>ERZ802830.550-NODE-550-length-37572-cov-85.2237_pt1 | contig 37572 bp, 41 predicted proteins | sample MGYA00345654_ERZ802830 | MGnify/ENA primary metagenome ERZ802830 (study PRJEB30503, sample SAMEA104212375) | marine metagenome | biome: Westerlies Biome; feature: [SRF] surface water layer (ENVO:00010504) within the epipelagic zone...; material: water... | reverse complement strand
GGTGGAACGTGATGATTCCTGCGGCTAAGGCTGATCTGATCACCCTGGCGATGTTCGTGTTCATCGGCACCTGGAGTGACTTCCTCTGGCCCTTGGTGATCCTTGATGATCCAGGTCTATTCACCTTGCCGCTCGGACTGCAGCAACTGGCCAGCAGCTTTTCCCTTGATTGGCGGATTGTGGCTGCCGGTTCGGTGGTGTCGATCCTGCCGGTACTGGTGATGTTTGTGCTGCTCCAGCGCTTCATCCTTCCCAATGCCAGTGGAGATGCGGTTAAGGGATAGGGATGACGTCCAGGCTGGTGTCTGGTTTGAGCACGGAATCCATCTCTGGTTGTAGGGGCTTGGGTGCTGACTGATGGCTCTGGCGTCGTTGACGTTCCTGCCTGAGCCAGTACTGCTGGGATCGCCTCGATTGGCCGATCTGTTTCTCGAGATCCTGTTGACGGCGTTGCAGAAATTCCATCTGTTCCTTCATCAGGTTCGTGTTGGTCACCTCGGTTGGTTGTTGTTCGAGCTCGTGGAGTTGAAGTTGCAGCGCACGTATCGCATCGGTGTGATGACGGAATCCCTGCCAGAGCCCCAGGAACAACATGATGAGCATGGGTAGGGTCACCGCTTCGATGACACGCCATCGAGAAACCATGGTCGGCGAGAAGGCTTGTTTCTTGTCTGCCCATAATTGCCGACATCAGGTCTGCCCTGCCTTGAACGGTGTCAGCTTGTTGCGGGCTAAACGCTGAACGGGTGGGGTGCTGGTGTAGATCAATTTCAGTTGCCCCTGGGCCATGTCGCTGCAAGATCTCGATCAATTGCTTGGTTTGCGTCATGACGATCCGGCTTTGGCCGAGCAACTCGCCCAGCCATTGCCCTTGGAAGAGTTGATCACCCTGGCCCAATCTCGTGGCCTCACGATCACGGAAAACGACGTGTTTCAGGCTCAACAGCGTGAGCAGACCAAGGCCAGCGCCGCTGATCTGCAGCAACAAATGGCCCCTGAGTCCAGACGGCTCAGGCACTTCATTCCAGGTTGATTTGGGCGCTCAGCGTTTGGGATCTCTGACGATCCAAGACCACGCTCTTCTCCCTCGTTAAAAAGAAGCTGATCTCTTCATGAGTCATGGCTTCTTTCACAATCAACATCGAAGGTGGATCCAGCTTCAGCTGCGCCGATGATCAATACATTCTCGATGCTGCTGAAGAGCAAGGCATTGATCTCGCCTATTCCTGCCGAGCAGGTGCGTGCAGCACATGCGCTGGAAAAATCCTTAACGGAAGCGTTGATCAGGCTGACCAAAGCTTCCTGGATGACGACCAGATGTCGAAGGGCTTTTCCTTGCTCTGTGTGAGCTATCCGCTGAGCGATTGCTCGATCAAGACCAACGTGGAAGACGAGCTCTAAGCGAGCTTGATCACGTCAGGGGTTTCACCATGGGTCTGGCCGATTAACAAGGCATGGCTCACAGCCCCTTCATGGCTGTGAAAACTCCAGGCCGCTTCAACGCTGGAGACCCCTTCAATCGACTGAGTTTGATGATTCAGGCTCAAGTAGCTCCCTGTGCAGTTTTGACGCAGCACATAGCGTTCAGCAACGGGGGCTCTCATGGCGTTCTCATCAAGGCTTAATTCAGGGTTAGCGGTGGCCGAAGCTCGATCTTTCGGCCTACAGGATTTCCTTTGTTTTTAACCCTTGACATTGTTACTGAGCACCCAGAGTTTGCTGATTGGGCTCTGATGCATCGTTTTCGGCAGTGAACGCAGATCGGCGGGTCCAGATCAATCCATCAGGGGCTGGCGCTTGCTGTTGATGCCCCCCATTCCGGAACCAGGGATCATTTAACGCTTCGAAGCAGCTGGGATCGAGCCCCCAGGTGTTTTGGAGGTAGTCGGAGCACATCTGCTCTGATGCAGCTTCGTTCTGTTGCCAGTGCACCAAGGCAAGACGCGTGGGCCGAATCGTTACGACCGCAATCTTTCCTTGCGGTGCCCTCTCCGGGTCTGGCTCAACCGATTCTTCGACCTGTTCTTCTGCCACAAACAACCGCAACGCACTGCTGCAATCGCGCCCATCCAGGGGGTATTTGTCGAGGTAGAGGCGGCGTGCTCGCTTGAACAGTGCTGAGGGCGCGCGCACCATCAGCTGCTCAAGCGCGTCTTGGAGTTGTGGGTGGCTCATCGTGAGCTGATCGTGACGTTTCGGCTGTCTTCTAGCTTCCCTTCTGGCGTTGTTGCACAGAGGTGGAAGACTAGGGACAGCTGCGTGATTGGAACATTGCCGAAACTTGTTCGTTCTTTATACCGATTGATCGCACTAGACGGCAGTCCTCATCCAGTGCTGGATGCTCCCTATGAATCGATGGATGCTGCTGAAGCGGCGGCCCAGAGCTGGTGTTCTGGTCAGGGGCGTGATCTCTCCCTTCAGCAGCGTGGAATCGGTTTAGAGGTGCAAACCAGTTGTGGTGCTTGGAGAACGATTCGCTATCCGCAGGCTTGTCTTCGTGATGGCGAAGACCACTCCCCTATCCATTGAGCTCTAACCGATGAACGTGAGCGTGGATCTCTGTGTTGTGCCTGTGGGCCTTGAAGGTTCGCTGGCGCCGTGGGTGGCGATCTGTCACGAGCTGATCAAAGAGTCGGGGCTTGAGTACGAGCTCGGGCCCAATGGAACTGCGATTGAGGGGGATTGGGATGCTGTGTTTGCCTGCGTGAAGCGCTGTCATGAGCGCCTGCATGGGGAGGGGGTGCCAAGGATTCACTCCACGCTTCGCGTGAATACACGTGTGGACCGAGAGCAGTCGTTTCGCGACAAAGTTCCCAGCGTTGAGCGTTTGATCCAGCACTGAGTTTTTGCGACGTTGAGCCGTTTTTCGGCGTTGAGCAGTTCTTTGCGTCTGGCGCAAATCTGTAGATCCAACATTGCGCGTTCTCATTTGTCTCTTCCGTGTCTTGAATGAGAACAAGCGCCGGTTAGGCCGTTGATGTGGCAATCCATTCTTCGTTCCTCATGGTTCGTCCTCGTGCTGATTGGAACTCCAGTGCGTGCCCAGTCATGGACTGATATCGGTAACTATTCCTCCCTTCTGCGTCGAGCCGGTACCCAAACCTTGGTGGCAAAAGATTGCCCCTCTGGACTCTTCGGTGCCTTTCATGCAGGACGGAATGCCTTGCTCTTGTGCTCCAACAACCTTCAAGACGATCCTGCACAGGTGTGGACTGTGCTGGCCCATGAATCAGCGCACGTGATGCAGCATTGTCACCAGGGTTCTCTGTTGCCTGATCATCAGATTGGCAGCGCCCTTGCCCAGCTCGAGACGCAATCGTTGAGCTCGTTTCAGGAATTGCGTTTGTATCACCAGTCTCAGCGCCGCGATGAAATTGAGGCAAGGCTGGTGCAGGACTTGCCGATGGCTGAAGTGAAAGCGTTGTTTCGAGGTTTTTGTGGTGATCGCCTGAGGCGAGGTGCTCCCAAGAGCATTCCTTTGGCGGGGTTTGGCGATGGATGAGGACGCACCGATCACGCCGATTACCGGTCCCAACATTGATGCTGAGGGCCGCCTCACCTACATGGGGGAAGACGGCCAACGTTATGTGGTGGTGGATAGTGATGAGCGGGATGAAACGTCCTCAGCAGCTGTCATGGAGGCACTGCGTAGTGCTGGACCCTTGTTTGAGGAAATTGAAACGCTCTGCCAGGGCTGGGTGGATGAGGTGAGTGACGCCGCTTTAACCAGGGCAGAAGCGGTTGCCTTGCTGCTCGCCACCCTCGAGACCTTGCTGGATGAGGAGAACTGACACTCCGGTGTTTACGGTGGCCATTCCTGGTTTGATCTTCGATGGGTCCCAAGTTGCCCGGCTACTGGTTGATGACCTGGCTTGGACTCACAGGGAATTTACTGGCTTTGCCGGTGATTGGTCTTGTTGCTTTCCAGGCATCCAGCCTTCAGGCTGCAACGATCAGCGTGGCGTTTGCGCTCGCCTGGCCGGCGGCGATCGTAGGGATCGTGGCCTCTGCTGGTTTGCTCGGTGAGCGGCACTGGGGTGTGATTTTGGCCATCGTCTCGTTGTCGATGGCTTTAGCTGGATCCTTGCCCTACGGCATCGTGCGCCTCTCCTTGCTTGCGTTTGGGGGAGGTGAGCAAGCGATTGCCTTGGGTGTGGCCTCGATTGTGTTGGGGGTTCTCAACGTGATGGCCCTGCTGTATTGGTGTCGTCCCGGCCATCGCCGTGGTGGTCGCCTCTGAGCTGAGCGATGGCCGAGGCATCGGAATCGATTGAAGGGCCATCCCTCGCCGGGCTTCTAGTTCGTTTCTGGCATCCTCATTTTTTGGTTGTGGACAAGCCTTCCGGGTTGCTCAGTCAGCCCGGTCTTGGCGACGCCCAGAGCGATTCCTTGATCACCCGGGTTCAAGCTGTTCGGCCGGAGCTCCGGCTCGTGCATCGTCTTGATCGCGACACCTCCGGTTTGCTGCTGCTGGCCAGGGATCAAGCGAGCTTGAAGGTTCTTGGAGGCTTGTTTGCCGATCGCAAAGTGCACAAGTTGTATGCGGCCGATGTGCATGGTCATCCCGAGGCCCTTTCAGGGTCGGTGCGCTTGCCATTGGCGCGTTTGTCTGCCCGCCCGCCCCGTTATGGGCCTCATCGGGAGGGTCGCACTTGTTTGACCTTGTGGCGTTGTGCCCAGCGGGGAACCAACCGCTCACGCCTTTGGCTCGCTCCTCGTACAGGCCGCTCCCATCAATTGCGGGCGCATTTGGCAGCGATTGGCTACCCCGTGATCGGCGATCCGATTTATGCAGCGCCTGCGCACGGCTCCTGCCTTGATCGTCTTTACTTGCATGCGCTCGGCTTGAGCTTTGCTGACCCATTCAGCGGGCAGCGCATTCGGGTGCGCTCTCCCCTGCCTTGGGCCTAGAGATTTCTTAGGCGCTGAAGCTGCGTTTCGCCGGGATTGGATAGGGAATCCGGCGATGCCGCATGCGCCTCCAGACGCGCACAAAGGCATGCATCACCAGGTCAACTTCGGCGCGACTCAGGCCGCTCTGACTCAGCTGTCCGTCGGCTAAGCGCGCTTCCAAGATGCGCTTCACGGTCGTTTGCGCTTCGCTGTCGCTGGTGTCGGGGGGAAGTGATCGCAAGGCGGCCTCACAGCCGTCTGCCAGCATCAAAATTCCGGTTTCTTTCGATCGAGGTGTGGGGCCTCGATAGCGAAATAAGTGTTCTGAAACCGTTGGATCCTTTTGCTGGGCTTGATGCAAGAAAAAGCCCATCCGCAAGGTGCCTTGATGCTCCGGAATGAAATCCGCGATCGGCCGCGGCAAGCGGTAGCGCCGAGCCAGTTTGAGGCCTTCGTCCACATGGGCCTGGAGCACTCCGGCACTGGCGACCGGGTCGTTCAATTTGGTGTGTGGATTCTCTTCTCCGGTGGTTTGATTTTCGATGAACCAGTTCGGAGCATGGAGTTTGCCTACATCGTGATAAAGGGACCCTGTTTTGATCAGATCCACATCGGCCCGAATCGCCCGCGCTCCCTCCTCTGCCAATCCGCAGATCATCAACGTGTGTTCAAACGTTCCAGGTGCTTCTGACGACAACCGGCGCAGCAGCGGACGCTCTTGATCGGCCAGCTCCATCAAACGTGCCCTAGTGAGCAGGCCGAATGAGCTTTCTAAAAGCGGAATCAGCAGGATCGTGAGCATCATCAGCAGACCCATCAGTAGAGCCTCGGACGCGAGTTCTCCGGTATCGGGTGTGAGCCGTGTCCAGGACAGGTTCACGGCTTCAAACGGTTCACGCAGCATCACCATTTCGGCGACTAACGCTCCCAATGGCAGCAACACAGCTAGTTGCAACAACTGAGCTCGGCTGCGTAATCGTCCGGCCTGAATAGCGGCGATCGCCGCAACGGCAGCCGTGATCAGCAGCCGGCCTTCGCCCAATCCGCTCACTGGAGTGGGCCAAAGCAAACAGCTCACCGCCATCCAGGCCAGGCCACTGGTGGTTCCAAGGCCTTGGGCTAAAAGCAGCGTGGGTGGCACGATCACAGCCAGAGGGCTCACCGCTGCACCGAACCAAATCTTGCTGAATTGGCTGATCAACAGCAGGCCGATCGCCAGAAACCCATGGGAGGCCTCAAGGCAGGGCCTTTCCCGTTTCATCACGAGCAACATCACTCCGCAACTCGCGAGTGCTTCGGTGAAACGCAACAACCAAATTCCTAGTTTCGGACTGCGATTGATCAGCCCAAAGAAATCGAGCACGTCATAGGCCTGGGAGCTAATCGGTTCGCCTTTGCGGGTGATCAGATCGCCAGCTTTGACTTCGATGGTTGGAATCCCTTGCTTGGTGATCAGCTCTTCAATCAGTCGTTGGCTGCGCAGCGGATCGGTCTGGAGGTTGCTGGCTCCTTGAAGCGTTGTCGTGGCGATCTTGCTGCCGAGGGTTCTTGCTGGAGCGTCCTCAGCTCCCAGCGCTTCGAGTTGCAGTGATGAAGCCTTTCTGAGCTGTTCAATCGCAACCGTGTTGACAAGACCTTGGCTGAGCATGCGATCCACAGCCTTGCGGATCGTCATGTCCCAGTTTTTGCGATCGTCTTGCGAACGTTTTTCCAGCCAAAATTGTTCGTCTGTAGTCAGATTGACGGGGCCAATTCGGTCGATGTTCTCGCTTCTGGCGACGCGTTCTAATTCGGCGAGATGTCGCTCGAGCCTCAGCTTGAGGAGGCTTGATTGCTGCTCATCCACCACCTGCACAAAGGTGTTGGGCATCAAGCTCGATCGCCTTTGATCGAGCGCTTCGCTGTCGACGACCCGCGCTGCCTTCGGGGCAATCGAATCGAACGGTGCTGGGATTCCTGGTCGTAAGTCGGGTTCCACCAGCCAGGGCCAGCTGGAGACCAGGGCTACGGCAATGCAGACCAAAAGCAATCCAGCCTTTTGAAGGCGGTTCCAACGCAGCACAGGGCGTCGCGGTGACTCACTCCGCAACCAGCTTCTCCAGAGCTGGGCTAGGGGATGAGATCGGAACACAGCTGTTGACCACTGATACAGACGCTAACCCCACTGAGGAAGCAAAGTGGGGGGAGTGTCAACAGACCTCGATGGCTCTCAGGCTGGATGGCAAGCAGCTCGCCGCGCAGCTTGAAGTGCGGTTGCAGCAGCAAATTCAAAATGGCATGGCCTCAGCAGGGCGTTCACCAGGCCTGGCTGTGCTTCGCATTGGCGACGATCCCGCCAGTGCGGTCTACGTGCGCAATAAAGAGAAGGCCTGTGCCCGCATCGGGGTGGAGAGCTTTGGTTCCCATCTCCCGGCCCATGCTTCACAGCAGGAGGTGTTGACAGCCATTCGCGAGCTCAATGCTGATGAGCGGGTGGATGGAATCCTGCTCCAGCTGCCGCTGCCGAAAGGCTTGGACGAGACCCCGCTGCTGGCTGAAATCGATCCGAATAAAGATGCTGATGGACTGCATACCTTGAATCTCGGTCGCCTGTTGAAGGGGGAACAGGGTCCAAGAAGTTGCACACCTGCAGGGGTGATGGTGATGCTCCGTGATCAGGGCATCGATCCCGCCGGCAAGCGTGCCGTCGTGGTGGGCCGCAGCATCCTGGTGGGTCAGCCGATGGCCCTCATGCTTCAGGCGGCGAACGCCACCGTCACGGTGGCCCATTCGCGCACGAAACATCTGGAATCGATCACCCGTCAGGCTGAAATTCTTGTAGTGGCTGCAGGTCGCCCCGAAATGATCGGTGCAGATCACATCACACCGGGTTGTGTGGTGGTGGATGTTGGTATTCATCGCCGCCCTGAAGGCGGACTTTGCGGTGATGTGCGTGCTGAGGAACTAGAACCCGTCGCTGCAGCGCTTTCTCCAGTCCCTGGAGGGGTTGGCCCCATGACGGTAACGATGTTGCTGGTCAACACTGTGGTGGCCTGGTGTCGACGCCATCAGGTTGCGATGGAATTGTCCGATTTGGTGGTTTGAACCCCTCGGCCTGAGAGAATTGCCTCAGCACTGCGCTCACCATGTCCGCTGCGGCCACTAGCCCCGAAAGCGTGCCGTCCTCCGGTGAGCTCCCCGCCACGTTTGATTTTGAGGCTTATCTCAAGCTCTCCCGAGATCGCGTGGAGATCGCTCTGGATGCCTCGATGGGACCCGAGCGTCCTGAATCCTTGCGCGATGCCATGCGTTACTCGCTTTTGGCGGGAGGAAAACGGTTGCGACCGATTTTGTGCCTGGCGGCGTGTGAATTGGTAGGGGGATCGTGGGAACTGGCCATGTCAACGGCTGTGGCTCTGGAAATGATCCACACCATGTCGTTGATTCACGACGACTTGCCGGCCATGGACAACGATGACCTGCGCAGGGGGCGTCCGACCAACCACAAGGTGTATGGCGATGCCATGGCCATCCTTGCGGGTGATGCCATGCTCAGCCGTGCTTTTGAAATGGTGGCTGTCCGCAGTCCAAACGTTCCCGCGGATCGCTTGTTGCGGGTTGTTGGTGAGTTGGCTCTCGTGTCTGGAGCCCCCGGTTTGGTTGGAGGTCAGGTTGTTGATCTTGAATCAGAAGGCCAAGCGGTTGATCTTGAGACCCTTGAATACATCCACCTTCACAAGACCGCGGCCTTGCTTCGTGCCTGTGTGGTGACCGGAGCTTTGATTGGAGGAGCGAGTGATGACCAACTGCAGGCGATGCGCACCTACGCCAATGGCATTGGTTTGGCCTTCCAGATCATTGACGACATCCTTGATGTAACGGCCAGCAGCGAAGTGCTTGGCAAAACGGCCGGCAAGGATCTGCTCGCCGATAAAACGACCTATCCCAAGCTTTTGGGACTTGAAGCGTCGCGGGAGAAGGCGTTGCAGTTGGTGCGGGAGTCGAAGGCTGCTCTCGAACCTTGGAGTAACAAGGCTGCACCCTTGTTGGCTCTCGCCGATTACGTGGCGAGTCGCGATTGTTGACCATGGCGATTTCAATGATCTCGACGCTATCCATGCCTGCTCAGTTTTTGGATAATGCTGTGCTCGCCTGGGGATTGGCGGCCTGCGGGTTGGCACAGTTCTCCAAGCTGTTCCTGGAATTGGTGCTGAATCGGCGCTGGAGGCCGGCTGTGCTGTTTGAAACTGGAGGGATGCCCTCGAGTCACTCGGCATTGGTCACTGGCACAGCTGCTGGAGTGGGCTGGCAGATGGGTTTTGATCAGCCTGCGTTTGCGCTGGCTGCCACGGTGGCTTTTGTGGTGATGTACGACGCCAGTGGGGTGCGCCGGTCGGCAGGATTCACGGCCGCTCGCCTCAACGAACTTCCTGATTCGCTCTGGCCCAACCCTCCTGAGAAGCCACTAAAAGAAAGGCTTGGTCATACCCGCACGGAGGTGTTGGTGGGCAGTCTGTTGGGACCTTTAATCGCTCTCCCTGGACTCTTTTTTGTGGGGTCTCCCCTTCATTTGGCCCAAACGTTTGGTTTGTTAATCGGGTGAGCAGGCTGAAGCCCTCTGAGGCCATCCTCACCAACGATCAGCAGACGGCAGCTGCATTGTTTGAGACGTGGCTGTCAAACGAGGACCCTGGTATTCCGTTTGTGTTGAGCGGTTATGCCGGCAGTGGCAAAACCTTCCTGTCGATGCGTTTGCTGCGCCAAGTCGAAGCCACAGGTCTGTGTTGGACCGTTGTGGCCCCCACCCATAAAGCGGTTGGTGTGTTGCGCCATGCCCTTGATTTAGAGGGGCTCCGCCCCACTTGGTACCCCTCCACCATCCATCGACTGTTGCGTCTCAAGTTGCGTCGCCAGGGGGATCGGGAGGTTTGCGAATCCACCGAACAAACGGCGGCATCGTTGGAACATCTCGGCCTGATCCTGGTCGATGAATCCTCCATGGTTGATAGCTCGCTGTTGTCGGTCGCACTGCAGTGCGCTCATCCTTTTAAAACTCGGCTTGTGTTCGTTGGCGATCCGGCCCAGCTTCCGCCCGTGGGAGAAGCGGATAGCCCTGTGTTCTCAATGGACCGTGCGATTACAGCGTCGCTCAAGCAAGTAGTTCGTCATCAAGGCCCTGTGCTGCAGCTGGCGAGCTGCTTGCGCGATGGACGATTGCCCTGTGAGCTGCCGCCATTAATGCCTCCGCTGCGCAGCGAATTGGGTCAGGTGGGTGTGCTCAATCGCTCGGCTTGGCTGATCCAGGCTCAAGATGGCCTGCGCCGTGCTGCGGCCTGTGACAACCCAGATGCAGCGCGCATTCTTTGCTACACCAATCGCACCCTGGATGCGCTTGTGCCCCATGCACGACGAGCCATTCATGGTGAGATGGCGGATCAGATGGCCGTTCTTCCTGGCGAAGTCCTGATCAGCCGTACGGCGGTGATGGCGCCTGCCTCCCGCGATGGGGCAGAAACAGGGGAAGAACCCGATCTGGTGCTTGGCTCGAATCGGGAAGTGGTGGTGGAGGATGTCACCCCAGAACGTTGTGACCTCGCTGAATTTGGGTTTGCGGGGGAGACGCAGATGGCACTCGCTGGATTCGAGGCCCCTGTGATTGACACCGTCACGGCGAGGGTTCGTAGTGGAGAGCTAGAGCTCAGTTTGCGCTTGCAGCCGCCTTCCGGGAGTGCTGCTCGGCAGCGCCTTGATGGGGTCCTTCAAGGTTTACGCACCCAGGCCAGGGATGCGGGAAAGAGAGGAGGGCGGCCGCTTTGGCGTCGTTATTTTTTAATCCGTGATGCTTTTGCCTCGTTGGGTCCAGCAGCCGTGCTCACTGTTCATCGCAGTCAAGGGAGCAGTTTCGGAGAGGTGTTTGTCGCCGATGACGTGTTCTGGCCGCAGGACCTTGTCCTGCGACGGCAGTTGGTTTATGTCGCTGTCAGTCGGGCGCAAGAGGCGGTCTGGATGGCGGGAAGGTCGTCCTCAGTCAAAGCGGTGGAACGCTGGACGCGGGCGCTGAGGAATGAATGACACCAATGAAAATTCTGGTCTTAACCCGCTGAGCTGCCAAAGCAATTGTGAGGATTTCATCCATAGATTTGATCCCACCTCATACAACAAGGCTTAGCCATCAGCCGTCTTGAGTGACAGCAGATCTAAAGCTCGTGTGCATTTCTTGATGCTCTATATATTGCCCCCTGTCAAGAAATGTCAGATATTTCAAATTGATGAATCGACCAAAAGTGCCTTCCAGACTCGATTAAGCATACAATTTTTGCTAGCCCAATGCCCTCAGTAGAAGCTATCAGCTTCGGCGATTCACGACAGTATTGTTTTAATGAATTGATTGACTTTGATGTTTGCCTGTGCTTTAATTGAGCTAGAGAGAAAGGTGAGTAATTATGCTGACAATTAATTGGGTTGGAACTGTAGTTTTGATCGCCATGATCGCAGGAATGACATGGGTCTCATACATAGAGACCCACCCAAAATGTCTACGTGGGATTTGCGATAAGCATTAATACCTGGGTGTATTGAACGCTTATCTCTCCCTATCCTCTAAAATTGTCCCAGGTTCAAGATGCTTTGTGATGCACATCGTCACGCATACTCCATCATTAAGGCCGCAACTTGTGACGCACTCAAGATAAGCATCAACGGCATCCCATCGCTCGCTGATTGATTTACAGGTGTGCTCATTTTTGAATGCTCTCATTTTTCGCTCCCAAGTGGGAATTGATTACGATGATTTTTATTTGCTGGCAAGTAAATTATTACGATATAAATAGTGCCTAAGTTTATTTGCTTACTTGAAATGAATTGAGGCCAAAAAGATAGGCCCGAAAGCTTTATGTTTGCTTAATATTTGCTGGCCCTTGGTTTTTCGTTCACAGTAAAAACCGCCTGTACTGTGGGGCACAAGCGGCATTTTTTGTTGCAGTGATTTTGAATTTGAATTGATTACTGCATAATATGTGAAAAACAAAGATGAAATAATGTGTATGTAATGATACCAATTGAGATTGCGGGAACTGTAAAGTTCATTGCTACTCCTGCGGATTCCATTAACTTAATAGTAGGTATTTGCGTCTTCGGCATCAAGAACTACATAATTCTTCTAAGGAGTAATAATGCCTAGTGCCTCTGTTTGGGGCGCTATTGATTTCAGCCTCATCCTTAGAGCTGATTCAGTGTTCCCAATGCTTCATGGTGAGCATTGGCTCTGTTGTGATCCAGCCTATAAGGCACATACCGGAGGCAATGAAATATCGGTATGGTCGTATGTTAGATCTCCACTTTGATCATTATTCTGGGGCGATTCAATCACCTTGCTAACCACTTCTAAAGCCAAATGCATCAGTTGTCCATTAGGGATTTCTTCATTTGTTGAGGTTTTTAGATCCGCCACAAGTATCAGCATTGTGAATTATTTGAGGATTTTATGAGTTTCCTTTGAGGCGGTTTGTATCTATTAACACTCTCTTTGGTTTAGAACCTGCTGGAAAGTAGTCCTAGGAGAATAAGGCTGGTTGGTCTTTGATGTTGAACGCTTAAAGATTTTGCTTAGTCGCTGAAGTTACTCAACGCTGACTCTTGAAGTGTTTGCTCTCAGCATTGGCTTCATCGCAGCTTTGGCTATGGAGTAGAGGGATGCCAGTGGAGATACAGCGACTGCACCATTCTTTCTGGCTTCCCTCAAGACAGATCAGTTGTCTATTCCTGTAGCAGCGATCGGGATGGAAGGGACGAAGCTGTCGGTACCCCTGCCAGATCTTCCGTTACCCCACTGAACCGCCCCTACCCAGAGAATCTGTTGACGACGTGCCTGCTTTGGCAAATTTGTGATCGAAGGTTTAGTTCTTCGTTGGCGTGTGTGTATTCGAATGATTGTGGAGCTCGGCCGCCAATAGATCCTTGGCCAGCATCGATAAACCCACACCCATCAGAGCAAGAGCAACGCCTCGATGGTCGTCTGCACTGTTAGATACTTTTCTGGAAAGCTCTAGGTGTTGTTTCCAGGAAAAGTGCATTGAAGCCAGGCGTCACAATGCTTTTTAGACTAATTAGCGGTTTCAATCAAAGGGATAAGAGACATTAGGCAATGATCTGTAATAAGCGAAATGTAGTGAGTTGAGCATGTAATCGTCAAATCGGTTGCAATCACTACCTGATTGATTTGCGGTGTTATGCCGTACGGGTTAACTTCAGCTCGCCTAGCAAAAAGACCAATGGATCCAATTGCTTTGACGATCGGGCAAATGTTCGAAGTCGAGAAGTTTTCAAGAGAGATTGATGGCTCTAAAGACGTTGAGGAGCTGCAATCAATTGCTAAAAACCTGCTGCTTGCTTGGAAGCAGCAACAAGCTGCATCAGCTTGGATCATCCGTCAGCAACAGGGACTTTGAGTGCATCGAAACAAAACATTGAATGGGTTGAGAGGAATGGTTGCCATTCCTTTCGCTTGAGATTGATAAATTTAGAGCCCTGAATGGAAGGTCCTGAGGTGCCTAATTCCTAACGATAGATTTGGTTTTCTGTGCTGGTCCGCGGCTTCCAAGTCCTATTCCTCACGCTCAGGTGAGGGCAAGACCACTGATTCCTTGCCAGCCGAGATAGCCCCCGATTCCAAGACTGACGGCGGCTACAACCAGCTCGCCTCGAGCAAACAGCACCTCTTTTCCGCGTTCTAATACAGGCACGACCTTTTCTCGACCAATCGCAACGGCGATCAAAGGGGTAAGCATCAACAGGCTTGCCCCGATCGTGAAGGCCAAAAGACCAATCAGTTCTTGCCACGTAGGCAGTTGAGCCGCCAAGACAACGCCTGCTGATTTCGCGAACAGCACGAGATCATCAGGACTGGCAATTTCTGCGATCGCACCCAATAACAACAACAGAGGAAGGGGCATGTTCACAAAGCGATCCACGCTTGCGGTCCATGCCGGTGGTCTGTCTCCCTCGGTCAACGATCGCAGCAATTCCCTACCGCCAACGGCGATTAAGGCTCCACCTGCGAGGAGATCCAAGCCCGTGCGGTGATGGGAGCCTTGCGTCATGTCCAGCACCAGTGAATGACCCACAGTCACCAATAGAGCTGATGTCGTCATTGTGGTGACCACCCATCCCGCCACAAACCAACCTCCGCGGCGCAATGGTTGCGGTCCTAGGAGAAGCAGCAGCAACACGGCAATGTGGATCGGGGATAGGCCAATGCCAGTGCCATAGGCGAGTAGCTCAGCCCAGAGCGTGGTGTCGCTCATTGTTAAGTCGAAACACTAAATTCCAGATTGATCGTATTAGGGCTTGGGCTCAAGCAACCGCTTAAAAGAAGAGCTGGCCAAGTGGTTAGCTGTTCAGATCCCATACCGCCACCGGATCTGAGCTCAGATGTCACTTCAATACGCTGAACATTTAGACAACATCTTTGAACAACAGCAGATCAATAAGTTGATCAATAAGTAGATCAATAAGCAGAGCTGAGGGAATGGGGCTGGTGGTGTAGACAACCCAGTTCTCTTCTCTTGACGAGTCAGAATTTTAAAGACTCAGTGCGGGATGAGAATATGCGCTTTTCCCCTACTCATATCTAATGTTTAAAGCCTAATGGATTATCGAATGTATCCAAGAGAGGTTATTGCTTCTCTTCTTGTACTGAATAGAAAACTGACTGAACGATAATCTTAAAATTGTTCAACTGGTCGATAATTGTTTTGATGCCGGCTTCGTCATCGTCAGTAAGCAAAGGATACTGGCGATGAAAAGATATAGTGAATGATCCATCTGTGCTAATAAGCTTAGTTCTTTCGTGATAGATGAACGAAGAGCATAAGCGCTTTGTTGCCAGTTGAGCCATAGCCTCTTGCTCCTTTTTAAATACCCTGTCAATCTGGAAGTGGATGTACTTGTCTTTTTCTGCATTCGCTTGTGAATTGAATTCGCCTTCGTCTGATTTTCTAAAATCAGCTTCTTCAGAATTGCTTTTTCCCACTTCGTCAATCCCCTCAATTGTCCAAGTCATTCCATCAAGGTGAACATTTACTTTTGCCCACTCTGGTTCCTTCATCCAGATATCTAAGCTGCACTTATATCCCTCTTTCTTTAGTCCTTCGTAAATGTTTCGGCTTGTCAGTTCAAGAGTTACCAATAGGTCACAGAATTTATGTCAATGCAACCCTAACCGGGTTGCAGGAGAACCGGATTTGTGTTTGTTCCAACACCTATTTCTTGCTTGGATCGAATCAGTCAACGGCCTAATTGATTGATGTGGATGCACTGAAGCCACTCATTGTCGTCGAGCGCACAATCTGTATGATTTGTTACTAACTAGTCGGTAGCCACGCTAACGCTCCATCAGCGATGAGATGGAAAAGAACCATTAGCTGTTTTCACTGCTCGTTTTTGACATGAGAATCATTCATGTCTAGCTCGCATTTAGCGGTAGATTCGTCATTGAATAAAAGCGAGGGTCTTCTACGACGAAACTTTATGGAAATAAATATGAGAAAACCGTTTAAAACCCAATCAACAGTGCCTATTAGACTATTACTTCAGAAAAAACATACCCAATGATGACGACAAAGGACAGATAGGCTAGGAATAGAATGGTAAACATAGAGTCTATAAATGGTCTCGACTTTTTAATCATACATGCAGTCTCTATTTGCGAGGTATGGAAAAATACAATTATAATGGCTCGGTTTTCGAATACAATGTATTAATAAGTACATGTAAAATGGTTTTGCTGCCAACGTCAAGGCGACTTCTTCCCTTGCTCTTAAAGGTGATTGAACAGAAGAAGGGTGAGCAGGAGTGCCGAAGTAATGGGTCAAGTCTGACCACGGCTAATCTGCTTTAAACAAAAAAGTGGGAAGTGTGCTCATGCTTCCCACTGGAACTTGCTCTCGCTCAATCATTTTGGGTGCATGAATTTAGAAGACTTGTTTTGATCAATACCAGCGACAGTCGTGACGCTTACTTGATGCCTCTGAGGCCTGATTGCCACTCCCGTGTTCCCCTCTTAGCCCTTTGTTGACTATTTGTATGTATTGATACGAGCGCTGCTTGAGCACAAAAAAACGAGGCCACAACAGCCTCGTTATATAAAACCTCTTCCCAAAGGATTTACCTGAACGAACCTTAACTCGAATATTGCTTATTGTAAAGCCCTTCTCTCTTGTTCTTCCAAGGGTGCTGCAGCGGTTAAGCGTTCAGTGGCAGGCCATCCATCGATTGGCCCTGAGCACATGCACTCCTGATGGGTAACGGATGGAGGAATGGGGATGACGGGGATGTGACCGCTTAAAACAAGCTGTTGGTGGGCGCATTCCAGCGCGCGATTATGCGCTGGCCTCGCTCGAAGCCCAGGATGCAGATCGTTCCTGTGCCGAGCTGGAAGTAGCGTCCAGCTGTTGCACCGAGTCCCAACCAGGTCCCTGTCAAGGCGCGCAGCAGGTGCCCATGGGCAAAGAGGGCAACATCTCCCTCGCCCGGTGCCGCTAAGGCGATTTCAATGGTTTGTTCGCAGCGTTGTTGCACGGCTTGCGCATCTTCTCCATTCGGGCAGCCATGGCTCCAAACGGTCCAGTTCGGAATGCTCTTACGAATCTCGGGGGTTGTGATTCCTTCGTAATCGCCGTAATCCCACTCGCGCAAGGTTTCCATGATGCGTCGTTGTTGGCCAAGGCCTCCCAGCTCACACGTGCGTTTTGCTCGTTGCAGTGGTGAACTGAAAACGGCTGCAAACCGATGGGATGCGAGTGCAGGCGCAAGCTGTTGTGCCTCTTCTTCGCCCTCAGGCAACAAAGGTAAATCGGTGTTGCCTGTGTGCCGTCCGTTTATGGCCCATTCAGTGGCTCCGTGTCGAAGCAACCAGAGCTGACGTTCGTTGCCCATGATTTGGATCACTACGTTGTTGTCTTGTCCCTCTTAACTGCGAACGTCAAACCAGTCATGTCCAGTGACGGGCATTTTTGAGAACAGCACCCTTGTCACGCCTGCTGTGCTTGGGCCGCGCTCACACCACAGACGCATGGCATTCAAGGCTATTTCGCCTCCCTCCGCCTGAACCTCCACTCTCCCGTCTTTGAGGTTGCGAACCCAGCCGCTAAGACCAAGATCGACGGCGCGTTGTCGGCAACTCTGTCTGAATCCCACCCCTTGCACGTTGCCTTCGATGAGAAAGCGCCAGCGTTCTTTTAATGGCTGCTGTTGCTGACGCGTGGTCTTTATGAATCCGTCGCGATCTGTGTCGCCAGAGTTTCGAGAGCGGCGCGCCATCGGCATGAGATCGTCGAAGAGCTGGCCCAGTGAAGATGCACCCAGCTTGCGTGAACGGTCGGAAGTGCCCATCCTTCTTCTCTGCGATCAACATGCCAGCCATCAACCTGCCACAGCGGTTGCCATCTGCCCACAGGTTCCTCACTGAGCTGCCAGCGGTGAAATTCATGGCCCATCCACTGATCACCCGCCTTCAGCAGCAAGCTGTCGCGGGTTGCCGTTAGGCGGCGATACCCCACCTGTAACCTCCCGCGTTGGGCGTGGAACGGTAAAACCCCCGCCATTGCATGGGTTTGTCCCTCCCCGTCCATCAAACTGGTTCCCAGCATCAACATGCCGCCGCATTCGGCGTACAGCGGTTTGCGTTGCACCCAGTCGCGGAGGCCTAAAAGGCTTTGTTGGCAACGGCTGAGTTGTTCGGCATGCAGTTCTGGGAACCCTCCAGGGATCACGAGTCCATAGGCCGCTTGCGGCAACGGCTCATCCTCTAAGGGGTGCCAAGGGATCACCGGCATCCCCAATGCCTCGAGGCAATCCTGCATCTCGGGATAACGGAAATGAAAGGCGTTGTCTTGGGCGACGGCCACTGGCAGTGGTTCTCGCTGGGTGTCCTGTGCCAAAGCCTCCGCTAGCACGGTTTGAATCGGCTCTGGACCCGGAGTTGGCGCTGCCATCAACCTCTCAAAGACCCCCATCTCAAGATGTTGATCAGCGATCGCTGCCCATTGCCCCAGACGAACATTCAGTTGATCGAGTTCATGGGCTGGAGCTAGGCCCAAATGCCGACTGGGTAGTTCGAGGCTTGAATCCCGCGGGAGACATCCCAGGCAGGGCACCTCAATGGCCGCCAAGACATCTTCGAGAAGCAAGCGATGGCGCTCAGTGCTGACTCGATTGAGCACCACACCAGCAAACTTCACGTCGGGGTCAAGATCACGAAATCCGCTCACAAGGGCGGCGAGTGATCGCGCCTGTCCGCCAGCATCCACCACCAACACCACCGGCAACTGCAGGTGTTTGGCTACGGCTGCGCTGCTGCCTTCGCCCGTTGAGCCGATCCCATCGAACAGGCCCATCACCCCCTCCACGAGGGCTAAGTCGCAGCGACCTCCATAGCCATGGAAACTGGTTTTCACCCAGTCGGGTCCGCATAAGGGCAGGTCGAGGTTGCGGCAAGGGCGCCCTGCACTGGCCCCAAGCATTTGGGGGTCGAGATAATCAGGCCCCACCTTGAAGGGTTGAATGCTCAATCCCTTCTGTTGCGCCCAGGCGATCAGGCTGAGGCTGAGCAGGGTTTTGCCGCTGCTGCTCGATGGAGCAGCGATCACACAGGCCATGCTGCTCAGCTGGGAATTAAGTCAGAAGCTTGGCAGCCAGAGGGGCAGCCGCAGCCAAGAGTGGGTTTGAGGAATCGTGCCCACCCTCGAGGAGGCGAGCCATGTCGGCTTCCACGTGTGTATGGAGCAAGGGCACCACTTCTTCCACGAGTTCCATGCTGGCCATGCCCCCAGCTTCAAGGCGCATGCAACCACCAGATTCCGCGCAGAGGATCACACACATCGCCCCGCCATGCTCGGGTTTGGAAATCATCCGTAGCCCCACGATTTGTCCTGGATGAATACTGGGTTGCCCCATGGGTACGGGAGACACCCGCAGCGGCACCTCGGTTCCATCAGGACGTTGGAACATTGCGCTGATGCTGGAATCGCCGGTTTTGGCATCATGCCCATGGGTCTCTTTGAGAGTCCAGCCCAGTCGATCGGCAATCCAAGAGGCCAACAGGAGGCCTTGGACCGGGTGATCTCCCTCGACATCGATGTCGAGTTGCACCACATGGCTCAGGGCATCGCGACGGTGCGGAGGATCAAACACCATCGCCAGGGTTTGATGCCAGCTGCCCAGCCTTAGCCAGTTGAGATCATTCACGGCCTGGCCGCTTGCGAGCCTGGTGGCGAGAAGGTTCAGGCAGTAAGAGGGATTCCCAAGAGCAGAATCCAAAATGAGCCTGCGAGGAGCGATCGAGAGCTTCTCCAATAACTCAGGCGATTCATCGAGGGGCCCGTTCCACCACACCCAAGAGGGCAGGTCGTCGGGGAGTAGGGGCTGCAAGGTGTTGAGTCCTTCCTGCAAGGCCTCTGTTCCGCCGCGGAGCACCACCACATCTCCGCAGGCAACAGTGCCCCCCCCCTCTTCCGGTAAGGGGCAATAGGCGGCCACCAAGGTTTCCAAGGGGCGGCTGGAATCCAAGCTTGGTGCCAGGGTGATCAAGCGCCGTGGTCTGAGCGTGCTTAAGGCCTCATCAACATGTTGACCACGAAGGTCGTCACTGGTTTTGCTGCCATCAACTTTGGCCAGACTGTTTGACACCGAGCTCCCAAGGGGCGGGGTGCTGAGGGGGAGATCAAGCTCGAGGACTGCTTTCCGCCCAGCCTCTTCCACCTCGTCGCGTTGCACGCCCATGATTGGGCCTTCGATTCTGCCCGTGCGCACCAGCTGCTGTTCCACCCAGGCTGGCTGCCAGATCAACAGACAGAAGGTGTGGGCCCCAATGCTGTTGGCTTGATCGCGGGACCACAACTGATTGAGGTAATTGGGAACTTCCGATGGAGGGAGCTCGAGGGGAGTTTGAAGCGTGAGCTGAGGGGACATGCTGCGGCCTGAGGAAGGGCGGTATCGAGGTGAGCTTGGATGAGGTTCTGGCTGTTTTTAGGGGCGACGCCAGAGCAGGCCGTCTCGTGCCAGCAGGGCATCAGCAGCGGCAGGTCCCCAGGTGCGTGACTCATAGGGGTGGATGGGCAGCTTCCAGGGGCTGTCTTCGATGAGTTCCAACAAAGGGGTGTAGAGCCTCCAAGCTGCCTCGACCTCATCGCTACGCGTGAACAGCGTTGGATCGCTCAGCATTGCGTCCGCCAGCAGGCGCACATAGCCCTCGTCTGATGGTTCTCCAAAGGATTCGTCGTAAGAGAATTCCATCTCGACAGGGCGGCTGCGCATACCGGACCCTGGAGACTTCACTTCAAATTTGAACTCAGCACCCTCATCGGGCTGAATGCGCAGGATGAGCTGGTTGGCGGTTGGACTACCACCAGCAGCATCGAAGAGGTGAACGGGTGCTTCACGGAAGGTCAACACCACTTCGCTCAGACGCTTGGCGAGGCGCTTGCCAGTGCGCACATAGAAAGGCACGCCCTGCCAGCGCCAGTTATCGATGAACAGCTTCATCGCCACGTACGTTTCCGTGGTGCTGTGGGGATCGACGCCTGGTTCTTGCCTGTAGCCGCTGAGAGGTGCGCCATCGCTTCCTCCAGGCCCGTATTGACCGCGGATGCAGCAGTTCCAGGGTTCAAGTTCATCGGCCAGGCGTGCCGCTTGAAGCACCTTGGCCTTTTCACTGCGGATGGCCTCTGGATCAAAACGTCCAGGGGTTTCCATGGCGGTGATCGCCAACATTTGGGTTAGGTGGTTTTGCACCATGTCGCGCAGGGCGCCCGAGGTTTCGTAGTAACCGGCCCGTTCTTCCACTCCAACGGTTTCAGAGGCCGTGATCTGAACGCTGGAGATGTAGTTCCGATTCCAGATTGGCTCGAAAATCGCGTTGGCGAACCGCATCACCATGATGTTTTGGACCGTTTCCTTTCCGAGGTAGTGGTCGATGCGAAAGATCTGGTTCTCTTGGCCGCAGCCTTGAACAACCCTGTTCAGGGATTGGGCGCTGCCGTAGTCCCGTCCGAATGGTTTTTCAATCACAACGCGACTGCGTTGGGGATCCTTCAGCAGACCTGCATCAGCCAGGGCTCGGCAGCCACCCGCATAAAACTTCGGCGACACCGACAGGTAAAAGGTGCGGTTGCTTCGTGTGGCTCTTTGACGGTCGATCTCCTGAAGTCGACCCCCGAGCTTCACGACGTCTTCAGGTTTCTGAAGGTCCACCGGTTCGTAAAACATTCCGGCGGCAAATTGCTCCCACGCTTCGGGATGGTCGCGAACCTTGTCACCCATCGCCTCAGCCATTTTGCTGCGGAATTCTTCGTCGCTCCAAGGTCTTCTGGCGCAGCCCAGGAGGGCAAATTCGCTGGGAAGTCGTCGTTGCTGAAACAACTCGAAGAGGGCTGGAACCAGCTTGCGATGGGTGAGGTCGCCGCTTGCCCCAAAAATCACCAGGCACTGTGGAGCGATGACCCGTTCCTGTCGCAGCCCAACCCTGAGTGGGTTCGTGATCGTTGCGGTCATGGCTACAGCAGCTCTTAGGCAGGTTTAACCAGGATTTCTCGATCGGACAGCGCAATTGTTCCTGCAGGCCGTGTTTTGTGGCTGTCTCCTGAAAAACAACAGGATTAGGCATAAAAAAAGCCCGCCAACGGCGAGCTTGATTCACTCATCTCTGAGATTTAGTAGGTCTCAACGTGCCAGCGGTGAGCCTTCTTGAGTGCAGGGCGAAGCTCGGACCAATCGAGGCCTTTGGCCTCGGCTGCCGCAGACATGGCTTCATCAATACCGGGCTCCATCCCACGCAGGCCACACATGTAGACGTGAGTTTTGGGATCTTCGATCATCGCGAAGATCTCTTCAGCGTGTTCAGAGACGCGATCTTGGATGTACATCCGACCGCCTTTGGGGTTCTGCTGCTCGCGGCTAATGGCTTTGGTGTAGCGGAAATTGTCTGGGTATTCCTTCTCGTAATGCAGTAAGTCCTCTTCGTAAAGCAGGTTGGCTGTTTTGGGTGCTCCCATAAACAACCAAGCTTTGCCACGGAATTTCCAACCGTTTTCTTCTCGTTCTTTCGACTCAAACATGCGACGGAGATAGGCCCGCATGGGGGCGATACCTGTTCCGGTGGCCAGCATGATCACATTGGCTTCTTCGTCCTCGGGGAGGAGCATTTCCTTGCCAACAGGTCCTGTGATCTTGACCTTGGTGCCAGGCTCAACATCGCAGAGGTAAGTCGAACAAACACCGTTGATGGTTTCTCCATCTAGTTCGTACTGAAGGTGTCGTACGCAGAGGGACACGGTGTTGTCCTCAAGGTTGTCGCCGTGGCGGGTGCTTGCAATCGAGTACAAGCGCAATTTATGTGGCTTCCCTTTGGCATCTTCACCAGCAGGAACGATGCCGATGCTTTGACCTTCGACGTATTCAAGGTGTGGATCACCACCGCTCAGATCGAAGGTGATGTGCTGCACCCGACCAATTGCCCCTTCTTTGAGGAGTGAATAATTTTCTGTGACTGTTCCTAGGAAGGGGGTTTTGGGTTTGTAGAGATTGACCGGCACTGCTTTGGCCGCGGGCTTTGGTTGGGAAGTAGTCACAGGCTTCGATCGTGCTGGGGGTGCAGATTTAATTGGTGCGGCTGCCGGCTCTGAGCCCGTTGGACTCACGGACTGAATGCGTGTTCCCTTGGAGAGAAGCACGCAGATCGTGTCCCGAAGGCGGCTGTAAGAGACGTTTAAGCGAGATAACTCTGCACGACGCCCACTCAAGCCTGTGAAGACAATCGTGAATGTCCGTTCATCAGAGGTTGACTGAGGAGTCGCGCTTACTCGCATTGAAAACGTCTTGGTAAGGCGCGACTATAAGCGTCACCACTGACTTTGCCATCAGTTTTCGCTGAATTGAAGTTTCTTCCTTAGTATCAGTGGTGACAATCTCTCAGGATTAGAAGCGAAAACGGTTTGGCATCTTTCAGTGGTCTGACACAACTGAAGCGCGGCGAAATGCCCACAGGAGAGGCGATGTCATCACATCACCAGCCTATTGAGCAAACTGTTGAGAGGATGGCTGATGGCGTACGCCGCCTAGCTGCTCAGCTGCTAACACCGGTTTCTGCAGATCAGATCTGGACTGTTCTGACCGATTACGACCAACTCAGTGCCTTCATTCCCAACCTCGCAAGCAGTCGGCTGTTGCTTCGAGAAGGCAACAAGGTGCATTTGCAGCAAGAGGGATGTCAGCAATTCCTGGGAATGAAATTCTCGGCCTCCGTCGAGCTAGAGCTCGAAGAATTTGCTCCTGAGGGGACGCTGAAATTCAAGATGAAGAAGGGTGATTTCCGGCGCTTTGAGGGAACCTGGCGGCTGAGAACCATGCCAGAAGCAACCGCCCTTTTCTACGAACTGACGGTTCAAGGTTGTTTAGGCATGCCGATAGGGCTGATCGAACAACGGCTGCGTGATGATCTCACCACCAACCTCAAAGCTGTTGAAGCTGAGGCGCGCCGCAGATCTCGCTAATGGTTTGCAGATCTCTTGAGAGCCTTTCGACAACACATTGGATTGGGATGTGTGCTGCTGTGATTTGTCTTCTTGATCTATAGATCTTGCTTCTATCTGCATTGGCGTTCATTTCGAATCTCAGCTCTAGGACGTCCTTGTTGGGAGAGGGTTAGCTGCCCACTTGTGAGCCATCTCTATGGCGTAGTTATTGACGGTGTTGCATAAAAAAAACTCCCCCCGAGAGGAGAGTGTTTGATGGAACTCGATGAAGTTTCATCCAGTTCTTCAGTAGCCCCAAGGGGATTCGAACCCCTGTCGCCTCCGTGAAAGGGAGGTGTCCTAGGCCTCTAGACGATGGGGCCAAGAACGTGATCGAAAAGTCTTCTGAACTTCCGGCACCTTGTGAAATTACGGTTCAGCCTGACCCTCCGTCAAGACAACGTTCTCCTTCTCTTGACCTTGGCCTTGCCAGACGGGCACGTTGAGGGTGAAGCAGGCTCCTTTGCCTGGTTCCGAGATCACCCAGATCTTGCCGCCATGGACTTCAACAATGCGCCGGCAAACCGAGAGTCCAACCCCAAAGCCTGAGGCTCCTGCTGATGTTTGAGGGAGCCGGACGCGATCTAGAAAAATGCGTTGCTGCTCTTCTTCCGGGATACCTGGTCCGCTGTCGCAGATGCTCACCTGCACCCACTGGCTGGTGCGATGAAGCATGGTCAAAGAAATCAAGCCTCCGTTGGGTGTGTATTTGAGGGCATTTTCCAGCAAATTCAGGAGCACCTGGCGCATCCTGCGCTGATCGGCAAACACCTTGGGAAGATCTGCAGGGATGTCGGTGTGGATGGTCACATCTCTGCCGAGCCAGAGTTTCTCCAGTTCCAGAATCGCTTCAGCGGCAACACTGGCTAAATCGAGGCGCTGAGGGTTGAACAAGGCCTCCCAGCTTGTGCTTCCCACCTCCAACAGATCCAATGAAAGCAGTTCGATTTCCTCCAGGCGTCTTTTGAGGACATCCCTGAATCGATGGATATCGATTTGACCTAGCTCTTGACTTTGCATGGCAAGCGTGGCCGCGGTGAGTGGCGTACGCACTTCATGGGCCACCATGCGCAGCAAGCGCTCTTGGGCTTGCAGGCGGTCAATCAAGGTTTCGTTTTCTTGACGCAGCACCAGCAACTGATCTTCGAGCTGGAGCTCCCGTTGGGTGCGGCTGCCATCGAGTTCTGTTGGCTTGAGACTCAAGCCAAGGCCACTCACTACCTCGTCTTGCTGCCAGCGCGGCAACCAGCCACGCAATTGCTGAAAGATGCTGCTGCCCGCAAACACCTGCTTTGGCTGCGGTTGTAATTTCACCAACGAGGGGGTGACAACCAAGCGGTGCAGTTCCAGCAACTCAGGTTGTTGGGTTGGATCTGAGATTTGAAGACTGACCTCAAACCCGCAATCTTCGTTCTGCAAAAATTCGACCAACTCGCGAAGGTCGCGGCTGGACAGATGGTGGCGACTGGCAACGAGTAACAAACTCAGTTGCTGGCGCGGATTGCGATCAATCCCATCCACCGACGGAGCTTCGCAATGTTGAGGCTTACCTTATGGGTTTTTGACCTGACCCGCAGATCCGCTAAGAAGAAGGAGAACACTCTGTTGTTACTAGGAGACGGCATGTCCCTTCTGCCGCTTGAACAACGGGGCTCAAAGCCACCTAACGGAGAGCCTCCAGTCTCTGAAAGGATGTACCTAGACAGCAATCTGAGGCGGTGGTTTGCACGGAACCTTGGGCTTTGGAGGTCTAGGCGTCAATATCTTTTCGATAATGAGGAAGTCTTTTTCCTGGACATGATGATCCGGGTTGAGATCTTTGCAGAATTTCAATTCGGCGAGCCTCGCTACCGATTTAGTTGGTGGCCTGAACGCGACACCGACTTTTTTGATCGGAAACCCCGTTACGAGAAGGCCGGCGTGATGGAAGCCACTTTGATGGGCCACCAACTCAAGCGGAATCGCGCTTACCTAGAGCCAACGTCTCACCGTACGCAGATCAGGCAGGTGGATGAACACGAGATGATCTTCGAATCTCATTACGGAGACTGGGATGTGCAGGAATACACCCGCATGATTTATGACGACCGCTATCGCTCTCGGGCCATTTACAGCTGGCAAAACAACGTGCTCGAGATCGTTGAACATCACCACGAAACACGCATGGAAGATGCTTCAGCTCCGATTCCAGTTTGAAAAAGATCCGATTTGGACCAGATTGGTTCAAATTTGGACATCTCGCTACTAGCACGAAATGGTGAAGATGAGGCACCATGGCTGCATCTTCCGGTTTGATCCTTTGCGTCCCTTTAACCGACTTCGTTCTGCTCTGTCGGCACCGTTGCTTTTGCTGCCTCTCTTCATCGCAGCTCCTTCTGCAATGGCTCAGTCGGCCGGCAAGGCGCCATCTGCGCCTGCCAGCAACGAAGACGTCTTTCTCTATCGCGGCATGGGGTCGTCCTATGTGTGCAACGCCCGCACGGCAGGGATTGAGTTTCCGAAAGCTGTTGGCGTTGCGGCGGCAACCTACGTCCAACTCCTGAATGGACGCCACGGTGGCAAGGTTGCATCCACAGGCAACAAGAAGCTGACCAATGAGCAGCTGTTTGCCGGTGCTGAATTTCAAATCATCACCGGTGCTATTCAGTTTTGTCCCGACAAGGTGCCTGATGACGTCAAGACCAAGGTGAAAGAAGCGTTGAAGAAAGCGAAGGCTGCAAAATAATCCGACCATCTCGGAGTGAGTGTGGAGTCACCTAGTCCAGGCTTGGTGTCTCCACGGAGGTAACGTCTGCACGCCAAGATCGGTGAAGACACGTCTGCCCATGGCTTCCGCCTCCACCACTCCGACGATCCGGCTGAAGGATTACAAGCCATTCCCCTGTCGTATTCCATCCATTGCTTTGGATGTGGTGATCGGGTCCGATTCCGTTGCGGTCACCTGCCGCATGGAGCTGACTCCGGTGTTGGGATCGGAGCTCCAAGCCCTTGAGCTTCAAGGGGTGGATTTGCTGTTGCAATCGATTTCCATCGATCACAACGAGCTCAAGCCTTCGGACTACAGCATTACCTCGGAAAAACTGGTCATTCACCAGCCCCCGCAGGTGCCTTTTCAGCTCACAACGGTGTGCAGGATTGATCCGCAGGCCAACACCTCGCTTGAGGGCCTTTATGCCAGTGGGGGGATGTTGACCACCCAGTGCGAAGCCGAGGGATTTAGGCGTATTACGTACCACCCGGATCGCCCCGATGTGCTCAGTCGGTTCACCGTTCGCATCGAGGCCGATCGCGAGCGTTATCCGGTGTTGCTCTCCAATGGCAATGCCTTAAGCGCTGGGCCACTCGCTGGTGATCCCGCCCGCCATGAGGTGACTTGGGAGGACCCATCCCTAAAGCCTTCCTATCTGTTTGCGCTAGTGGCCGGCGATCTTCACGAGGTTCGGGATCGGTTTGTCACCCGTTCGGGTCGCAACGTGAGCCTGAGGCTTCATGTGGAGCCAGGCGATGAGCCTTTCACCGCTCATGCCATGGAGTCGTTAAAGCGATCGATGGCGTGGGATGAGCAGGTGTATGGCTTGGAATATGACCTTGACGAGTTCAACACCGTTGCGGTGCGCCACTTCAACATGGGCGCGATGGAGAATAAGAGCCTCAATATTTTTAACTCCAAGTTGGTTTTGGCTGATGCGGAAACAGCATCAGATGCCGAACTTGAGCGGATTGAAAGTGTTGTTGCCCACGAGTATTTCCATAATTGGTCAGGAAATCGCATCACCTGCCGTGATTGGTTCCAGCTGTCCTTAAAAGAAGGACTCACTGTCTTTAGGGATCAATGTTTTACCGCTGATCTTCATTCAGAGGCCTTAAAGCGGATTGAAGATGCGGCCATGCTTCGCAATACGCAGTTTCGAGAAGATGCAGGGCCCACAGCCCATCCTGTGAAGCCCGATGCGTATCAAGCGATCGATAATTTTTATACCACCACGATTTATGAGAAGGGCGCTGAGTTGATTCGCATGCTCAGAACACTTCTGGGCGAGACACGATTCATGCGTGGCATGGAGCTGTATTTCAAACGCCATGACGGTGAAGCTGCCACGACGGACGATTTTGTATCGGCGATTGCTGAGGGGGCGTGCATTGAGGGTGAACGGCTTGGTTTCGATCTAGAGCAGTTCAAACGTTGGTATGACCAAGCCGGTACTCCCAAAGTGACCGTGACGCGCACCTGGGATTCCACTCGCGGAGTGTTGCGCCTGAACTTGCGTCAAAGCACGCCGCCAACACCAGGGCAGCCGCTTAAGCAGCCTCTTGTCATTCCTGTGTTGTGGGCGGTGATACCAGCCAATGGTGAACCTGGAGAAGAACAGCTTCTCGTGCTGGATCAGGAGCAAAACACTGTTGAACTCGGTGGCTTCCCCTGCTCTGATCAGCCACCGGCGCTCTCTTTATTCCGGCAGTTTTCTGCTCCAGTGCACTGGGAAGCCAGTCAAGAGCCTGCTGAGCTGTTCACCCTTTTGGCCTGCGACAACGATCCATTCGCCCGTTGGGATGCGGGACAGCAACTCTGGCGAAGGCTATTGCTGGCTCGGGCCTCTGGAACCCCCAACGCTGATCTAGAAGGCCAGATGTTGGAGGCTTTGACCGTGCTCCTGGCCCCAGATGGAGAACAGGATCCTGCGGTGCTCTCCACGTTGATGGCCTTCCCCGGTGGCCCTGAGTTGGAAGCACTCCAGCAGGAGGCTGATCCGCCAGCTTTGTACCGAGCGGCGTGCGAGCTGCGCGAGCAATTTGGTCAGTCTTTGGCCCCATTGCTGCGAGAGCGGCTGAATCTTGTTGAGGCCGCTCTTGTACTGGCTTGGCCCGAGGGGCAGGGGCAGCGACAACTCACCGGTTTGATCTGGGCCTGGCTTGCTGCAGCTGGTGATTCAGCGGTGCGCGCCGCTGCGTTGGCTGCTGTAGGTGGTCCGTCGATGACCTTGGCGCGTGCTGCTCTGCGGGCACTACAGCCTTTGGATTGCCCAGAACGAGAGCAAGCATTGCGCCAATTCCACGATCGTTGGCAAGAAAAACCTGTGATCTTTGACAGCTGGTTTGCCTTAGAAGCATCCACGCCTCGGGCGGACGGCTTGCAACGGGTGGCCTCTCTTTTGCAGCATCCACGCTTTGATCCGATGGCGCCCAATGCGGTTCGTGCAGTGTTGGGTGGATTCGCTGGCAACCTTTTGGTGTTCCACGCTGAAGATGGCAGTGGCTATCGCTTCATGGCGGAACAAATCATTGCCTTGGATCAGCGCAACGCAATTACCGCGTCGCGCTTGGCCAAGGTCTTTAGCCGTTGGGGCACCTACAGCAGCAAGCGCCAAGTGCTTGTAAAGGCAGCTCTGGACCAGCTCTCCGCAGCCCAGCTTTCCTCCAACACACGGGAAGTTGTGCAGATGATGCTGGGATGAAGGCCTCTCTCTGAACCTTCAAACTTTCAAGAGATTGAGATCCATCTAGGTTGTTTCGCTTTTAGGACGTAATCATTATTTGGTTCCCATCTGTTTGAATACTTGTTTGCGGTATTGAGCCCCTTCTGATCCTGAATGTTTCCCCCATAATCCTTCCCAGTAAAAGTAAATCACGCCGTAACCACGATCATTCGCTAGCCGCACCTTTTCTTTCAAGACAGGCATGGAAGTTGTGCGTTTGCCAAAGCCGGCTAAAACACCAATTTGGATAGGGATGCCCCATTCGCGGGCTTTGCGTAAGGCGGGCTGGTCGAGATCTTTGGCATACCCCCTGAGGGAATAGGCATAGTTTTGAACCACGAGATCATCAATCAGCTGTCCTACGGCCCAGAGCTCCCAATCTTGAAGCCAATTGTTGTAGGCAAACCGAAATGGTCCTGGCGACAAGCTAATTTTTACTGGTAGCGACTCTTGTTCCAAGCGAATGCGAAGTTCGCGAAGTAAGCCGGTGAGTTTGCGGCGACGCCAGGTCATCCAATAACGATTGGTGTAGTCGCGGGGTGGAGCAATGCCGAATTCAGCTTTATAAAGCCCTGAGTTGTAAGGGTCGTAGCCCAATTCCACAGGCCATGCGAAGTGGTCATCGAGTTGCAGCCCGTCCATCCGGCACCGTTTCATGACCTCAACCACGAGACCGATAAATCGCTCGCGCACTTGTGGGTGTGCAGGATTGAGCCACACCATCTTCTTACCGTGCATCTTCATCACCGGGTCTCCATTGGCCCGTGACAACACCCAGTCCGGATTGTCTTGAACCACCTCTGCCGAGGCGGGCTCCATTAATCCGTATTCAAACCAGGGGACCACTTTCATCCCGCGTTTGTGAGCTTCTTTGCTCAGGGTGCAAATGGGGTCAACCGTGACACCAGCGGTCTTTAGGGCTGGCTCAAGCGGTGCAAATTCACTGGAGTGAAAGGTTGTTCCACGACTCCAAACATTGGGATACAACACGGAGAATCCTGATTGCTCGAGCTCATCGACGGCTTGCTTGATGTTCCGCTGGTGGTAGTACAGCGGGCTAGGACTATTGGTGAGCCAGACCCCAAGCGCCTGTTTTCGTTCAACACTCGGTAACCGACTTTTGCTCAGTAGGACGTCTGTGCCCTGGCTAAACGTGGCTGGCGGGGCCATGAACAGGCTGAAAGGCAGGCAGAGGGCCAAAAAAAAGTGACGCAACAGCACAGATCAAGCTTGGGTTGAGTTAGCGGAACATCGAGCTGACAGAACTTTCCTCATGGATGCGCCAGATCGCTTCGCCGAGCATGTTGGCGACAGACAGCACATGCAGCTGGGGAAAGGCGTGATTGGATGCGATTGGAATGCTGTTGGTGACCACCACCTGCTCGAACAGCCCTTCCGTCGACAAGCGTTCAATGGCTGGTGGAGAGAAGACGGGATGGGTTGCACAAGCGATGACGCCAGTGGCACCTTGCTCTCTCAGCAACTTGGCACCAGAGCAGATTGTGCCTCCGGTATCGATCATGTCGTCGATCAGGATCGCCGTGCGCCCGCTGACATCGCCAATCACGGTGAGGCTTTCAGCCATGTTGTGACCGGTTCGGCGCTTATCGATGATGGCCAGAGGAGCACCGTTCATTTGTTTTGCAAAGGCCCTGGCTCGGGCCACGCCACCCACGTCTGGAGACACCACCACCACTTCTCCAAGGTCTTGAGCGGCGAGGTGATCCACAAGCACGGGGGAACCGTAAATGTGATCACAGGGAATGTCGAAATACCCCTGGGTCTGAGCTGAATGCAGATCCATCGCCAGCACCCGATCGACTCCCGACTTGACGAGCAGATTGGCGGTGAGCTTGGCCGCAATCGATTCCCGACCGGCTGTTTTCCGATCCGCGCGTGCATAGCCGTAATAGGGAACCACCGCGGTGATCTGTCGCGCCGATGCCCGTCTGCAGGCATCCACCATGATCAGCAGCTCCATCAGGTTGTCGTTCACCGGAGCGCATGTGGGTTGGATCAGGAAGACATCGCAACCGCGAATCGATTCCTGAATTTGCACATACAACTCACCGTCGGCGAAGCGTTTACAGACCTTCGGGCCATCGGGGACTCCGAGGTAGGCCGCAATTTCGCGGGCGAGTGAGGGATTTGAGGTGCCGCTAAACAGGCGAAGACGTCTGGTGTCGTGCTGCAGCTTTTCTTGCTCGGCTCGGGCAGCGGTGAGAAAACTTGTCACGATGCCCGCGCTTGAGAACGGCGATGAACCGATCGTAGTGCTGCATCGCCTTCCTATCCATAAACGGTGTGGATCGGATCTCCCTAAGGTCTCGTCATGCTCGATTTCACGATGGCTCTTGTTGGAGCTGGCCCCCTTCCTGAGCTCTCGATGCGCGAGGGGGCACAACTGCTTGCGCAGCGCTTGTCGGCTGAGTTGGTGCCATTGGCCTGTGGGTCGGAACCTCACAGCGGCTTGCAGGCACTGGCATCGCCTCAGCGCGAACGAAACCGTCCCACACTGCTGCGTTTGAGCGGTGATGCGGCGATGGCGCAAGGCTCCTCTGGAAGCTGGCTTGATGCTCTTGCCGCTTGGCGATGTCCTGTGTTGCTGTTGGCCCAGCCCAATGCTGCTGGTTTGATCCCTGGCATGGCACCTGCCTCAGTCGCCTTGTGTCACTCGCTCAGCATTCCTTTGGTTGGTTTGGCACAACTTGGGGGCCGCTGGGATCTGTCGGCCCGCCGAATGGATGGCTTGCCCTGGTGTGGCCTCTTGGACACAACAGATGATGGTGGGGCTGCCTCTGATGCGCTGGTCCGTTCCATCCAGCAGCGCTGGAAACGCATGAACCCAGCGATCAGTTCTGATCTGGCCAGATTGGCAGGCTGAGATTCGGCTTCAACTCGCGCAGCCTCTGTTGACCGGCCCGAGCTGCAAGAGGAAGCTCCGTAATCACCGGTGGCGAGGGCGCACTGATCGCTGCTGCCATCAGGCTCAGCATCTCTGTGCTGCTGATATCTGTTCTGACCTGATTGGAAAACACGTTCAGCAGCTCAGGCAAAACGGTGACCGTATCGATTTCCGCTAACTGCTGATGCACGCCTTGGAGCAGCAGCTGTTGCCTCACTCTTCGCTGATGGTCTTGATTGGCCTTGGGTTTGTGGCGTGCGAGTTGTTCTGCCTGAGCACCGTTGAGTGTTTGCAGTCCGGCCTGCAGATTCACGCTGTAGCCCTGGGATTTGTCCTCGTACTTATAGGTCTGGTCCAGGGTGACTTCGATGTCTCCAAGTCCTTCCACAAATCTGCGCAAGCCTTGTCTGGAGAGGACTAAGTAGCGATCCGGCTTGTTCAAAGGCAGATCGATGAGCTCGCCAACGACGTCAGAGGTGAGTGCGATTCCACCGTGTTGCCACGTTGTGGAAAGAGCTTTCATCTCCTCGATCCCTGGCAGTTGAACGGCCAGTTCTGTCGGCAACTGCAAAATCTGAACGGGTTGTTTCGTGCTGATATTGACCAGCATCAAGCTGTCGGCGTTGGCAGGTCCTTGAGGTGCTGCGTTGTTGGAGGGGGCATTGATGGTGTCTGCATCGAGGCCGACGACCAACACCATCACGGCTTGTTCTGGGAGCGGAGCGAGGCTTAATGACACGTCGGATGACTGCACATCGGCGCCGACAGGGTCTGGTTTGGGCCAGATCGTTGCAAGTGCTGTGCCCGCTAGGGCTGTGCCCAGTAAGGCAGCACTGATTCTCAGAAGACTGCGTCCGGGGCGGTCGCCCAACCAGCCCTTGCTTGGCTTTTGCTGCGAGTCCTCACTCAACGCTGGATCCCCCATGCGTGATGGTTTGATGATTGGTCAAACAGTCTTGCTCAGCCACGCTGAATTGGGAATCGAAGTCCTAGGCGCAAACGGCAACTGGACCTTGATCAAGGGTTGGCGACTCGATTAATATCAGTTGATGTCAGTGTTGTGAATTGATTTGAGGGCGATGAATTACTTTATTCAGAATTAAGTCTAGGGAAATGATTGCTTTTCCAGTGAGGATAGAAGGGCTAGTTGGTATTTGTCTATTCTGATTATATTTCATTGTTAATGTTTGCTTGGGTTGCTTTAGGGAATGTTTTTAAAATAGAGCAGCATCCCCTAATTCTTGTCCGGCCATTCCTTCTTTGTAGACCCTTGCAAAAAACTGTTCGAGGGTGTCCTCTCCAAAAGAAGGGGTTGCGTCGGGGTCGTAGCAATCACGCTTCTCGTCCCAAACCAACATGGATTCACTGGCGTAATAGCAACCGATACGGGCGAATTCAGCCGTGTCTTCCACCGCTGGTAGGAGCGTTGCCACTTTTTCTAAAAGTGCAGTTGGGGCATTCATTACTGCCATCGGTAACGAAAGCATTCTGGGCGAGCGGCCTAGCGTTTTAAAAAGCATTTCCCCTTGCGTGCGGGCGCTGAGAGCTGGACCAGGCCCTCCGATGGGCAAAACTTGATTCACTTTATCGGTTTGGCTTACACAATTAGCCAAGAAGCATGCAAGATCTTTTTCACTGATTGGCTTGCAACTTGTGAGCTCTCCATTGCCAAACATGACATATGGTGCGCCTTTCCTGCAGCTCTCAAATTGTCCGGCAATGCTTTTGAAAAAGGCTGTGGGACGAACAATTGTATGGGTGATTTCTGTGTCTTCCTTAAGCCGAGTTTCGAATGCAAGCTTTGCTTTCTGAAATTCTAGAATTGGCTTTTGTACGCAGATAGCTGAAAGCATCACGAAATGCGCTACCCCAGCCTTGCGACCCTCGTTGTAAGTGTTGAGATTGGCTTGATAATCAATCGCCCATGAATCCTTCTTGCCGCCCGTTCTTGATGCAAGGCAAGAAATCACCACATCGGTGGGTTCGTTGAAGGCGTGGGTTGCGAGTGACGCCGGATTGGTGACATCACCAAATCTCACTTCTGCGCCAGGGAAATCGGCCACCACATCGGTTTGACCCTTGCGCCCTCCGATTCCACTGGATTCGCGGGCGAATGCCATCACCTGATATCCACGCTCGACCAGCTCTTTCACGACAAATCGTCCGATGTACCCAGTGGCCCCGAACACGGCCACTCTCACTTGCTCTGGAGAACGTTCTCGAAAATCATGGCGAGGTGAGAGGGGGGGGAGCACGTCGTGACCAGATCGATCTGAACCAACGCTAAGGCGTGAATCTTCCGTTTACAAACGAAGCCAGCTAGGAGATCTCAGTCATTGCGAAGAGCCTGAGGAACCAGCTTCGAGCGTTGTGAAGACGATCCGTAAGATCACAAAGGTCGGATCATTTTTTATTCCCTTCGACCGTCTGGCACCCCGAATGATTTGCTTCGATGGTTAGTGACTCCAGAAGCGAAAGGGATCGGCGGGTTGGTGTACTCCTTCATCCCACGGCTCTGCCTGATTCACCTGTGTGTGGAAGCTTTGGACGGTCAGCCCGCGAATGGTTGAAGACTTTGGCGAGCCATGGAGTAGCGGTTTGGCAGATTTTGCCCCTTGCTCCGCCTGATGGCACAGGTTCGCCGTACAGCTCACCCTCCAGCTTTGCCTTGAATCCTTGGCTCTTGGATGCCGAAGATTTGGCAGAGGAGAGCTTTTTGGCGTCCAGTGATCTTGGGAGTCTTCCTGGAGCTGAACCCAAGGCGGAAGCCGTGTCTGTGCTGGATTTTCAGCTGGCCGATGCGCGTGCTTCGGCACTGGCCCGCGCCCTTGCAGCCCATTGGCCTCAGCAATCCTCTGCGCGCAAACAACAATTTGCACGCTGGAGGGTTGACCAAACGCATTGGCTGACAGATCACGTCAATTTCGTGGTGCTGCGAGATCAACACAACGGTTTGCCTTGGTGGTCTTGGCCCCATCCGCTCGCTGTGCAACAGCCTGATGCCTTGGCTCAGTGGCGGCTTCAGCATGGTGAGGCCTTGCTGGAGCAGGAACTTCTCCAGTGGCATCTCGATCGACAGTGGCAACGCCTGCGCGAGCAAGCACGGGAGTTGAACATCGAGATTCTTGGTGATCTGCCCTTTTATGTGGCTCGCGATAGCGCCGATGTTTGGAGCCATCGATCCTTGTTTTCGATTGCGGCTGATGGACGCTTACGGCTTCAGAGCGGCGTGCCACCCGATTACTTTTCGGAGACCGGTCAGCTCTGGGGGACGCCGGTTTACAGCTGGGCGCGCCATCGGCGCACTGGATTTCGTTGGTGGCGCAATCGCTTGAAGCGGCAGTGGATGCTTGCCGATCGCTTGCGCTTGGATCATTTCCGCGCTCTCGCTGGTTTTTGGGCGGTCCCTGGCGACGACGACACGGCTCAAAATGGGGTGTGGCAGCGCTCACCCGGCCATGAGTTACTGCGGCTCCTGCGTCGCGATGCGGGAGGGAAGCTTCCCATCGTTGCCGAAGATCTTGGCGTGATCACGCCAGATGTGGAACGGCTCCGTGATCGCTTTCGTTTACCAGGAATGAAGGTGCTGCAGTTCGCCTTTGATGGCAACCACCGCAATCCCTATTTGCCAAGCAATATCAAAGGCCGCCGATGGGTGGTCTACACCGGTACCCATGACAACCCCACAACGATGGGGTGGTGGCAGCGACTGGATGAATCGTCTAGGCGCCAGCTGGGTGAGGTGCTGGGCTGTCATGTGGAAGCACCCGGATGGCAATTGATGGAGCTCGCGATGGCAACGTCTGCTGAGCTCGTGGTGTCTCCTTTGCAGGATTTGCTGCATTTGGATGATCAAGCACGATTCAATACTCCAGGCACCGTTGGCGGCAATTGGTGCTGGAGGATGGGCACTTTTGATGAGGCCTTGCAAGGGGCCCTCAAGGGTTACGGCGAGAGGGCTGCGGTCTGGGGCAGGTGATAAATACCAGGTTGATTGGTCCTAGGAGCGAGGGCCTGTCCGTTCCAGCTCACGGAGTCGGCCTCGCCTGGTGGAGGCTTGATGCTGAGGTCAACTGGGGGTAGCAGCTGCAAGGTCACTGTTCCGGTGGCGCCCTGAAGGTTGGTTCGATCTCCTCCTTCACTGCTCAGGCTGATCTGCCGTGGTTGGTTGAGGTTGATCTCGAGAACGCCGGGTCTTGTGAGTTGATCGAGAGGGAGAGCCCCCTGACCGAGACTGGCAGTGATCTCCTCCTCCAGCGGGCGCAAGCCCTTCAAAATTTGATCAGAGTCCAGCGGTGTATTGATCGGGATTGGCTTTGGCGAGAAGGCATTGAGGTTGATCAGATGACGTTGTTGATGGTTCAGAGCCAGAATCGATCCGATCATCACAGCGCCATACACCACGCTCCCTTGCCACGTGGTGAAGATATCGATGCTGCCGAGAGTGAAGCGCGTGCCTCGACCATTGGTCGCCAATCGATTCGATCCTGGGCTGTTAGGTAGGGCTGCACTAAGGCTGTTGCTGGGGAGGTCTAAATAGGTTTCCAAGCGCTGCAACATCGCCACGAGATAGGCGGCTTCTGGTAAGCGGTCTTGCCAGCCGCGTTCGAGGGCCTCTAGCACAGGCGTTGTGATTCTTACCTCGTTCGAAAGGTCTCGGATGCTGAGCCCCTTTCGTTCCCTTTGTTCGCGCAAAAGTTCTCCCGCCTCCTCCAGGGAGTTGTTGCGGCTCTCAATCGATGGGGGAGCGAGTTGCTTGTTGTTGTGACGTCGCCAAGGGAGGGGAAACTTCATCTCGGCGATGCCGTTATGAGGGGCACTCGTTCCGTTCTAAACGGATGGAGGTCCATTCTGAACGTGTTAACTCACGCCAGTGGCCCTCGGGCAAAGAACCAAGATCAATAGACGCGATTGCTGTTCGTTGAAGATCCAGCACCGGGTGACCAAGGGCATCCGCCACCCTGCGGATTTGGCGATTCCTGCCCTCCCTAAGGATCACTTTTAAAAGGGTTTGGTTTGCTCCTTGTTTCAGCAGAGAGACCTCTGCCGGCTGTGTGGGGATGCCATCCAGTTCCACACCGTTGCACCAGCGGTTCAGCGTTGTGGTGGTGGGCTTACCTCTGACCTGAACCTTGTAGGTCTTGCGGTGCGAGTAGCGGGGGTGGGTGAGCTGCAAGGTGATTTCACCTTGATTGGTTAGGAGGAGAGCTCCGCGGCTGTCTCCATCCAGCCGACCAACGGGGTGGAGGCCTCGCCTGAGCGACTTTGGAATGAGATCGAGAACCGTTTGGCGTCCTTGAGGATCACTGCAACTGCTGATCACACCTGGGGGTTTGTTGAGCAGGATCAGCCTTGGGCTCGATGGCTGATCTAGGGGACGGCCATCCACTTCGATGCGGTCGATGTTCGGATCGGCTTGGTCGCCAAGTCCAGCGGTGATCTGATTCACCTTGACCCTGCCTTCGCGCAAAAGCTCCTCAGCGTGTCGTCGTGAACAGATTCCTGCAGCTGCGATTAGTTTTTGCAACCGTTGGCGGGTCACCGGTTCACTCCTTGGCATCGATCAGGGATCAGGGTTGTACCAGACAAGAGCCAAGGCCTTCGCTGCCGTTTTGATGCCGTAATGGCTCATTCTGTCAAGCGGTAAGGGGGGGGGCGCCAATATGAAGAAAATCCTAAAAAGTGGTAGATTAGGAAACGAAAGTGTTTCGTAATTGTCGATGGCGCCCTTGGCTGTGCTCCCCGATGCGGACCT
>ERZ802830.549-NODE-549-length-37590-cov-10.3174_pt1 | contig 37590 bp, 28 predicted proteins | sample MGYA00345654_ERZ802830 | MGnify/ENA primary metagenome ERZ802830 (study PRJEB30503, sample SAMEA104212375) | marine metagenome | biome: Westerlies Biome; feature: [SRF] surface water layer (ENVO:00010504) within the epipelagic zone...; material: water... | reverse complement strand
AATCTCAATCTAGTCAAATTTTGAAATTCACCGAACTTACAAAGTTCAGGTCATTAACGTTACCCCGGGGAGGGTAACGCAGACCTTCTTTGCGTCACGGGCCCAAATTTTCAAAGAACAGTCTCGTCATTCACGCGGGGTCGACAGCACCTAGCGACGGGTCGTTTTACCGAACCGCCTCCGTGGGCGACATGCCAAGGGAAACCCGCAAGTGTTGAACAACAAGCAGACCGGAATACTACAGACTCATTCCGGTCCGTCAACACTGATTTAAGATTTTTCAGTAAATATAAACCCAATGCAATTCCCGATTTGGGAAATTATCCATTTTCGCTGGACGTATCGGATTCACCTGTTCTCTCTGGGGCGGTTTTCCAGAGGTAAATCGCCAGTGAAAAAGCCACGATCGAAGCCCACTGAGAAACCGTCAATTCCCCCGATAGTACCCCGTGATCGCCCCTAATCGACTCAATTGCAGATCGCCCCAACGCGTAGAGCGCCAGGAAGAGTGCGAAGCTGCGACCCGGCCGACTCCTCCAACGCCCCCCCGACAGCCACAAAAGGGCACAAAGAATTATTCCTTGGGCGGCAGAATAAAGTTGTGTCGGATGGAGGGTAGGACTCGGAAAATTACCATCACCGAGGGCAAAAGCGGGTGGACTGCCCGCTGGGAAAACCACTCCAAAGACGAAATCTGGGGGACAAGTTCCCCCCCAACAGCACCCATTCAGGTAACAACCAATTCTTCCGAAGGCGATCCCTATCGCTAATGCAGGGGCGATCACGTCGAGCAAATCACGAGTCGACCCAAATTGCTGACGACGCTGTAACCAGGCAAATCCGAGAAGACCCCCCGCAATAGCACCGTAAAGCACAAGGCCGCCCTTCCAGAGGGCAAAGGCTTCCCACCAATTACCACCACTGAAAACCTGATCCCTGAACTGGATCAAATACCACGTGCGCGCTCCGACAGCACCAAACAGCACGAGGTAAATAGCGAGATCGGAAACAGCTTCCGGATTCAAGTCGCGGCGAACCGCTCCTTTTCGTAGTAGATAAATCCCGACCAACACACCGCACAGAACCATTGCCCCATATCCAAAGATGGGGAAATCACCGAAGGGTGTCGGTATTCTAAAGAGTTCCTGAAGCACTGGCGTCTCCCTGCGATTTTGATGCGACCTAGTTTCCATCGGTAACCGAGTCCGAAGCGCGGATCAAGAACTCAACATCCCATGAGTTCAAGCCCACATCCCATCGAGTCCAAGCCAACATCCTATAAGTCCACGCCAAGACGGAGTAAAACGTTCCCAAAATCGATGGCACCACGACCTCAGAAGCCACTCTTTAAGAAGCACGTACAATCTATGCCCGTCTCGGTTACTCTGTCTTCGAAGGAAGATAGAGGGGAAAAGGAATGACTATGCTCAGTCCCTCAAGAAGGGTCGCCATTCTCGGGAGCACCGGCTCTATTGGGAATCAGGCGCTGAAAGTGATCTCGGAGTCGAAGGGGCAACTCGTCCCGGCACTCATCGCAGCGGGATCACGTCTTCAGTCTCTGCATTCGCAGTACTTGGAGCATTCTCCAGAGGACGTGATCCTCGTCTCTCCTGACCCAGAAACCCCAATTCCAGCAGAGATAAAAACAGGATCTGAGTCTCTGCTCCAAGCCTTAGCAGAAGGTCAATATGACGTCGTCCTCAATGGCATCACCGGTTTCGCAGGCCTGACTTACAGCCTCAAGGCCCTTGAAAGTGGCTGCGACCTGGCTTTAGCCAATAAAGAATCGTTGGTCACAGCAGGTTCATTGATGAAGGAAACAGCCCGGCAGAATGATGCTCAAATCATCCCTGTCGATTCAGAGCATAATGCTATCCAACAATGCATCGGCGATCATCCATTCCAAAGCGTACAAAGAATATTACTCACCGCCTCCGGTGGCCCCTTTAGAGGGATGAACCGTCAACAATTAGAACAAGTCACTGTTGATCAAGCGTTGGCTCATCCCACATGGAAGATGGGCCCTCGTATCAGCGTCGACAGCGCCACGCTTTTTAATAAGGCCTTTGAACTGATTGAAGCGGTCGAACTTTTTGGCACTCCCCCAGGAGGCATCGAAGTCGTGGTACATCCCCAATCGGTCATGCATGCCCTTGTGGAGTTCCAGGACGGCAATTCAATATCTCATCTCAGTGAACCGGATATGAGAGTCCCTATTCGTAACGCCTTGAATAATGGGAAACGGAGATCGGGGAACTTCTCCCCTCTCGATCTCGTCGGGAGAGGTGAACTCTCATTTGAAACAGTGGATCATGAGACCTTCCCAGCCTTGAGGCTGGCTCAGACCGTCTTGGATTGTCCCGGAACAACTTACGGGGCAGTCCTGAATGCTGCAGACGAAGAAGCAGTATCTGCCTTCCTTTCCGGTGACGTGGCTTTCCTTCAGATCTATGATCTGGTTGAGCGTGCCATTCAGGAACACTCACCTCAGGAAGCCTCTTGCCTCGAAATCATCCTCGAGGCAGATCTAGAGACACGCAAAAGAATCAGGAGCTGGATCCTTTGAATCTCATTCTCGCCATCCTCGGTATTGGTTTTTTGATCTTCATTCATGAGCTGGGGCATTTCTTAGCCGCCAAGTTCGTGGGTGTCCGCGTCCATACATTTGCCGTCGGCTTTCAACCGACCATTTTTGGCTGGCGCGCCCGCTTACTCGCCTTCACTTACGGAGAAACAGAGTACGTCATAGGACTCGTACCACTCGGTGGATACGTCAAAATGGCGGGTGAAGATCCCGGCGAAGAACGCACCGATTCAGAAGATGAATTCCATCGTAAACCGATTCCTTCACGCCTCCTCATTCTCGTCGCCGGAGCCGCGATGAATTTGATTTCGGGATTAGCGCTGTTCGCACTCGCCTTCACAATGGGAGTGAAACAGATGGCGCCGGTAGTAGGAGGAACAGACCCGGGAGGCCCCGCATGGCATGCCGGGATTCGTACCGGTGACAAGATCACCACCGTCAATGGAGAGCCGTGGAGTGACTACTCTAATATTGCGACAGCGATTGCTCTCGCAGGAGGATCACAACCCGTCAGCCTGGGACTCGAAAGAAGCGAAGGTGCCGACGGATCAGAGACGCGTTCTCTGGAAGTGGCTGTTCAGCCGGAATGGAATACGGCGGACGGTCGTTATCGCATCGGTATCTATCCTTCCATCAGTAACTCCATCTCCTCCGTCGTAGAAGGATCGCCGTCACAATTAGCAGGGCTTCAAGAGGGTGACCAGATTCAGTCGATCAGACTCAATGTTCCTGAAGATGGACTCGTTCTGAAGATACCTTCCGATCTCCCGGCAGACTTGTTGGTTCGCTCATTGAGTCGGATTCGACAATCGACAGCGTCTGGTGTCTTGGATATCGAAGCCATTCGTGATGGATCGCCCTTCAATGCATCTATTCCTCTCGAACCTCCCCCGGTAGATTCGGCAGCAAGAACGAGTCTAGGTATTCTGGCTCGTGCCCGAACGATTGTGGCTGCTAGAGAACCCGCTTCTTCGGTATTCCAATCGGGTGACGAAATCATTTCGTTGCAAATCTCCGGAGAAAATCCCGTCAATGTTGAAGTTTTCGATCTCTATACCATCGAAAAAGCGGCGCAATTACGCGATGTCAGTATCACATGTCGTCTTCTCGACGGTACCAGCAGAGAGATCGACGCGAACGATCTTCGACGTTGGATTCTTGAAGACATCCTCGTCGGAGATTCTCAACGCTGGGTGACGAATGTCAGTGAAGACGCGAAGACCATCGGCCTGACAGAAGGATGCCAGATCCTCAGTATCGAGAATCGTTTTAATGGCCTCGATGAATATCTAGATGACATCATTCCTGCTGGAACGCTTGTGAAATGGGTCACCGCTACGACTCCTCGCACTCTTCAGTCGATACGTTTACCAGAAGACATGAAGTTAGGACTCGTGACACGTTCCCTTCCCATCATCGGAAGAACATTGGCAGGATCCCCCGCCCGTCTCGCTCAAATCCCTTCAGGATCGGTCGTTCACGGTATCAACGAAATCAACGTGGAAGACTGGACTCAAATCCAATCGGCGATCCCTGCCGCAGAGGGTGAAATCACCATCTCTGTCTCTGATGAGTATTCAGAGAATAAGAGTGACATTTTGGTCACCCCACTTCCTCTCATGACTTCACTCGGATTACAGATGTCGGCACTTCAATTCAGGGAAGAACTCCCCTTCGGTCAGGCTATTTCGGCAGGAATCGATCAATCATGGATATGGGGAGGACGAATATTCCTCACCCTTCGAGCACTCTTCGCCGGTGACGTTCACGGGAAAAACCTAAACGGTCCTGTGGGCATCATTGACCTGGGAAGAAAAGTATCCAGCGTGGGCTTTGGGAACCTTTTGTTCCTGCTCGCTCTCATCAGTATCAATCTGGGAATTTTCAATCTACTTCCATTCCCGATTCTCGACGGAGGACATATTTTGTTTCTGGCAATAGAAGGTATTCGAGGGAAACCGGTACCGGACCAGATACAGAACTATGTGCATCTCGTCGCATTCTTGATGCTGATATCGATGGCACTCTTTGTCACGTACAACGATATCTTACGATTAGGCTAGAGCCATGTCTCGTTTTCTAAGATTAAAGCTGCTGCCGACCGTCATTTTGAACATGATGGCTGGAGTGGTGGTTTCGAATGCAGAAATCGATCCGCTGATTTTCGTCTTGTTGCTGCTGCAGAGTGTCGCTTTGTATTTATTCGGAATGGGACTCAACGATCGAGTCGATCTGAATCGTGATCGAAAGAATATGGAACTCGGCATAGCCATGCCGCGTCCCATCCCTGCTGGTGAAATCAGTCTTCAGTCCGCAGATCGCTGGATCATGTTTTCCTTGGCTTGCTGGGGACTGACCTGCGGAGCTCTGTATCTCAGCTTGGGCGCTGATTCTCTCGCCGGACTCTTCACAAATCTGGCGACCCTAGGATTCATTCTCGGATACAACTTCGGACTCAAGTATGTCTTTTTCGTAGGCCCCCTCTGTATGGGCCTGGTCAGAGGTTCTCTAATTTTGTCGGTGGCAGCCACGTCCACGGGAGTATTTCCAGCGTGGGACTCTCTCGTCGCATTGCTCGCAATCTCAATGACGCTCTATATCGCAACGGTCACCCATTACTCTATGGAGGAAGAAACAGCTCGCCCTCTCGCCTTAAAAATTCGGACTTTGGGTGTCCTTCTGGGGTTTAGTTTTCCTTTCTTTGTCACCTATTTCCAACTTGTCGACTTCAAGGTTGGAGAGGGAATAACGTTTTACATCTTTGCAATTGTGATGATCTCCTCATTCTTATGGAAACAAAAGCCTCCACTGTCTCCTCAAAGGACCACATTCCTGTTCTTGAGTGCTATGACATGGATAGATTTCTATTTTCTATGGATCTCTCTGTTCTCAAATCAGCCTGAGTCCATGGAAACAAGCCCATTACCGTGGGCCGTCGAAATCTTCTCTTATCCCGCGTGGATGATTCTATGGTTTTCCTGGGTGACCTTTGGCTTGGGCTTTAGAGATCGTGGATCTCGGCCAGAATGAGCGGCTTGCTCTCCAAATAGCTGATCCTGTCTTTTCTCTGAACATCTTTGGTTTAGGCTTCGGAGATTGCGGCTTATAGTAAATGCAACAATGCTCAGATCATGAGAGGCCGTCACATGAACATCGTTGTCGTCGGGTCCGGAGGCAGAGAGCACGCCATCGCATTGCAGTTGGCACGCTCTCCAAGAGTTCAGCACATCATCATGGCACCGGGTAACCCCGGCATGGCTCGCTTAGGCGACTGTTGGCCAGCGGTCTCCAAAGATAACTTTGGAGAGTTCGTCCAACGTTGCAAGGACGCTTCTGTCGATCATGTCGTCATAGGTCCAGAAGCGCCTCTCGTTGATGGCCTCGCGGATCACTTACGCGATGCGGGCATTCCCTGTTTTGGTCCCGGCGCGGCAGCTGCCCAACTCGAAGGATCAAAAGCCTACTCCAAGGCATTCATGGACCGTCATGGCATTCCAACCGCAGCCTCAAAGACCGTTCATGACGTCTCTGAAATTCCTGCTGCGTTAGCGGAACTCCCAGAAAAGGTTGTCGTCAAAGCCAGCGGCCTCGCAGCCGGCAAAGGCGTCATCATCTGCGAAGATCAGGAACACGCCCAACAAGTCGCTACAGATATGCTCACGGGACAACTTTTTGGTGACAGCGGCAAAACCGTTGTGATCGAGGAATTCCTGCAAGGACCAGAAGTTTCAATACTGGCGGTCGTCAAAGGAACGGATGCACTTCTACTGCCGACAGCGCAGGACCATAAACCTCTCAGAGACGGAAACGCAGGCCCCAACACCGGTGGTATGGGCGCATTCTGCCCAGGAACCTTCACCTCCGCTGAAGATCTAGATCTAGTCCGCAGAACCATCGTCGAGCCTTCTCTAGAAGGCCTTGTCAAAGACGGCATCGATTACAGTGGAGTTCTCTATGTAGGTATCATGTGGACCGAATCGGGGCCCAAGGTCCTCGAGTACAATTGCCGCCTCGGAGACCCTGAAACCCAGCCCGTCCTCCTGAGGCTCAAGAGTGATCTCGTGGATCTGCTCGAAGCCACTGCCGGTGACGGGCCTTCCACCGCGTCCATCAACTGGGACCCGAGACACGCGCTCTGCCTCGTTCTCGCTTCGGAAGGCTATCCAGAGTCACCCCGCAAAGGACAGGTGATCGCTGGAGATCTCTTTTCCGAACCGAATGAGGATGTTCAGGTATTCCATGCCGGAACAGCCCAGAACTCTGCGGGCGACGTCGTCGTCTCAGGAGGACGAGTTCTAGGAATCACCGCTCTTGGAGACACGCTCGAAGAAGCGCGTACACTCGCCTACGAGAGGGCCTCTCGCATCGATTTCGAAGGAAAGATTTTCAGAGGCGACATCGGAGAATATCGCTGGGTTCCTGGACCGATACACACCGACTAGAACTCGACTCAACGGGGCGGAGCAGACTGAGAACTCGGCTCTGTTTGCTGAGAGAGAAAGCACTCATACTTCCTGCACTTCGAGCTTTCCGGCTTCTGCTTCTAACTGTGAGGCTTCCTCTGTGACTCATGTTGAGCTTCATGATCAGAGTCGCCATCCCCACCATCTGTCCGGTCCTCCCGAGATAACCGAGATCCCATGGCTCGTCGTAGAAAGTTCGTGACAGGCTTGAATATGCGACCAATAAGATCGAAACGATGCGCTTGATCGAGTTTTTCATCCAAACCTGGGGCCCAAGATTGAACAGGCCTTTCCTGAGCGGAAAGATTATCAAAGAGAGGTTCAGCCGAGATTCTAGAACCGGAGTCTTTCTCGCCGACACGCTTCAACACACCTTGCTGCGCTGCTTCTCGCGCACTGATCAAGTTCGAGTCTACGCTCGATCCAAGGGTCCCATCCGAATCAGCCTCAGAACCTTGCGAGTTTTCAGAGCCCGAATCAGAACTCACTTTGAAAGTTCTGACATGTCGATCTGCTGACTTTCAAAGAGGCGCTCTACTGTTTTCTGAAGATTGCTCAACTTCGTCGATCGACAAGTGATATCGATGTCCTTCGGACTCAAATCTGCCATCTCTGGATTCATGCCTAAATCCTTATAAAGACTCACTGACCGGTCATAAGACCGTTTGGCGACAGCATTCACGATCTCCGAGAGGTATTTGAGATCTCTCGTCTGCGGAATCATGTCTAGGCTTTTAGAGCTTGTCTTGATGTCCTTTTGCAGTTTGCGGATTTCTTCACGAATGTCTGCTTCGCAGAACTTCTGCCACGACTTGGAATCAAATTTCCCTGACTTTTGAAAACGAGAACCATCCGCTGCTTCTGTTTTTGCGGCCTCAAATGCTCGTTGCAAAGACAGCACCTTCCTCGTTTTAACCAGGAAGAATTCTCGGGCGACCACTTTGGCTTTTTCAAGTGCCTTAGCATCTCCAATATCAAACTTTTGACGCCAGAAAGACTGCTTCCAAGGCGCAGTTTCAATGGGGTACTGCTTAGGATTCTTCGACATCGCGCTTTGCACATCCCGAGATTGAGAAGCGGGAACTATTTCAGAGCGCAACTGGCACCCCGACAATGCTCCCCGCAAATTCTTGAGAATAATCTTCTCGTCAATTCTGCGAGAGCCGTCCAACTCGATTTTGAAATCGAAAACAACGAATGTCCGCCATCTGATTTGAAAATCGATCACTGTTCCTGCCGGGAGATCCGTCCCTTTACCAGCAACCCTCAACTGCCAATCATCTTTGACCTTTACCACTTTGACGCTGGTCAGCTCAATATATGTCGGAGGAGGTTTTGGAGGACCACTCTCATCTTGAGCGACGAGCACTCCTTGGAAGCTTCCACATGCGATGAAGAGCATGAGGATTTGGAAAGCAAGTTTTTGACTATTGAGCTTCATGATTACCCCAGAGAGCATCACTCCTCGATTCCATATCCGATAATTTGATTGATCTTTTCAACGAGATTATTCAAGTCAGAATTGCGGGGAACCCGATTGCCGGATTTCACCTTCACGTCCAGTTTTTCTGGCTTCAAATCACTATTCGAAGGGGAAAGCCCCTCTGCACGATACAACTTGGCTGATTCATGGGTGGTTCTCTTTGCCACAGCCACTGAGAGATCTCTCAAGTGAGACAATGCCAACCGGTAGGCCACGAATTTGGGATCACTGAAGCCTTTAACGATTTCCTCCTGGTAGTCCACCAGTACAGAAATCACCTTCTTGTCCATGAACTTACGCCACTCTTTCTCGTCAAAATCACCACTCGAAAGGCGATATTCCAACCCCTCTGTGCAATCAGCGATCCCTTTGCGAACAACACCGTCGAGTTTTGCCAACTCCGAATAAGTGGTCACAAAATAATCCTGAATGAGCTTCTTTGCGGCAGCGATCTCTTCTGCAGATCCAATAACAAATTCTTTGTCGAAATGGAACTCTGTCCAAGGTGCTGCTGCAGGCGGAAACAGCTCGTCATTTTTCTCGAGTTCTTTCCGCACTTTTGAAGTTTGTTTTTTGGGATCGACAACGCTACGGAACATGTACTTATGTGACGAAGGTTCAAGAGTTTTCAATTTGAACGTCTCACGAAACTTTCTGTTCACCGGCAAAGTGACGGTCAACGTCTCGATCAACTGAGAACGCCAGGTCAAAAGTAAATCAACCTTGGTTCCTCCCGGCATCTTGAGCGCTTTGCCTTGAATGTCGAGCTCATAACGCCCTTTGTCATCTTTTGAAACGTCAATTCGAATGAACTCGAGGAGCCGCATATCCTCACCGTTGGGACCTCTGCCTTCGCCTTGAGCGCAGAGTTCATTATTTGCCGTGAACAGCATCAGAACGGAGAGAGTCAAAAGACAGACGGTACTCTTGAGAGAACGTCTCATGAGAGGAGAGTGAATCATTCTACAACCTCCGAGATTAGGTATCTGGCCGAGGGAAGATAAACGGTCAGGGTTAAATCGTCCAATGCAGGTGAAACCATGGCACGTGATGAAAGAGGGCCGCCAGAAGCCGTTCCCGCTCTCATCTGAACTTCATATCCTAAGAATCCCAGATTGAAATCGGATCCATAATCCTGACTTCCTGTGGCAAAGAGGTATTTACCTGCAAGTTGGCTGTTGTTACGACCCCCATCGCCGGCTCCTCCCGCACGTCCTCCGGGATCTCTCAACTCACGATCGGTACTTTGACCATCCACATTGACGACGGTCATCGTCGCATCGTCCCATTGCACCGACGTGCCTGAGTACATCTTGGGTGGATACATCGACCAGGTCATGTTCCGTAATCTTCGTTTTTGAATTCCTTCTGGGAAAGGCACCATAAAGACATTGGAGTACTTGGCCGGTCGTTCGGTGTAATACCCGCCTTTACGGCTATCGTCTTGAGTGTATTGACCCAGATAAATCCGAAACTCGTCGATGGTGGCATTCGCCAAAACTCTCTTGATGGACGGAGCTGTTGGAGTTCCCTGACGAGTAAAGTTTGTCCCAAACTTGAAGAGGCCCTCATTGGCCAATGCTTGGTCGCGATAAAAGCCACCAATCATTATCTGGTCTTTGGGCTCTTCTTCGTTCAGTGCGCAGAACATACCCTCGCCAATGTTATGGTTGACCGCATCCACATTCTCGTGATCGACAAAAACACGAATCCTGTTGGTCGCAGACTGGTCGTCGTAAGAAATAGCAATATGGTGCCATTCATGTGCTCGCCAGTTCTCGACATTGACAACAGTATCTGTCCTTGCCCAGTATTTTTGCTCATCCGTCTCAGCGCCTTCTTCGTTTGAAGACTGTTCATCTTCATTACTGATGAGAGGAATGGCCTGACCGGTGTAACCTTTGGCAAACGCTTGGTGGTAATAGATGCGCGTCACTCGCAACTGACCTTCGGTGTTTTTCCATACCCAGAATTGTGATCCTTCCGAATCACTCGGATTCTGCCCGACAGCCGTTTGAACCTGAGTCGCGCCCATGAGACCTGAGAATGTCGGGTCATCGCCGTTAAATTCCAGCTTGATCCAAAAGGAAATCGCCCCGTTGTAGTAAGGTAAATTTCCGATGTCATTATTGTAGTTACGGTTCACGGCACCCTGATCGGCCGGGGATTGCCTAAAGATCATGGCTGGAAGTCTCAGGAATCGCCCCCCCAACGCAGACGTCCGGAACATACTGCTATTCAAACCATCCGGGACAATATCAGAGTTTTGGGCCACTTCGTCGATGAGGATCTCAGAGATCACTTCTTCTTCCAAAGCACTGTCCTGAGCTCCCCAGGTGTATGAGGAATAACGCTTCTTATAGGTACTCCCCTTCTGTGCGTAATCCGCATCCAGAACTTTACCCAGTTCTCGAATTTTGGCTTCTGGATTGGAGGATCCCCGAAGCAAATTCCGTAATTGTCGAGTCGACGCCTCGTCGCGGAACCGGAATGTATGCGCCAACCTCAACGTTGCGTTGTTCGACCAACGTGTGTCTCGGGTCGAGGGATTACTTCCAGAAATCTCAGCATCGATCTTACCAGAGATTTCAACTCGGCCGTCTTGCCTCGATCCTGTGTAAAACTCCGGCTGTAATGCATCAATCGGATCGGGCCACGAAGTCACATTCTCGCGTGAACTCACGCTGGTTTTCTGAACAGCCCGGAAAGGTTGTTCAAATTGTTCTTGAGTCGTGTGGTGGTATACATCGAAAACTTTGACCACACTGCGAGAGACCGCTTCAGAGAAGACTTCCTTGGTCTCGCCTGCTCCTTTGATCTGGCCCAGAGAAGTGATTTCGAAAATACCTTTGCTATCAAAACAAAATTCAGTGGTGTGCCCCAAGCGAACATCGCCGGCATTTGGAGTACTCGAATCGTCGTGTCCCGCCAGTTTGACCAAACCGGACTTATCCACGGCACGGTATGCCGGCGTATTGGGATTAATTTTGTTGATACGCGTATTGGGATTGGCATTCGCGATGAGAATCGAACGCATCATTTCGTAATACCATGCATTCCCACTATCAGACGGAAGATTCAACTGTCTTCGTAAGCCCGCCTCACTCGGCTTCACACCACGGTCCCAAAGTTCTTTGGAACCCTGCGCGCTCGTTAAGTTGCCTCGGAAGTTCGATGCGCTTGAGCTCTGAGGGTTCACCACAAATGCCGTTTCCGGGCTCGGAAACAGATTACTCGGCAACGAATTGACGAAGTCCTCGAACCCGATTTCACCAGAGTTGGGAGAAGAGGTCCAAGTCCTGAAGGGCCCCCGCTCTCTTCTTTGCTGAATGATGGATCTGGCAATCGCTCGGGCTTGTTCTTGGCTGAATGGTTTGCTGTAAACCCAAACAGGAGTCTGCTGAATCGAAAGTTCTTCTTTAACAGGTGCTAGAGTTCCGCCACCTAGATCAATAGCCGCAGTATTAGATGCTTCTAATTGCTGATTAGAAATCTGCATATACGGGAAAGCTCTGCGCCCGCCCAAACCCATCAGTACGGCAATAAGGACTGGCTCAGAAGCCGTATTGATATTGATCGGAGCGCGCGGTTCCGATGTGAGCGGTGCTGCTCCTGTGACCAACTGAGCCTGGATATCCCTAGGGTCATTCCTGCTGACTCCTGTGGTTCCGACTTGAGCACCCTGCCCCTGTCCGGGCCCGGATCCGAAGGTATTCACGACTTCCCGCGCCGCTCCAGATCTCTGGGTATATGGATTTTCATAGGCATAAGCTGTGACAAAATCACTGATCACTGCCAAGTTTTCTCTTCCGATCAAAGCCGCCAACTCCGACTTGGATGCGAACCTTCGATCGGGGAGACGATTCCTAAAGCGAATAATCTCTTCACCGCTCACTTGGCGACCACTTTTATTAGGCCCCGTCCAGAGAGGGTTGATCTTGTCGTAGCGAGAATCTGCTTCCAGCGCCTTGCCGAGATTGGTCAACATCTGCGCGACGGTATCCTGCCGGCCATTCAGATAAATCTGACTGGCGGTATCAATCAGTTTCGTATGAAAGCGATCTTCTCCTGATTGACCGTTCATAGATGCGTAAGATGGGATTGTCAGTTGAGCAGAGAGAGAACTTTCGTCGTTCTCCGCATCCTTCAGAGAAAGTAATCCACCTTCACGGCTGAATCCGTTACCTCCGACTAATCCGTAGATCCAAGGGGCATTCCGGTCATTCATGCGGTTAGGCATATCCCAAAAAGGACGACTCCTCAGCATGGAAATCACGGCAGACTCGGCCGAGTTCGACAACAAATGTGCACGGTTCTTGTCTCTGAAGTTCTCAGTCGCTTTTAACTCCAGTCTCATCAGTGCGACAAAAGTCACCGCAATAATGGAGAGCAAAGTCAATACAGCCAGTGCGATGAGGAGCATGGATCCACGCTCGCCCATACGACCTCGTACTGATATTTGATCAAGACCTGTTGACTCCAAAGGTGCCTGTCGTGACATCATCAATCTCCACATTCCGTCAATTTCGTTCGCACAAAAATCACTACCATCAAAAACAAGGCTTCGTGACGAAGATCCCGTGCCTTACGCGTCAACTTTTTCAGCGGCATGAGAGTCTTCAACCGGTGACTCGACTTCAGGGAAAATCCTGCGACGCAATTCGGCATCTAACTGAAGCGTCATTTCCGGATGATCGCGGAGGAACTGAACGGCTTTTTCACGTCCTTGGCCGATACGCTCTTCACCGATGGAGTACCAGGTTCCCGCTCTCTTCACGAGTTCCTCTTCGACACCCAAATCGAGGAGATCCCCATGATAAGAGATTCCCATGTTGAAAATGATGTCGAATTCAGCCCTCCTAAATGGAGGAGCCATCTTATTCTTGACGACTTTCGCGACGGTTCGGTTCCCGCTCACTTCGCCATCACTCTTAATCGCACCTATTCGACGAATATCGATCCTTACAGAAGAATAAAACTTGAGAGCCCGTCCACCGCTGGTGGTCTCAGGACTGCCAAACATGACACCGATCTTCTCGCGAATCTGATTGATGAAAACCACTGTTGTTTTCGAGCGATGGATCACACCGGTCAACTTGCGCAGAGCTTGACTCATCAAACGAGCCTGAAGTCCAACATGGGCATCTCCCATATTGCCTTCCAATTCGGCACGCGGGACAAGAGCTGCAACAGAGTCGATCACCACAATATCGACGGCTCCAGAAGAGACGAGCATCTCCGTAATCTCCAACGCTTGTTCGCCGCTGTCAGGCTGCGAGACGAGCAGATTTTCGAGATCCACTCCCAGTTTTTCAGCATAGGTGGGATCGAGAGCGTGCTCAGCATCGATGAAAGCGGCAACTCCGCCGGTCTTCTGGGCATTGGCGATGGCATGCAATGTCAGAGTTGTTTTACCGGATGATTCAGGACCGTAGACTTCAACCACACGAGCGCGCGGCAAGCCGCCAATTCCGAGTGCTTTGTCGAGAGAGAGTGCTCCTGTTGGGATCACATCTACCTGACGCGATTTCTCGTCACCCAATTTCATAATCGCACCCTGACCACACTTCTTGTGGATCTGTTGGAGTGCAAAGTCTAAAGCTTGTTTCTTTTGACCATCGAGTCCCTCAATGGAGGGCACGGCAGCATCTGCTCCACGCTTTCCCTTGGCAGCAGCGGCCTTCCCCTTACGTGATTCTGGCATATTTTCCTCTCTCTATCTTTCAAGAGACCGAATAGAAATCTCATAGGATTCCTCTGGGTCTCATATTTCGCCGGGACTCTCGTCCCACTTCCTGAATACCTAATACTCAATTTTGTTCAGATTGAATGCGAGTCCGAAGCCGTGCCTCACTCACACACTCAAATCAGTCTTTAGATCAGGGGGAACCTCCCGCTTGACCTCTATTTTCTTCCTGCCAACGATCCCTCGCGGAATCCATCACTCGGGGTCTTTCCAGCAATCGTTGCCGAGAAGAGGCTGCTTCCTCAGCAGATCTCTGCCTGATCCCATCCGTGTTGGTCGCAATCCAGCGTCGCCGCTGTCCCGAGGTCAGAGACTGCCCACTCCAAGGAGTATTTTGGGCATAATACAACTCCGCCTCAGACAATGATTTCCCGTTTCGCCGGATCCATTCCAGTTGCTCTCGCGCGTGATTCACAGGGGAATACCCCGCTCTTCCTGAAAAAGAGGCTCCGTAACCGGAACTGTTTCCGGTGGAAGAACAGCCTCCCAACAAAAGCATCGCGACGATGCACACCGCAAGACAGCACGTCCCACCGAAGGTTTCCACACAGCCGCGGAAGGATTTCACACTGCCACGGAAGGTTTCCACACTGCCACGGAAGGTTTTGACACTGCCACGGAAGATTTTGACACTGCCACGGAAGATTTTGACACTGTGGGTTTTCGAAAGAGATCCTTCAACAAAATCTAAACAAAAACCGCCCCCACTCAGCTCCCCTTCAGAAAGTCGAGAACTCCTGATCTCTCGTCGCTGGGAATTCCTCCCATAATTAGGCTCTCCCATATACCGGCGAAATCCAAACGACACTTTTCAGGGCTCTCTTTCTTTCCAATACCCAAATGCCCACTGAGAAATAGTGTGGAAAGAAAACCACAGCAAGTCCTGGATCCTCACTTCAAAGAGCAAGGATTCGGTTTTGCACCACAACTTCTTCTCAGATCCCGGCTCTTGGGAAATCGGGATTGAGAGACGAATCAGATCCCCGAGGACAGACTTCGTCTCAGGCTTATATAGTGCACCGAGGATGGGGCTCTGTCAAAGCAGGGGATGGACCCATTTCGGGTCATAATTGGGGACAGAACCTTCTAGAAAGAACCCGGAATGAGGTCAATGCAGGAGGTCCAGGAGCGTTGAGACCGCTAAAACCTTGGAGGCTGGAGATCAACACCCGGAAAATAGGCTCTAGAAATGCGGACGACGGCCCCCATCACCTGATCCTCAATCGCTTCGAGCGTACGCAGCCCCGTCTCCGTATTGAGACCGATCGCTGATTCGATTTGTTCTGATAAATGACCTGCGAGGTCAAATAATGTGATAATTGCCTGTAAAGCCTGAGCACGCCCCAGTCGAGCAGGAATATTCTCGATCATATCCTCTAATTCCCCCGCAGTGACACGCTCTTGCGCCGCTGGAACCACTAATCCGGGACGATGGATCGCCACCAGAAGACCACGCATCGGAAGCCCCGAGCGATTCAATAAGGAGAAGGGAGTTCCAGCCGGTACGACGACCACGTGACCCGGAAACAATTCGAGAGCGCCGTTCTCTTTTTGAACTTCTCCACGCCCCTCAAGGGCAATCAGAAGTTCTTCTCGAGATTCGTGCTGATGGGTCGGTGTTTCTTCTCCATGTTGAAGAGAAACTTCCCATAATTCGACAACCCTACTGGGGGAATGAACTTCTTCATTCGCATCTTTACGGCTCCAAGAACGAAACTTCATTTCAGAACTCCTCCCCCCTGATATCAGGGTCTGGAGAAGTTTCCGATGTTTCGTAAAAACCGTCCAATTTTGCCGATATTCAAGGCCGAATCAGCACTTTCATCACGCCTCTCTCTCCGGCTTTATCCAGAGCTTCAACGGATCGATCCAAATTCATCTCTAGATCAACGAGATCTCTCGGATCGACAGCTCCAGATGCCAAAGCCTCCAAAGCAGGCTCAAAAGGACCGCACCGTGATCCCAAGAGGCGAATCTCATCCACGACCAGAGCAGAGGCATTGCAGCTGAGATCTCCGGTATAAGTACTCTTCATGATCAAAGTCCCCAAAGGCTTCAATGCTCTACGGGCAAGATCAAAACCCAAGTCATTTCCGGTGCAATCGACCGCCACGTCAAAACCTTCTCCACGCAAATTTGGCGAAAGAAGTTCGTCAGCATCAGTGGTGACATCGAGACCTAATGAAGATAGAAGTTTCAATTTCCGCTCATGACGACCGAGAACCGTGACCGATTCGAATCGATCAAACTGACTCAGTGCAGACTGAACGACTCTCGCCACCAACTGCCCTAGGCGTCCATCCCCCACGACTAACCAACGTTGATCTTTCAAGGGCGGACATTGCTCGATCACTCGAAAAGCAGCGGCAAGAGGCTCCACGAAAACAGCAGATTCATCGGGAACCGAATCGGGAACTGCATGTAGATTCTCTTCCGGTAAATAAAAGCGATCCGCAAAGCAGCCATCTCTTCCCAGAATTCCTAATACAGACCGATTCTGGCAATGCCGCTCTTCTCCCTTTTGGCACCGGAGACAATGACCGCAAACGGCATTAATTTCTCCGACAACGCGTCGACCGAGCCACTTCACGGGCCCCTCGACAACCTCTCCTACAAATTCGTGGCCCAGGACCCCTTGATATGGGTAATACCCTTTGATCAATTCCAAATCTGTGCGGCAAACTCCGAGAAGCAATGGGCGAATCAAGACTTCAGAATCTCCCATGGAAATGGGTGTAAACTCTGAATCCAATCCTAAATTTCCGCTCTTCAACTTGAGTGCTCTCAAAATCGATCCCCCAGCCTAATGAATAAATCGATACCTTCAGAGACGTACCACTGAGTTAAGTCCGAAATTTCTATACCAAAGATATACAAAAAAAACGGTCTATTTGACCTTTCCTCACAACAATATAAATCAAACATCGTCAACTCTAGAGTTACCGATCCAGCCTAGACTGAATAAAACAATGCACTTCATGGTCCACAATACTGTTTCAGTCATCTGTCTTACCTGACATACATGACAATCTAGTCATTTGACCCAAATACGTCAAATAGTATTCAACAGTTTGATTCCTATCGAGTGATCCGTATAAGTTGGACCCAAGTCATAACTGACATACATGACCTTAAGGGTTTTCCGACTCCGTAAAAGTCAACAATGTTCAGTTAGCTATTCTAGAGTGTGACAAATATTTTCGATCAAAAATGAATATTGATCGGCGCGGAGGAGTGATTTATGAAAGCATCTAACCCCCATGTGGGCATCCAGTGGAATTACCGGTCACTGGTCTTTTTTGGCCTAGCGTTACTTTGTTTTTCAGCACCATTCGTGACTGGAATACCACAAGTTGACGAATCTGGTTTAGTACCGTTAGTGATCTCTGAAGAGCTACTGCCACCCCCCATAGGAATGCATGCCATGATGGATGGTGCTCTGGAAGGACCTACGGGAATTCCTGCAGATCATTCGATCTTGGTGCTCAACAACACCATTCCTGAAGAGAACCTGATCGAAGGTCGTATCTTTGACCTTCCTACAGGGGGCTTACCCAGTCCACTCTTTGGTGCTGTGGAATTTAATCAACAAATGTTACGTTTCGAAGAATTCGGAACGTTGGAAAATCAAGTGGGTTTGAACCCCATGCCTTTCCCGGGAACAGCCGAGGCTAATGCTTTGACGGGCGGGGGTCTGGATGTCGACGGGCTACCGATTCCTGCTCCAGAACTCACCGCTCTGGATTGCCCAGACGGTTCACAAGTCGAAATGTTCTTGGATCAGCCTTTGACTGCCGAGGCGACACGTCTCTGCAATGATCTCAGTCAAAATCCATGGAAAAACCGCATCGAAAACTATCTGGGGAGACCGACGACGAACCTTCCCATCGAAGGACGCCCCCCTGGAGAAGGTTGGTCTCACCAACGTTGGGCCGAATTTCCTCCACAGAGGATTTTCCAGTCGATGATCACCGGAGCCCGTACAAATTTCGGATTTCGAGGATCGATGCAAGACCATGGCTATGACCATAGCCTCGCTGGTGACGACTGCGAGTTTGGTCCAGGCGGCCTGTACTACACGACCTATGATGATCCCGACGGTCTCGGCGTGAGCGCTGGAACAACAAACGGTTTGGCTGTGAAATTCCATCCTGCGATGCCGCAACAATCCCCTGAAGCCTTGTGGACCTTCGACGGAACTTTCCCACCCAAGTTACTGAAAGTTCGTTACGGAGAGCCCGTTTTGATGCGCCTATGGAATGGACTCCCACTCGATCCCGGATCAAACCGCGGATTCGGGTTACACACCATCTCCATTCATGAACATAACGGTCATAATCCCGCAGAGAGTGACGGATACACCAACTCCTTCTTCTTCCCGGGACAGTATTTCGACTACCGTTGGCCTGTCATTCTTGCCGGTCACGATTCGATTAATACTGACGCTTCGGACCCACGAGCCGGAATGCCCGACGGCAACGGTGGAATCATCAATGTTCCAGGTGACTGGCGCGAAACGATGAGTACTCACTGGTTCCATGACCATATGCTCGATTTCACAGCTCAAAATGTCTACAAGGGCGTGGCTGCGATGATGAACTATTACAGTTCTCTCGATCGCGGAAACGAAGCACTGGACGATGGCATCAATCTTCGTTTCCCCAGTGGATCTTCATTGGACTGGGGAAATCGCGATTATGACATCAACCTCGTGATCGCTGACAAAGCTTGGGACCAAGAGGGTCAGCTTTGGTTTAACCCGTTCAACTCGGACGGATTCATGGGCGACCATCTCCTCACGAACTGGCAGTACAAGCCATACTTCAATGTAGCCGCAAGAAAGTATCGTTTCCGAATCCTTAACGGCTCGGTATCTCGTTACCTCAAACTTGCTCTCGTGGATCAAAATAACAACCGAGTACCTTTCCACATGATTTGTAATGACGGAAATGTCATGGAGCATGCGGTGGCTTTCGACGGCACTCTGGGTACAGAACTCGGGGTTCTTCCGACCCTTGCAATTGCTGAACGTTACGACATAGTTGTCGACTTCTCACAGTTCCAACCTGGAGATCGCCTCTATTTTGTGAACCTGATGGAACACGAAGGTGGCAGAAAACCTGAAGGCCCGATTCCACTGGAAGATGTGATTTCGGGAGCATACCAATCGACAGTATTGCCCACAGGATACGTCGGCGGAGACCCCTGCGTAGGCAAGTTCCTCGAGTTCAGAATTCAAGCCTTCAACGGTGTAGACCTGAGTATGAATCCTCAAGAGTTTGTCGCCGGCGGAAAGACGATGATTCCCCTGCCGAGGCCCAGTGCAGAAGAGATTGCAACCGCAACACACAGAACATTCTCATTCGGGCGTAGCAGCGGCACCGACAGTGCACCATGGACTATCAAGACCGATGACGGTGCAGGATTCACAATGGATCCCCGTCGAGTATCTGCGGCTCCCTCTCTCGGAGATCTGGAAATATGGACGATCGAAAATGGCGGTAATGGCTGGAGCCATCCGGTCCATATCCACTTTGAAGAGGGTCAAATACTCTCAAAGGATGGGGAAGCACCTCCAGAGTGGGAAAAATGGGCACGAAAAGACGTCTATCGTATAGGCCCCATGGAGGACAGTTGTACGACAATGGAAATCGCTCTTCGTTTCCGCGAGTTTGCGGGAAGCTACATGGAGCATTGTCACAACACACAGCATGAAGATCACGCGATGTTGCTTCGCTGGGATATCGAAAATCCTGGTCAGGTGAATCTCATGCCCTCTCCACTGCCGACGTGGGAAGGTGTGGAATATGTCAACACTGTTGCTCTTCCAACTTTCCGTGTTGGAGATGGCGTGGGTCCAGTAGATCCGATTCAGGTCCCCGTTGTCGGACCTCCCACAGCAGACGACGACGGTGACGGTATCGTGAACGCATGCGATCCTGATCAGACGGGTGGAATGGACTGTGACCTGAATGGTCAAGATGACGCTTGTCAGGTTGACACCGATTTAGACGGGACCATCGACCCCTGCGACCTTGACGTCGATGGAGATGGGATCCTGAACACTTGCGATATTGATCTGACATTGGGCGCAGACTGCGATCTCGATGGTCAAGACGACAGTTGCCAACTTGATACTGATCTCGATGGCACCATCGACTTCTGCGATAACGATCTCGACGGTGATGGGATTCCGAACGAATGTGATGCTGACCAAACTGCTGGGGTTGATTGTGACTTCAATGGTCAAGACGACACTTGCCAGATCGATACCGATTTGGACGGCACCATCGATCCCTGTGACCTCGATGTCGACGGAGACGGGATTCCCAATACTTGTGATATGGACCTCACGCTGGGAGTCGACTGCGACGCCAACGGTCAGGACGACAGTTGCCAACTTGATACCGATCTCGATGGCACTATAGACCTCTGTGATAACGATCTCGACGGCGATGGAATCCTCAACACCTGCGACGTCGATCAGACGGCCGGTGTCGACTGTGACTCCAACGGTCAGGTCGATAGCTGCCAGGTCGATACTGATCTGGACGGCACGATCGACACCTGCGACGACGATCTCGACGGCGACGGATTCCCCAACGCCTGCGATGTCGATCAGACAGCCGGTGCTGATTGTGACCTCGATGGTCAAGACGATAGCTGCCAGGTCGACACTGATCTGGACGGCACGATCGACACCTGTGACGACGACATTGACGGTGATGGAATTCTCAACGCTTGCGACGTCGATCAGACTGCGGGTGCAGACTGTGACGTCAATGGTCAAGACGATAGCTGCCAGATCGATACTGATCTGGACGGCACGATCGACACCTGCGACGACGATCTCGACGGCGACGGATTCCCCAACAACTGTGACGTGGATCAAACGGCTGGATCTGACTGCGACCTCAATGGTCAAGATGATACTTGCCAGATTGACACCGATCTCGATGGCACCATCGACACCTGCGATAGTGACATCGACGGCGATGGAATCCTCAACGCATGTGATATCGACATAACAGCAGGAGCCGACTGCGATCTCAACGGACAGGACGATAGCTGCCAGGTCGATACCGACTCTGACGGATCTATCGACCCCTGTGATACTGACCTGGACGGTGACGGCACGCCCAACAACTGTGATATCGATCAAATCTTAGGCGAAGACTGCAACACCAATGGCATTGTCGATAGCTGCGATATCGCAAACGGTGCGGCAGATACCAATACCAACGGTATCCCTGACGAGTGTGAGCCCACTCCATTCATAAGAGGAGACGTCAACAGTGACAGTAACCTCGACGTCAGTGACGTTATCGTCACGCTCGGATATCTCTTTAACGGAGGCTCGATGTCCTGTAACAAAACCGCTGACAGTAATGACGACGGAGTGATCGACGTCGCAGATACCATTCATCTGCTCGGCTACCTCTTCGGCGGAAACAATGAACTCCCAAGCCCCACCGCAACCTGCGGCATCGACCCCACAGAAGATGCCCTGGAATGCGAAACTTATGGAGGGTGTCAGTAATGAAAAGATACTCCATCGCCCTCGTAGCCCTGGCAGCAATCCTGATAGGATTGCTGCCACCGGCTTCGACGACACTCGACGCTCAAGAAGACAAAGTGAACCAACAAGATCGCCGTCTTGCGAATTCCCAATGGGGTAACAATTATTTCCCCAATGTGGAACTCACGAGCAGCAAAGGTGAAAAGTTCAAATTCTTCGACGACCTGATCGAGGATAAAGTCGTGTTGATTAATTTCATCTACACACGTTGCCCCGATGCTTGTCCCCTAGAGACGGCTAAACTCTCCGAAGTTTACCAGATTCTGGGTGACCGTTTGGGCAAAGACGTCTTCATGTACTCCATTACCATCGATCCAGATCATGACACTCCAGAAGTCTTAAGCCAGTTCATGCAGACTTACCAAATAGAGGCTGGCTGGGAGTTCTTTACGGGAAATGAGAAGGATATCCTTCTCTTACGAAAGAAACTGGGTCTGTACATCTCGGAAGTGAACAAGGATCCCTTTGATCACAACTTAAGCATGATCATTGGTAATCAGAAAACGGGACGCTGGATGAAAAAGTCCCCCTTCGAAAACCCGTACATTCTGGCCACTGAAATCGGCACATGGCTTCACAACTATAAAGCCCCTAGTGAAACTAGAAATATGTATCAAGACGCTCCTGAACTGCGAAATCTGACCCAAGGCGAATCCTTGTTCAGAACCCGTTGTTCTGCCTGCCATGAGATTGGTCGAGCTCCGGGAACGACGATGAAGCCAGGACCAAATCTATTGGAAGTGACCACTCGCAGAGATCATGACTGGTTGGTTCGCTGGATTCAGGAACCCGACGTGATGTTGGCGGAGAAAGACCCTATCGCCACAGAGTTATTCGAAACCTATAACAAGTTGCCGATGCCCAACCTTCGTATTTCAGAAAAAGAAGTCGATATGTTGCTCGATTTCATTGAAACCGAAACACGACGAATGAAAAAAGTCATGGCCGTTGAAGCGATCGCAGCGCAACAAAATGTTGAAGAGATCGACTGTTGTCAAAAGAATGAGGAAATGGTGATTACTTCCGATTCAGCATCGGCAGAAATCTCCCAAACAGATGAAGAAGAGGTTCTTCCGGATGCCACAGAGAGTACCGAAACACTTTCGGTAGGCACGGAAGATAAGGACACCGAAGCCGAAGAGATGGCGCAAGTTGAATCGACAGCGCATCCTTCAAAAATGCCGCGCCCATTCAGCCTGTTTTCATGGGCTTGTGGACTAGGACTGGGCATTCTCGCCTTCAGGGCACGAATGGCACCCAAGGTCTAAAGGCATACACGTCGACCATAAAGCACCATTTTGAATCGCAAGATTCAATGTGGTGCTTTTTTCGTGCACCACACGGCAAGACGATCTTGAACAGAAAATGCAGAAGAGTGCACCTGTTATAAGAATGAGCAGGTGCACCGAAATGAAAGAATATGTGCACAGCAAAAAAAAGAGCAGAGGAAAAGAAGGAGTGGGTCAGCCTGGACTCGAACCAGGGACCGACGGATTATGAGTCCGCTGCTCTAACCAACTGAGCTACTGACCCTTCTCTGGATGTCTTCTCATATCTTGAGTGACAGTATGCCGAGAAGAAACAGTTTTGGCGAGTTGTTGAGCAAGAAGAATCGATCCCACTTGAAAAAGGCGAATCACCGCACAAATTCGAGTGCGAGACCCAGTTCTGATACGACTTCATCGATCTCCTCTTCCTTCAAATCTGGAAAGAGCGGTAACGTCAACATTCTGGGTGAAAAGTCCAAAGTCACTGAGAGATCCGCCCTATCACTCTCATCATATGGAGAATAATCGGTAATCGGTGGGAAATAGATTCCCGTCTCTATCCCCGCCTCAGATAAACGTTGTCGAACAGCATCTCGCCATGAGGCTTGATCAAGAATCACCACAAATGCAAACCAAGAGCGCATTTGCCCATTCCCCGTCAATTCCGGCGCAGGAGCGGGACGAACCCCCGGCACACTTCTTATTCGATCGAGATATTGTCGGGCACATTTCTCACGATCCTCCAACCTCTGTTGGAGGCCCGACCATTGACTGCGACCTAGAGCGGCCTGGATTTCGGTCAGACGAAAGTTGTAGCCCTCTCCGGAAAATGCGAAACCGGGTCCCACTCTGCCTTGATTGGCAAATCGTCTCACCCGCTCCGCGAGCGCTCGATCGCGACACGCGACCAGCCCTCCTTCTCCCATCGTCAATATTTTATTGGGATAGAAGCCAAAGGAAGCCGCATCCGCCAATGAGCCACAGGCGGTGCCATCGACTTGAGTGCCCAAGGCCTCACATGCGTCTTCGATCACCGCGACGCCTTTCGATTTTGCCCATTCCATGATTTCGACCATGGGTGCAGGAACCCCTAGAAGATCAACAGGCATGACAGCCTTGACGTGGGGGCTCCAAGCCGCTTCCAGTTCATCCACGCCACAACACAAAGATTCATTCGAAACGTCGCAGAAGCGAGGCTGGGCCCCTACAGCCCGTATGGCATGAGCGCTGGCAATAAATCCAAGAGCGGGAGTGATGACCTCACCCGATTCGATCCCCAGAGCCCGAAGAGCCAGAATGAGACCTGCGGTCCCACTGCTGCAGGAAACGACGGGAACACCGAGAGTTGTGGAAGCGACGTTTTCTAACTCTCGAGTTTCAGAACCACCAGAGAGTCGCAGACTCCGAAGAACCTGATCCACAGCTTTCCTGTCGACCTCTTCGATGCGAGGCCTAGAAAGCGGAATGCGATAGGCGGAATCAGAATTTTGGAGAGACACCTTAGCGGACAGGGTCAGGGAGTCATCGGAGGAAGACCGTTGGTTTCTTGGGACAACTCCGGGCCTTCAGGTTGAAGACGTTCCTTCATCATTCGACCGGACTTGAATTTGACGGTCACCTTTTCAGGGACAGCGATCCTGTCACCGGTCCGAGGATTCCTTGCCATACGAGCGGCTTTTGATTTCGGTTCAAAGACTCCGAAATCACGAAATTCGAGACGATTTCCATCGGAGAGCTCCTGAATAATGGCGTCTAAAAAGTGCTGGATAACCTCTTTGGCTTTTTGTTGCTGAACTCCAGTCGTTTCTGAAATTCGCTGCACGAGGTCTCTCTTGGTGATGGTATTCATGAATAAAGATCCTAACTCAACAGGCCTACGTCACTTATGTCAAAAATCCTCTCCGGAAAACGGCATCAGATATTTTTGACGGAAGCGGGAAGTATCCTATAACAGGGTAAAAGACCTATTTTCAGATACCACCTCAACTTGTGACATCGAGGCTATCATCTAAGTTGGGGGCTCGCAACGACGAGAATTGACGTTTCTCTCGTCAGCATAAGGACTTATATAGCAAAGTCCCGTTAGCCCCCCACAAAGGACCCCTTAGGCCGATTTAAGGGCGGATTTCTTCGCTTTTGCCGGGGTCTTTCCCTTTGATTTAGCAGACTGTGATTTGGCAGACTGTGATTTGGCAGACTGTGATTTAGCAGACTGTGATTTGGCGGTCTGTGAGGCCTTGACGGTCTCCGTCTTCTTGTTGTTCTTTGCACGTAAAGTGCGGCTATAGCCCAAACCCTTGACGATAGAGAGAACCTCAGTCCAGGATAAGAACAGCTTGTCGCCTTTTTTCTTGTAATCCTCGATGGCTTTTAGGAAATCGAGTTCTTCTTGGTTTACAGGTCTCGCCATGAGTCCTCCAGTGGTTAGGTGTGCCTACGCGATCCAGGTCGGAATCTCGACCCGATACCCCATACTTCGGCAAGAAGAACGCACCACTGAAGTGGAAATCAACGAAAGTGATCGAGGATCAGACTCCCGGATCGAGAACAGGTGAAGGGATGTCCAGTTTTTCGACGATTTCCTCGCACAGGTTCTTGATCTCCCCTGCTGCAGGTCCATGAGGATCATGGCCGAAAATAGAGAGCCCAAATGAAGGCGCTTCCGCAACTTTGACCCTTGAATGGATCAAGGATTGCGTCACCCACTCCGGATAATGGCGACGCAGTTCTTCGATCACATCACGGGAAAGTCGAGTTCTGAAATCGACCATCGTGGGGACCACCACTCGCCACTTCAACTGCGGATGCAGCCGTTGTTGGACCAGTTCAATGATCTTCCCTAACTGCACCATTCCTTGGAGAGCGAGATATTCCGCCTGCACCGGGACGATCACTTCATCCGCAGCAACCAACGCGTTAATCGAGAGTAATCCTAGAGAAGGAGGACAATCGAGAAGAATCAGATCGAATCGGTCATCAGGCAGCGTATCGAGGGCGTCTCGAAGAAGCAGTTCTCGTCCCAATTCCTGAGACATCTCATTTTCGGCGTAGGACAAATCGATACTGGAGGGAACCAACGAAAAAGCCTCTGCCGGCACTTCAAAGATACACTCCTCAAGGCTTTTCTCGCGCCTCAACGCAGCCTCGATCGTGTGGTCTCCGATTCTCTCCAGACTCGAATCTTGAAAAGAGCTGGCGAGAGATGTGGTCAGATGAGCCTGAGGATCCAGATCCACCAAAAGGACTCGATATCCCGCCTGGGCGTACCCTGCAGCGCAATTGAAGGCAAGAGTCGTTTTTCCAACTCCACCCTTCTGATTGATGAAGGCTAGGCGACGTGTGCGATTGGACCCGTCCATAAATTCCCCCGTTCGAAAGATCGACCCATCGGGGAGAGTAATCTCCCAGCCCCCCATGAGCAAGAAGTCGGTCTCAGGATCCTTACAGAATTACGGGAGATGGGACATGAATATCGTAATTCAGTTATGCTGATCACGTCGCAGAGGGGCAATGGAGATTTCTGAGGAGATTCTAACGATGAAAGCAAACCTGACCTGTTGTCGACTCACTTTCTCTTTGGCGGCCCCTGAGCGCCTGGCTCCCATAAAGGCCCTCACTTCGGCTCTGAGCGAATCCAAAGTGGAAGATGTCGTCGAAGTCATACTCCAGTCGATCCCCTACAGTGGTTTCCCTGGAGCAGTGGAGATTCTTGGGCATATCGAAGTTTCGTCTCTCGAGACCGTCCAAAGAATCACGCTGTCCCCTCCGAGAAATATTTTTCAAGAGGTGTACGGGGCAGCCTCCGATAAAGTGCGGGACTCCCTTCGGCAACGACATCCGGATCTGGAATCTTGGATCCTCAATTTTGCCTATGGAACCGTCATGCCATCTTCCAGTTGGGAAACCCGCGATCTCGAAAAACTCGCGATCAGTTCTCTTCTTGGCCAGATGCGTATGACACCTTTTCATTCTCACTTACGAGGAGCATTACGCTGCGGTTGCACGGTCCAGGAGCTTCAAGAGCTACTGGAGGGTCTGAATGACATCGCACATCCGGACGCGCTGAAAAAAGCCTTCGAGCTCCTCTCCGCCGAGTCTAAGAAATCACAGAACAGCGATTAGAGTCTCAGATGATTCTCGATGGCATTCGCTAATCTCTGGCTGTCTTCCCAATTCGCCACCATCGACAATCTCACAAATTGTTCTCCAGGCCCATGCAGGGACGCATTTCCGACCAGAGCAGAAGACGGAATCGTCACCGCTAGGATTTTCTCATCGAGTAAAGCTTCGGCGAGATCGGCACTGGAAACGCCTTCCGGAGCTCGCTGCCAAACGTACATAGAGGCATCCGGTTCACAGCGAGGTAAACCCGCCTTTTCGAACGCAGCGACAAACAGATCGCGTCGTACCCGATACTCATCTCTCATCAATTGAACATGTGATTCATCCGAATATGCCGCGATTGCTGCATCTTGGATAAACCACGGCGTGCCGGTATCGATGTTCGCTTTCAATTTTCGGTACGGAGCGATCAATTCCGCATCGCCCGCAACCCAACCCACTCGATACCCAGTCATGGCAGAGCGCTTGGACAAGGAATTGAAAACCAAGACCCCTTCCGTGGAAACTTCCAGTGCGGAATGCGGAGGATCACCAAAATAGATCTCCGAATAAGCTTCGTCGCTACAAGCAATAATGTCTCGTTCTTTACACCACTGGATCCACTTCTCGAGGTATTCGAGTGAGGCGATCTTTCCAGAGGGACTCGAAGGCGTCGTTAACCAAAATATTTTTGCTTTGTCGGCCATCTCATCCGGAATGCTTTCCAGATCAGGAAGAAAATCGGTCGCATGATTGACGGCCGCATAATAGGGAGTTCCCTCAGCGAACAGCGCCCCTCCCGCATAAGGCGGATAACCGGGATCAGGACAGATCACGACATCACCCGGATCGACAAAGGCCTCGGGAAGATGAAAAATGGACTCCTTCGAACCCACCGAGGAGATCAACATCGTCTCTGGACAGAGTGAAACCCCAAATCGGTTTTCAAACCAACGAGCGACAGTTTCCTTAAAGGGGGCTCCTCCTGCAAAGGGTGGATACCCACTCGCGGCATGTTTCTCGACCGCTTCCGCACATGCCTTGCGAATCAACTCTGGGGTCGGGCGGGAGGGATCCCCCATCCCAAGATCTACCGGTGAAAAACCACGCGCTTCAAGATCTGCTGTTTTCTGCCGAACGGCAGCCATGGCATAAGCTCCGAGTTGATTCAATCTGTGGGAAACCATTGCGCCTCCATGTTTGATTCCATGAGAAAAGTATGTTTGTCGAAACAACGCTCTGGGCCGACGTGATCGCCCCTATTCCAAGTCCAAATGCTGGGAAATCAATCCTTGTCTTCTCTGGGTAACATCGTCCCATAATCTCGTGGATCAACAAGTCCCCCATACAGACCCAACATCACATCAATACTTTGAAGAATCCTTCGCCAAGCGGAGTCCCCGAATGAGATGGCTCAAATCACCGTGAGCCCGCTCCCAAGTTTCAGGATTCTCAATCGACACTTTTTGCTCAAGAAGAGCCACAGGGTCGAATCCCGGATAACGCCCCGGTAGAAACAGGTTTTCCAATTCCTGGAGCATCTGATTCATACTGGAGGAGAATACCTGCGAATCCTCGGGGTAAAGTCTTCTTGCACGACTCAATACTTCGAGGCCGTGCCCAAGAATCTTGATCTGAGCGAGACCAAAATTGCGATCGGCTTTTCTCGAAGATTTCCCTGCCCGAATCGCCCGATCACGCTCCAAATGGCGATAGCTCAAATCCCAGCGGAGTCGTTTTTCAAATTTACTCAACAATGCATCGATACGTTTTCGGTCTTCAGGAAGGATCAAGCCTGAGAGAGCACACTCCACAAGAGCGCCTAAGAGATGAGTGCCGCCACAAGTAAAAGCCCAACAACCTGCAACCGCAGGATCCGACAATCCAGCGGGGCGTCGGGTTTCCAACGTGGGTGATTTTGCGAGTATTGGCGAGATAACCGCATCTCCCTGTTCAAGAGTACGAATACTTTCGTCAACGAGATCTCCCAAAGTTCCGTCAAGGACGAGGACTTGACGCTTCAGTCCACAGCGGGCAGCGGCATCCAATAACCATGCGTAATCATTGACCGCACGCCATTCTTTCACATATGAAGTTTTAGAGAGTTCCTGTTGTGTCCTGTTTCGAAGAGCCTCCGAAATCTCAGGCCCTTGCAACAAGACACCCGTCCTCAGTAAGAGATGAGGATGCTGCTCTCCCCGTTCGCCATGATCACCATGGATAGGAATAACAGAATCAATATCAGAAAGAAGCTGGTGGAGTTGGTCCCGAGAATTTTGTAATTCAGACTCTTCGGGAAGAGCGAGATGAAGATGTGCCAGTGACCAGGGGTCACCTTCTCGGAGCCCCGAGATGACCAACTCTTTTTCCACTTCGCTTTGCCAGTCTCGACCCGCTCCATCCTGAACGGAGACCGGTTCTTCAACGGAAAAACAACCGGAGTACGTCAAGGAAATCATGATGCCAAGAATGCCCCCTAGGCAGGCCTTGCCGGGGGATTTGGATTCTGCCGTCATCACCTGAACCTTCCTTCTTCGACCACTGATTTGAGTTTACACCCAAAAATCTCTGCTCATCCCCATGACTTCTGGAATATCAGTGTCCCCAACCGAGCCGAAGCGCATCAGGGTTCCCTCACTCTGTCGTCAAACTCGTATCGAGGCGACAGCGATACCGAAAGATCTGAATGCGGAATACAAGAGCGACAACAACGGCTCTTGCTCTGAGAGCGGGTTGCGGGCACTCTCAATCCCAGAAAGGAGCCTCATCATGCCCACCCTTTTTGCTGCGGGTCTGAATCTACCCATCTTGGAAGATCTCTTGCTGCTCCTTTTGGGGGCGATGCTCGTCGCTATTTTGACGCGTCGCTGGAGAATCCCATACACCGTGGGACTGGTCATCGCCGGGGCGACGGTAGGACTGTTGAGACATCAGGGCGTACTTCCATCGGGTGGAGGGCACTTCGAATTGACCGAAGAAGTGATCTTCCTCGTCCTGCTCCCTCCACTGCTCTTCGAAGGTGCGATGAACACCTCCTTTAAAAAACTACGCGAAAATTCTGGGTTGATTGGGACTATGGCACTTCTAGGAACACTAGGAGTCATCTTGATCACTTCAGCCGCCATTCAGGCCATCACCGGCTGGTCCTGGGAGTTTGCTCTTCTTCTGGGAGCAATGGTCAGTCCGACTGACCCTGTCAGTGTCCTTGCCATCTTCAAAGAACAAGGTGTCGAGAAAAAGTTGTCCACCATCGTCGAGGGCGAATCACTCTTTAACGATGGATTGGTCGTGGTTCTCTATTTCCTCCTCTTGCGAGGGATCGATCTGGGTTGGTCAGAAGTGAGTGTGCCAGAAAGCATTCTGATCTTTATTCGAATGGTAGGACTTGGCGCACTCGTCGGACTCTCACTCGGATCACTGGTCAATTGGATCCTGCAACGCATCGATGAACGAATGGTCGAAGTACTCTTCTCCTTCCTACTCGCCTATGGCTCGTACCTCATTGCCGAGAGACTTGAATCTTCAGGGGTGATTGCAGTGGTCTTCGCTGGGTTGATGGTGGGGAATTCCGGCTTAAGAAATTCTATGAATGCCACGACTCAAATGAGTATGGGATTAACGTGGGAAGTCGTCTCATTTGTCGCAAACTCGATCGCATTCCTCGCTCTTGGTTTTGCAGTGGATCCCGTACTTGTCGCTCAAAATGTAGAACTCGTCATCATGGTATGGCTCGCTAGCGTGGCCGCCCGCGCCCTCATGACCTACTCGATCGGCGGTATCGATCAATCGGTAAGAGAGTCTTATCCTCGATCTTGGCTGCACGTGATTCATTGGGGCGGCTTAAAAGGAGCAGTACCGATTGCTTTGGCACTCGGTATCTCCAGATCTGCCAACATGCAGGAGACTGCACCCACCATGCAAGCGGTCGTCGCAGGAGTCGTGATGCTTTCCATGTTGGTACAAGGCACCACCATACAACTTCTTCTGAAAAAGCTAGGGATCACCAAACGGTTGGAAGGTCGTCGACGCTGGGAACGGCATCAGGCTCGCTCCATCGCTGTAGAAACCGCCTTGGAGGGTTTGACGGATATCGCGAAGACCACCGAAATAGACTTCACCCGGGTCGAATCGATACGTTCAAGATTGATTCGTATTCGGGAAAACATTCACGATGATCTTCGGCAGGTATTGGAAGATCATCCGGAGTTCGCAGCGGAACAAGTTCGTGGCGTCATGATAAGACTCCTTCATCGCCAAAGAAGTGCTGTGGAACAAGCTTTCAGAGAAGGTCTTCTCTCAGAAGAGGCCCTCAGAGATGTTCAGGAAGAGATAGATCTGCTGTTGATACAAGAACTTCCGGCACCTGTGCCGGGATCTCCTGAAGCAGGAATCTCGCAGTCCCAACTGGACGAAACTGAATCTTCGTCGTGAACGAACAGCAATGGGTACAGCACTATATCTCACCACGCCAGCACCCTGAAAATGCTGTCTATGGTCCGGGTGATGATGCCGCTTTGATAAAACCTCCCGAAAATAGTTCACTCGTGGTTTCCGTAGACGCTCTCGTCAGCGGACAACACTTCACCTTTGATGCGCTTCAGTCATGGTGCCCCCCCGAAATATTAGCCCGACGACTCGTGCGAGGCAGCGTCAGTGATCTCAGCGCAATGGGTGCCAAGGCGAGTGGTCTGATTCTTTCCGTGGAGACACCGGAGTTGCCAGGCTTTCTCGGTGCCGACTTTTGGCGTCGGCTTGATGCTGAAATAGAGCGCTTACAGATTTGCCTTATGGGTGGAAATGTTGCACGAAACCCAAACTCTCTCTCTCTCCATGCGACTGTTCTCGGATATGTCGAGGAAGCACGGTGCTGGAGGAGGGATCGTGCGCAACTGGGAGACAGAATCGGCGTCACGGGTTCACCCGGTTCCGCCGCGAAAGCACTGGAGCATCTCAACCAGGGCCTCACAGATGAATCGCCAGACCCATGGAGATCACCCGCATGCCGACAAAATTTTGTCGCAGAACTGGCGCCGGCACTGAGCCGGCCCCCAACAGCCATCGATATCAGCGACGGTTTAGCATTGGATCTGCACCGAGTATGCCTAGCGAGCCAACTCTCTGCCCAAGTAGAACTCGAGTCCCTTGTTTCAAGTGCCGCTTCTCCCAACCTCAAACAAGTCTTGGGGGGCGGTGAAGACTATGAATTACTACTCGGCATTGATCCCGCTGAATCAGACAAGGTTGAGGCTATCGCTCAAGAATCGGGAACCGAGTGGCACTGGATCGGCGAATTCATTCCGGCCAATGAAAAAGGCCCAGTTCTCGAAGCGACATCGAAGGGAACACCTGTCGACATTCCGTCGACAGATGCAGCCACTCCGGGCTGGGATCCCTTTAATAACGCTTAGGCGTCTGCGCCTTCTTTGGCTGGAGCTTCTTCTCCTGTATTGAAAAGAGCCTCGTCGATGGCGTCCCCTACCTCTGGTTTCAGTAAAGGAAAAAGCACGACGTCCCGAAGGTTCTCTGCACCACAAAGAAGAGCAACCATTCGATCGATCCCCATTCCCCAACCGGAAATAGGGGGCATTCCATGCTCCATCGCTAACAGGTAATCTTCTTCCATCACCATCGCTTCGTCGTCACCGTCCGCATGTAATCGAGCCTGTTCTTCCAATCGCTCACGCTGATCGATAGGGTCGACCAATTCAGAGTAAGCATTGATCACCTCCCAACCATGAATGACCAATTGAAAACGATCCGTAATGTTCCCATCGTCGTCATTGCGACGAGCCAATGGGGACAGATCGACAGGATGTTGAGTCACAAACGTAGGTTGCTTCAACTGCGGCCGGACAGTTTTCTTGTAGAGTTGATCAATCAATGCACCCCGACCCAAATGGTCGATGTCATCGAGAAAGATCCCTTGATCCTTTATCGCCACTTTCAAAGACTCGGCTGTTTCGTGGGCAGAGATATCGATCCCCGCATGCTCCGAGATGAGATGAGAAAGACTCACGCGTGGCCATTCACCACCGAAGTCGATGTCACCCGCTGCGTGCGAGACCACCAGAGATCCAGTACATCTTTCGATGACGTCTCTCAGAAGGCGCTCTGTGAAATCCATGTTATCGACATAGTTCCAGTAAGCGGCGTAGTACTCCAGCATCGTGAAATCCTGGAGGTGTGACGGGTCCATACCTTCATTACGGAAGACACGAGCAAACTCGTAGACTCGGTCAAATCCAGCGACGATACAGCGCTTCAAGTAGGTCTCAGGTGCGATTCGCATGTAGACAGGAATATCGAGAGCAGCGTGATGCGTTTCAAACGGAGTCGCGAGAGCCCCCGAAGGCTTGGTCTGTAAAACAGGAGTCTCGACCTCATCGAATAGAGCGGCATCCAAGCCCTCTCTCAACGCACGAATGAAATCTCTACGCATCTTGAAGCGAGCTCTGGAATCAGCATCGCTGATCAAATCGAGATACCTTCTGCGGTATCGGATTTCCTGATCAGAAATGGCATGAAACTTCTCTGGCATAGGACGTAACATCTTGCCAAGGAACTGCCACTCACTGGCCCGAACCGTCAACTGACCAATACGGGTATTGTAGGTCTCTCCAACGATCCCAACAAAATCACCGATATCGACCAGCTTATTGAACTGCCCAAAAACTTCGGCACCCAGATCGTCTTTTTGTACGGAGCACTGGATTCTCCCATGGAGATCCTGAAGATCAAAAAATGTCAGTTTTCCAAAATCACGACGACTGACGATGCGGCCACAGACTCTGACGCCTGAAACCCCCTCTTCAAGGCTGGAGGCCTCGGCAAGAGTGTGTGATCTTTCCCATCTCTCAGGGTAGGGGTGGTGCCCCGCTTCCCTCAATTTGTCGATCTTTGCGATCTTTATCTCGCGAATACGGTCCTCAGCCACAGTCCCCTCGCCCTCCAAATGAGCTCGATGCGGCCTCTTTCCCATCCACGGGCCAGAGGCGTCCCCCCCAGTAGCCAGACGGCTTTCAAGGGGATTACTTGGACGAATCCTAGCCTTCCCCGGTGCAGGGGTCAAAGAACCCCGAAGAATCCGCCCTGTATTCCTGAGGATCCGTGATATTGGTTCGTTGACTTAGGCGTTGCCACGGCTTAATCTCTTCACTTCACAGAGATCATCTGTGAAACCCGGAAGAAATGAGGTCTTCGGATCTAAAGAGTGCTTCTTCAATAAGAAATGCGATTTAGAGTACCGAATCTTAGTCAGAACTCGAAGTTGAGCCCCCCATGGGGATCTGCTCACCCATAATTTGAACGAGGGAGGGACCATGCGTCCAAACCGTCAGAAATTCAAAATGTTCGCCCTTCTGCTCTGCTTCGGACTTGCGATGAGCTTGTCCGGTTGTGCCTCAGGGCCGAAGAGCACGGTTTCGTCTAGTCTTTACTGGAAGCGAGTCTTCCGCCAGATGGGCGATGACCTTCGTAACGCCAGAACGGACATTGATCGCATCGTGTTCGATCTCGATGATCGTCCGATCGAGCAGTACTAGAATTCAGAGAACATCCTGAATTTTCAGAGAACATCCTGAATTAACGGAGACTGACCTCGTGTCAGTCTCCGTTTTTTTAATTTCAGTTTTCTGGATTTATACCGTCCTGCGACGAGCCATCAGTTCTCGATCAGGAGGATCGATGGGACGGCCTTCTTTCACAGCGTCCAGAGCGGACTGCACTCTCTCGTTGACCCGATCTCCTTCGTCTGGAGCGAACCATTCTATCGGTAACTTTCTTGCCCATACTAATTGAGAACGAGCCAACGCCCGGTTCAGCGCAATAATCTTGTCGGCCTCAAGGAATGGATCCGTTCCTTCCTTCAGTGCCTGACTTAACCTTTGATAGCCAATCGATTGCCCGGCAGTATCGCTCCAGGGAGGGTCGTGAGCATCTAACAGCCTTTGAACCTCATCGATCCACCCCTCTGTAAACATTCGAACGACGCGAGCCTTGATACGTCGGTGCACTTCTTGACGTTCGCGATGTACACCGATGAGAAGCGTTTTGTCAGGGTCCAGAATCGGTACTCGCCTCTTATGCCAAACACTGATGGGCTCCCCACTCTGTTCATGCACTTCAAGAGCTCTCACCAGTCTTTTGTGATCATGGCGGTGAATCATCAAAGCGGCATCAGGATCAACCTCCTTCAACTTGTCATGAAGGTAGTCACCACCGATAGATTTCGATTCCGCCTTGAGTCTCTCTCGAATCACATCGTCGGGGCCCGGTCCTTGAAAAATACCTTCACGCAGAGCATGAAGATAAAAAACCGTTCCTCCACTGATCAGCCAGGGGTCCTTTGAAGAAGCACTCTCACCGAGGGCAGACAACCAATCAAAGACGGTGAACTCTTCCCATGGATCGACAAGATCGACCATCTGGTAAGGCTTCCCATTACGGAGTTCCTCTGCAGGTTTAGCACTCCCAATATCCATACCTCGATATACCTTCATCGAATCCATGACATTGACAGGAAGTCCTGTGTCACGCGAGATGTCCAAGGCTCTTTTTGATTTTCCTCCGCATGTCGCCCCAGTCACGATGATCGCGAGAGGTGGCGGCTCAATTTCGATCTTCAATGATCCCCCAGCCATTCCAACTTTACCGCTGGGCCATCCAGATACAGATATGCACCCCGGTCTTCAAAAGGTTCAAGAATACGGAACTCACCTTGTCGGCCTGCGCAATGAATCTGTTCGAAGCGCTCTTTGTGAAAGTGTCCACAGACCACTCGGTCATATCCGGACCCCACAAGGGCTTCGACTGAACGTAAATCCGGCTGCATGCTGATCGTTGTCTTACGAGCGATAGACCGCCGAGATCCTTTTCGTATTCCACCCGCCAATTTCTTGGAAACGCCACTCGGAAGAGATAACAACAAATGACGACTCACGGGATGCCGGAGAAATTTCCGGAGTCTTTGATAGCCTTGATCTTCGGTTCCAAAAAGATCCCCATGAGAAAAGTGCCAGCGAAGCCCACCGATACGCATATCGACAGCGTCACCTAGAACTTCCACACCCGTTTCATCTTGAAAGGACTGATCGAGTAAAAAATCTCTATTACCTGGGAGAAGAGAAATCGCTGTGCCACTCCGAACAGCCATCTTTAATGCTTCTAACTCAAGACGAGTATCAGAAGCCTTTATCTGGCCCGGCCCCCACCAGAGATCAAAAAGATCTCCCAGAATCAACAATGGCGAAGACAATTGTTGGCAGCGAAGGAGCAAAGACTTTAACCACACCAGCCGACGCGCTCCCCCGTCACAATGAAGGTCTGTTGCGACCACACACCGATCGTGAAACATCACCGGGACGGTAGATGTGGTTTGAGTCGAAGCCATACCTATGGAATCACCCAATCGTCAGGATTGAATCCCTCACGGGCGGGCTTGGGTGGAGTCTCTTTCCGGGGAGGCGTTGAGGTTTCAGGAACGGGCTTGGGAGCCGCCGCTGTCGAAGGCTTCTTTTGAATTTCTTCGCTGTGCGAACCCGAATCTCCCGAAGAACGTTGATCGGAGCCATGAGAGCGCTCCGGTGACTTCTTCGGTACTTCACGCGGAGGAGAAGCTCTATGAGCAGCGTCTTCGCTTTGAAGGGGAGACTTTCCCTGCTCTCTACTTCGAGAGGAATCACTGCCGGGATCACTGCCGGAATCACTGCCGGAATCATTTTTTTGTGGAGACTTATGAGAGTCCACATTTCGCTGACCACTTGGACTTTTCTCACGAGTTGGACTTTTCGCACGAGCTGGACTTTTCTCACGAGCTGGAGAATCATTCGCTGGAGTCTCTTCGGCCCTGTCCACTCGCGGCGGCCTCGCTCCGCTCTGTCGATCTCTACCCTGTCGGTCGTCCCTCTGTTGATCGCCGCTCTTTTGATCTCTACCCTGTCGGTCGTCCCGCTGTCCGACAGCGCTCTGTCGATCACCTCTGGGCCTTCCGCTTCTTCTTCGACCACTCCTTTGTCGGTCGTCTCTGGATGTGACCTCGCTCTTGTCAGACTCAGTGTCAGGGCTCTGTGGCCCTTCCTGATCCCTCCGGGGCTGACGACGGGAACGTTCCCTTCTCGGTGAAGGGATCGGTTCCTTGGGATCACTACGCCGCTCAGAATCACTGCGACTCTCAGATTCACTGGATCGCTCAGGACGACTCGGTCTCTCAGAACGACTCGGTCGCTCAGATCCACTGGATCGCTCGGTACGGCTGGACCGCTCGGAACGGCTCGGTCTCTCAGAAACATTACGATCCTCAGAAACACCACGCTTCTCAGAAACACCACGCTTCTCAGAAACACCACGCTCTTCAGAACCGCGAGGCCTC
>ERZ802830.548-NODE-548-length-37643-cov-6.92987_pt1 | contig 37643 bp, 33 predicted proteins | sample MGYA00345654_ERZ802830 | MGnify/ENA primary metagenome ERZ802830 (study PRJEB30503, sample SAMEA104212375) | marine metagenome | biome: Westerlies Biome; feature: [SRF] surface water layer (ENVO:00010504) within the epipelagic zone...; material: water... | reverse complement strand
TGCCGGTTTTTCAGGAGTAAGCAAAAAAGGTAAAGGTTTTTGGATATTCGTAATTTGAAGAATACTAACTCAATAAAAATCCCGGCGATGGGTCGATTTGTGTTTGACAAAAATAAGAGTTCACCCCCATTATTCGGGGCAAATCAATACTCAAGCTGGGCACGTAGCAGCATTAAGCGATTAACGAAGGTATGAAAAAGATTGTAACAACAGCCGGATTGGCCGCCCTAGGGGTAGTAAGCATGCAGGCAGCTCCCGATGTAGGTCTAACCCCATCACAGACTTCCAAACCATGGAGTTTATCTGCAAACCTGAGGGGCTTCTACGATGACAACATCACAACTGCTCCCAATGCTATCGCTGAAGACAGCGTTGGTATTGAGTTCAGTCCAGCTATCAGCCTGAATTTGCTCAAGGATCAAACGTATCTGGGCCTTGGTTACGAATACAAACTTCGATGGTTTGAAGATCGTGATCCAGACAATTCAGATCATTCGCATCGTTTCTCCCTCGATCTGACTCATGATTTCAATGAGAACATGTCCGTGGATTTGGGTGATGAATTCGTCATCGCTCAGGAGCCCGAAGTGCTTGAACCTACTGGTGCGTCGCGCTTGCGTTCCAATATGGACGCCATTCACAACCGTGCCCACGTTAACTTTACTACCCAGTTGAGTCGTACTTACAGTCTCATGGCTGGTTACCGAAATGATCTTTACAATTACGACCAAAGCGGGGCTGGGAGTTTTTCTGCCTTGCTAGATCGTGTTGAACACCGCGTTACCGCTAATCTCCGTTCGCAGCTTCGCCCCGGAACAACAGGGATCCTTGGTTATCAATACCGCGTTGTCGACTACACCAGTGATGACAGTTTGACTTTTGGTCCTTACCTCAACCCTGAGGTACGTAACAGTGACTCTCATTATGTTTATGCCGGGTTTGACCACAGCTTTACGCCTGAATTGCTTGGTTCGTTGAGAGCGGGTGCTCAATTTACTTCCTATGACAATGTTGCTGCTGGAGTAGACGATTCAACCACAAGTCCTTACATAGATGCTAACTTATCCTATGCATATGCCAAGGGAAGTAATATCGCCGTTGGTTTACGTCACGAACGTAACCAAACTGACATCGCTCAGGTAGGAGGCTCCTTAATCCTTGACCAAGAGACGACTTCGGCTTACGCATCTGTTTCTCATCAGCTCACAGCTAAACTCACTGCTAACTTTGTAGGCATGTATGCCAATAGTTCGTTTGGTGACAGCCTGGCAGATACTGCTGACAATTTTTGGAGCTTGGGTTTCAACATGAGCTACCAGATCAATCAGTATTTGCTTGCTGAAACCGGTTACAATTTTGATGACTTGGACTCCGATCTCGGAAATCGAAGTTTTGATCGTAATCGCGTCTACCTTGGTTTGAAAGCATCCTATTAATATTCATTTAGTTACATGTTTTACGGGGAGGCTGGAACTTTATCATTCTGGCCTCCCTTTTTTTCTCTTTTGACCCATGCAAACGAAACCTAGTCAACAGCCACAGCAGCAATCAGACTCTAAGCTTCACTTCTTAGATTATTGGCGAATCATCCGAATTCGTAAGACGGTGATCTTGGCTGTCTTCCTGTTAGTTGTTCTTACGACGGCTATCATCACATTTCTGATACAGCCTACTTATGCAAGTTCAGTAAGGATTGCGATTGAAAAGGATAATTCCGATATCACGCCGCTCATGGGTTTACAGGCTGCTCAACAGCATGATCCTTATTGGGTGCTTACTGAATACGAAAAAATCCAATCCAAAAAAGTTATCCACCCTGTTATCAATGCGCTTGGGCTGAACCACAAATGGATGGAACGCTTTAAGACGGATACACCTCTCACTACAAATGAAACATTTCAGGTTCTAAAGAATTCCATTGATGTTGATCAATATCGGAATACCAGTTTAATCGAGATCAAGGCATATAGTAAGGACAAGGAAGAGGCTGCCCTTATCGCGCAAGAAATTGCTGAGCAATACAAAAAGGTTCGTGAAAAAAACCTGAAGGACATGGCAAACAGTGGTATTGAAGTCCTCAAACAGGAATATCTGACTCAGCAAAACAAAGTGCAAACCAAGCAAAAGGATCTTGATAAACTGCGTGAAGATTTAAATATTTCTGACATTTACAGTGCTGAGGGAAGTTCCATTGGAATGACCACCGAGCCCCAGATCGTGATGAAACTGGAGCAGGAGCGAACGGTTGCGGAAGCAAATCTCATCCGCTACGAAACCCTTTTTAAAGAATTGACATCGCTTACTCTGGAAGAGCTACGTAATACCTTGCTTACGGCAATGCCTGGTAATTTGCGTCTTACCTCACTGCTCAATGAATTTGACAGAGGTCATCAGCAATTATCACAGATGAAAGCGATCCACGGCCCTGACCATCCACAGATGCAAGCATCCAACAGTTTGCTTTTGACTCTGAACGACCAGATCAAAAAGGAGATAACGGGAGTCCTGAGAGGGTTGCAAACCCAGGTGAACGCAGCCCGTAACCAACTGACAGAACTGACTTCCGCAGTAGAATCTGCAAAAGCCAGTGATGCTGAAAAAACAGCTGAATATCGTCCTTATTTCACAGCAAAGCGCGACTTGGAGAATCTGTCCAAAATCAGTGATATGATCATGATTCGAATCCTTCAGGAGACGGTAGATGCTGCCTTGCCGACAGATTCTATTGTGGAAATTTATGACCCAGCGGAACCCAACCCTGATCCAGTCAGACCAAAAATTTTCCTAAATATTGCTCTGGGTGTTGTGGTTGGTTTGGTCGTTGGTATTGGTCTGGCTTTCTTCATTGAATATCTCGATACCAGTGTCAAGACTATCGACGATGTTGAACAAGCCCTCGATGCACCTGTTCTTGGAGTGATTCCACAAAATGTTCACTCTCTGTTGATGGAAGGTCCAGATAGTCCGCACGCCGAGGCCTATCGCGTTTTGAGAACAAATATTCTTTTTTCACGCAAGAGCGAAAAAGCCACTACACTTACCGTGGTTAGTGGCGGTGCCGGTGAGGGGAAATCCACAACAATTTTCAATCTGGCAACTGTTTTTGCTCAAAATGGTTCTCGCATACTGATTGTAGATTCTGATTTACGGCGACCCAGTCTACACAAGCATGTTGGAGTTTCCAATGCGCTGGGTTTGACCGACTACCTTCTGGCTACCAAATCATTGGAAGAAGTAGTTCAAACCACTAAACATGAAAACCTTGATTTTCTGCCCAGTGGCAAACTACCAAGTAGTTCCATGGGGATTTTGAACTCTTCCAAGATGAAAAGCTTCATTGCGGAAGCGCGCAAGCGTTATGACTATGTCTTTTTTGACTCGCCTCCAATCATGGGTGTGAGTGATGCTTCCATTCTCGCAAGTGAAGTGGATATGGCTATCTTGGTCATCCAGTATCGTAAATACCCGCAAGCCATGACGGTTCGTGCCAAGCAGATGGTTGAAAAAGTGGGTGGAAATCTGTTAGGTGTTGTTCTTAATAATATTAATATCTCACAAGATTCTTACTATTACTACTACAGTGGTTATTACTACGATTATTACTCAAAGCAAGATGGAGATAACACCAGTTCCAAGAAGAAAAGTGACGGGAAATCTGGTAAGACCTCCGCAAGAGGTGACTTGGATTTGAAAAATAAATTCTAATCAGATATCTTGGTTTGCAGTAAATGATTTTAGGATGAACAGGCTTTTAAATATGTTGAACGGTAAATTATGGGGCGTAGCTTTTGCTTCAGTAATAATTCTTCTGACCGGTTGTTTGACTGGATCAGGAAAAGGGGGTGACTACAATGTTGGTGAGGAAGTTGCTCCGCCTTTAGGGTTGTCAGTGGGTGAAAAGGTCACCATTCGCTTTGCTGGAATTCCCACTCCGCCCCCGCCCCATGAGGAACGGGTTCGGGATGATGGAACGATTCATCCCCCTTATCTGAATAAACCTGTAACTGCCGAGGGGCTGACACCGCCTCAGCTGCAAGGAAAACTGCAGGAAGCTTATGTTCCGCGTATATTCTCTACACTGTCGATCACTGTCATCACTGAAGATAGACTATTCACAATCAACGGTGAAGTGATTCGAAGCGGGCGTTATCCCTACGTCGGCGAAACGACTGCTGTCGAAGCTATCTCACAAGCTGGAGGGCTGACAGATTTTGCCAAGAAACGTAAAATTTCTGTCATCAGGGGAAACGGTTCACAAATCACCTTTGATTATGAAAAAGCGCGGCGTGATTCACAATTAGACCCTCCGATTTATCCTAAAGACATTATTGATGTTCCGAGGCGCCTTTATTGATAGATGTTTCAGTTAACCTCGCTCAGTCCTTTCAAAGGCTTGGATCACCACACAGTGGAAATTCAGGCCTTTCCTTTTTCCATAGGTCGGCATGATTCGGCTGACTTCCACATGGAGGGGGCAGGCATATGGGAGAACCATGCTTTGATTTCCCTCAATGAAGACGGAAGGCCCGTCCTTTCGATTTGTAAACAAGCGTCCTGTTTGCTCAACGACGGTGTTATTCAAGGCGCCCACGTCTTGAAATCGGGGGACATATTAAAAATAGGCGAAATAATGCTTCGGTTTGATTTGTCTCCGTGTTTACAAAGAAATTCCCTGATGCAAGAGGCATGTGTCTATATCCTCACAGGTGTGTTCATCATCAGTCAATTTATCTGCGTTTATCTGTTCCTTGACCGATAAATGGTTGGAAGGCAGCAGTAATATTTTCGAGCGCTGCCAAGCAATTTTACTCTTCAGATGTGGGTGAAGATGTATTCGAACTGATAGATTGAAGCATCATTATTTCAAAATAGGCCAGTATCTCATTCGCTTCTTCCATATGATGTTTCCCTGGGGTTATCTCCTCCTCGAGACTGCTCAGACGATGAGTGATGAGGTTGACCTTGATACTCAATGTTGTTTGCATCGATTCCTTGTCCTCATTGAAAGTTGGTTCAAGCCTCAACCAGACAGCTGGTTCAAGAAATGAACCATATTTTACAGTATCCCAATTAGATCCTTTCCGATCGAAGCGCATGGTCCCCTCTCGCGATTCCGAAATCAGGAAATTCTTGGAATCAAGATATTGAAAAAGAAGTCGTTCCACAGATTTCTCAGGCCAGCCCGTATAACGATAAGTTAAATTTTTTTGAGGCACTGCCTGGCGATAAGGTGTCTGGCAGGCAATAAAACCACAGCAAGCCATCATCAGGAAAAATAAAGGAAATGAAAAGGTGAACAAAGATTGGTTTCGCATGGCTAGGAATAAAAAAATCTCCAAAATCTTACAGGAAAATAAATAGATTTCACTTCAAAAGTAATGAAGTGGCGGAAATTAATAACAAAAAATTAAAAAAAATACATATAAATACATTGAATAAAAAACGTAATACCAACATGATCATACAAATCCATTACATTTAAATATGATGTGTTGGATGAAGCCTGAAATTGTGAGTGGATGTTTTAGGGAGTGCTGGCGTGAAAATGCAAGCGCCTCTTGTGCATTAAACAAACAACAGAAAGGCAAAGCATGTTTCGTCATTCAATCTTATTGTTATTTTCATGCATTTTCATGAGCCAAAATCTTTGCGCTCAAATAATCACTTTCAGCTTCAACGGAAGTGCTGGTAATGAGTTATCTTTTGGTGTGGATAGCCAACCAGCCAATGGAAGTGCGAGCGATATGAGCCGAGGCAATGGGGTCAATGCTTCCTTAGCGAGTGGAGCCTTCAGCGCCAAATCATGGAGTCATGATGGTCTGGATGTGAATGATTACTTTACATTCTCCCTCACACCTGACCCCGGATTTGAATTATCAATAAGCGGCTTGCAACTTGATGAACGGCGTTCCGCTACAGGAATTCATGATTGGTCTCTTCGATCAAGCTTGGATACGTTCGCAACAGATATAGGAACTGCATTCTCTCTTCCTGATAACACCTCGTATCGCAGAGATCAATCGATCGATTTATCAGGCGGCCTGTTCGATGACTTGACCAGCACCATTGAATTTCGATTTTATGGTTACAATGCTGAATCGAGCAGTGGTACCTGGCGCTTGGATAATGTGGATTTATTCGGAGTCATTACTCCAGTGCCAGAGGTTTCTGGAACCACATGGATCGCATTGGGTCTCTTTGGTTTTTACTATTGGAATGTAAAAAAAAGAAGGCATGAAAAAGTCTCCATCCAATGCCTTTCTCAAGATTTCATCAGAAATAAAAAGCTCAAAAAATCTACGCTAACATGATTTTTCCAATCCGTAGTCAAGGGATATGAATCAAACGAATCACTTCTCATGCACTTCGTCTCTTCCTATTATCTGGCACGATGCGAACCATCATTGACTAAAGTTCCAATCGTCCCGCATTATTCCCCTCTAATATCAATCACAAAAACATGGCAACAAAAGCATCCTCCAGATCAAAACAGCCCAACTTTGCTGGCGCTGGTTCAAGCGAAGCTGACAAAGAGCGCAATCTCGACACTGCTATTCAGTCCATTACCAAAACGTTTGGTGATGGGAGTATCATGCGCCTTGGTAACGCACCTTCTCAAAAGAAAATTGACGTCATTCCAACCGGGGCCTTGTCGATGGACCTTGCACTTGGGGTCGGCGGTTTGCCGCGAGGTCGCATCGTCGAAATTTATGGTCCCGAATCCTCAGGTAAAACCACCGTCATGTTGCATGTGATTGCCAATGCCCAAAAAGCCGGAGGTACCGCCGCTTTTATTGATGCTGAACATGCCCTTGATCCGGGGTATGCCCGCAAACTGGGTGTTAATCTGGATGATTTACTTGTTTCTCAGCCAGACAGTGGAGAAGAGGCATTGACGATTTGCGAAACCCTTGCCCGGTCCAACGCTCTGGATGTGATCGTGGTGGACTCTGTTGCTGCGCTTGTGCCAAAAGCTGAACTTGAAGGTGACATGGGGATGGCAACGATGGGGATGCAGGCAAGGCTGATGAGTCAAGCCCTTAGAAAACTGACCTCAGTGCTTAACAAGGCCAAGACAACTTGCCTTTTCACCAATCAATTACGCGAAAAGGTGGGGGTCATGTTTGGGAGTCCCGAAACAACGCCAGGTGGTAAGGCTTTGAAGTTTTATGCCAGTGTGAGAATTGATATCCGGCGCAAAGAAACTTTAAAAGATGCTACTGGAAGCGCCATGGGTAACCACGTCAAAGTCAAGATCGTTAAAAATAAAGTTGCTCCCCCTTTTGCAGAAGCGGAATTCGATATCATGTACAATCAGGGTATCAACAAAGAGAGCAGTATTCTGGACGTCGCGCTGTCATATGGCGTGGTTCAGAAGCGCGGTGCCTGGATCCAATACAATGGTGAATTGATTGGTCAAGGTAAAGAGGCTGCTCGAACCGCGATGGCTGAAAAACCCGAAGTGACGGCTCAGATTGTCAAAGACATCATGGCCAAGAGAAATCCAGAAGCCGCAAAATCTGAAGATAAGAAGGCTGAAGGCAAGGAAGCTGAAGAAAAAGATACCAAAGGTAAAAAGGCATAGTCCTTCACAGCATGACGACGGATTGATCGCTTGACCCAAGTTAAACTCGATTTTCTATCATATGAACCTCTTTCATCGCATGGCACCCGCACTGATTGCCTGCTCGGCTGCCTTGGGCATCCAATCTCAAACTCTGGTTCCCTTGCCAGAGGGGGATTTTTTCAAGCCTTTTCGGCCTCACCTTTCGGTTCCGAATCAGGAGCTCATTCTGCGAGAAGGGGATCGGCTGGCTATATGTGGTGACTCCATTACGGAACAGAGGATGTATTCACGTATCATTGAAACCTACTTGACGGTATGCGTTCCTGATTTGCGAGTTTCTGTCAGGCAGTTTGGTTGGAGTGGTGAACGTGCGCCCGGTTTTTTATCGAGAATGACCAATGACGTATTACGGTTTCGTCCTACTATTGCCACAACCTGCTATGGAATGAATGATCACCGGTATCAGCCATTCACCGCTGAAATCGGAGATGTCTATTCGCAGAGTTCACGGGCCATCATTCAGGCCTTTAAATCACATGGAGTTAGAGTGGTTCAGGGCTCTGCGGGGACGGTAGGTAAAATGCCTTCCTGGGTCCAAACTGCTGAAGGGAATGTGCAGGATCTCAACCTTGGCCTTCTTGAATTGAGAAATATTGATGTTCAGCTGGCTCGCGAAGAAAATGTGACTTTTGCAGATCTGTTCTTACCGATGCTGATCCAGGGGCGTGCTGCCCAGCAAAAGTACGGGGCCAGTTACATGATCACTGGAAAAGATGGTGTTCACCCTGACTGGGCGGGCCAATGCGTGATGGCGTATTCATTTTTGAACGCATTTGGCCTGGAGGGTAATCTGGGTCAAATCACGATAGATCTTGAAAATAAGTCTGCATCGACGATGGGGGGACATGAAGTTCAAGGATACAATGATGGGCGGCTGACTCTTTCAAGTCGTCAGTATCCTTTTTGTGCGACCGGGGCATTGGGGGATGATTCCAGTATGCGATCCGGTATGGAGTGGGTGCCTTTCATGGAAGAATTGAATCGACTGACCCTCAAAATAAAAAATCCTTCTGCTGCCAGGTATCGGCTTTACTGGGGGGCATTTGAAAAAGTCTACTCCAGTGAGGCACTGAGTCAGGGAGTCAATCTTGCTGCAGATTTCCCAGAGAATCCTTTTTCAGAAGCGTTTAGAAAAGTAGATCAGGCGGTTGCGACCAAGCAGGCTTATGAAACACGCCAGATAAAGCAGATTTTTCATGGGCCTGAAGGAAGGGCTGACAAAGAGATGGCGGCCGCGTTGACTGAAAAAACGCGTGAACCACTCGTCAGTGCCATCCGTGATGCTTTCCAGCCCGTGGTTCATTCCATTCGTATCGTCAGTGAATAAAAGCTGGAGTGTTTTCAATAAGAGTCTGCGGTCGATACGCTCCATTCAATCGGTAGACTGCCTTGTCAGATATTTCGATGACCACAACCAGCCAGAAATCCTCAATTTTTGGATTGGGAACGATTGTGGTGGATCATCAGGTTTATCTGAATCAATTCCCGGATGCGGATACCAAATGTGAAATCATTGAGGATAGATTCCAGGTAGGCGGTCCAGTTCCAACGGCTTTGGCTCTTCTCTCTAAATGGGGGCATTCTACCTCCTTTCAGGGAACTTGGGGACAGGATGCCTACGGTGAAATGATAGAGAAGGATCTTCAGGAAAGAAGGATCCATATGGCGGGTTCAGTTGCAAAGGCTGGCAGAAAGAGTGGTTTTGCTCATGTCTGGATAGAGCGAACGACTGGCCGGCGGACGATCGCCTGCCACCGAGGAGATTCCGTCATAGATCCTGAAGCGCTTCATCTTGAAAGTATCACGAAAGCAGACGCCATTCACCTGGATGGCTGGTCAGGGTCGGCAGCAATTAAAGCGGCAAAGCAAGCTAAATTGCAGAACGGAAAAGTATTTTTGGATTTGGGTTCGCCCAAGCCATCGTGGGAAGATCTGGTTTCCGAGGTGGATTATCTGAATCTTCCCGAGGGATTGCTGAATAAGTTATTTCCGGGCCAACGCCTGACCGCATGTGCAGAAAAGTTACTCTCGCTTGGGCCCTTGGAAGTAACCATCACACAGGGTGTCAGAGGAGCATGGCACTTTTGCAAGGAGGCAAGCTTGCATCAACCTGCCTTTCCTGTGGTGGCAACTGATACGAATGGAGCGGGTGATGTCTTCAATGGTGCGATGATTCATGGGACACTTGCCGCTTGGACCCCGCGAGAAAAACTTCGTTTTGCAACGGCTGTTTCTGCCTTGAAATGTCAAAAACCAGGGAACCGAAGCGCATTGCCTGAGCTCGCGGCCGTGGAAGCATTTTTAGATCAATGAGCTTGCGGGTCATGGCAGTTTTACCTATTATGAATCCACTTTATGCGAATTACCACTCATAGGCTTTGATCAATATCGTTATACGATCAATTCAAGCAGGAACAATCTCACAAAAATACTATAATTATCATGACCTCGCGAGTTAGGCTTCTTTTATCCTCCATGATGTTCCTGCAATTTTTTGTGTGGGGCGCATGGTTCACAACATTAGGAACCGTTCTGACTGCTCAGGACATGAGCGGGGTGATTGGAGCGGCTTACGGAGCGGTACCCTTGGCTGCCATCATCGCTCCACTCTTTCTCGGATTGATCGCAGACAGGTTTTTCAACTGTGAAAAGACCATGGGCATCCTGCATCTTATTGGGGGAGCCCTTCTCTTTGCTGGACCTTCGCTCATCGCAAACAAGCAAGGGGATACCTTGAGTTATATCATTTTGGCAAACATGCTCTGTTACATGCCCACCTTAGGGCTCAGCAACACAGTTGCGTTCACCAACATCAAGGACCGCAATGATTTTCCGGCGCTCAGGGTTTGGGGGACCATTGGTTGGATCGTTGCTGGCTTGGTGGTTGGAGGCCTGGGAATGTCGAGCAGTCCAAAAATCTTTATCATGGCCGGAGCTGCCGGCGTCCTATTAGGGTTATTGTGTTTTGCGCTACCCAAAACGCCCCCGCCCAGCCGGGACAAACCCATCAGTATTGGGACCCTCTTCATGGTCGATGCCCTCAAACTCATGACGAGTATCCCTTTCGCTGTGTTCATCATATGTTCAATGCTGGTTTGCATTCCTCTAGCTTATTACTACGCCTACACGGCCGTTTATCTGCCGCAAATCGGCTTTCAAGCAACCGCAAGTACCATGGCGCTGGGACAAATCTCAGAAATCTTCTTTATGCTTCTGGTTCCCTTCTTTTTCAGGAAATTGGGAGTCAAGGTCATGATCCTGATAGGGATGCTTGGTTGGGTCGCTCGTTACGCACTTTTCGCAATGGGGGCACCAGACCAAGTAGTGTGGATGATACTCGCAGGAGTGATCCTCCATGGCGTTTGCTACGATTTCTTTTTCGTCACGGGTTTCATGTACACGGATAACAAGGCGCCCAAGGAAGTCAGAGGGCAAGCCCAGGCCTTGCTGGTGTTTTTCACCCAAGGTCTAGGAATGTTTTTTGGCTACTGGATTGCAGAGATCAAGTTTGAAGCACTGCCTCAACAACCCGACGCCCTGAGTGCGGCTATCGAGACAACTACTTTTGGCTTCTGGGAATCCTTCGGGAAAATGTTCTTGGCGCAAAAGCCAGAAGTGGATGCCTCCATTACTCAGGCAGCCATGGAGGGATGGAAAACATTCTGGATGTTTCCCTGTTTCATGGCGTTTGCCATTGCCTTGGTCTTTGCCATCACTTTCTGGGATAAATACAAGGAAGAAGACCCAAACAATCCAGCTCAATAGAACAACCATTCAACTTCAATAACAGAACAACCATTCATTCAACTTCAATATATCCATGGATCGTCGTCATTTTATCAAACAAGCAGGACTGGCTCTGGGCGCATTGTCAACGGCCCCAGCACTCAGCGCAGCCAAAGGACCCCTTTTCGAAATATCCGTCGCCCAATGGTCCCTTCACAAAACGCTTTTTGCAGGCAAGATGGATCATCTCGACTATGCGAAAGTTGCCAAAAAAGAATTTGGCATTGAGGCCGTTGAGTATGTAAACCAGTTTTTCAAGGACAAGGCTACCAACGGTAACTATTTGATGGAAATGCGCCGGCGCGCAGAAGGTGAAGGGGTTCGTAGCCTCTTGATCATGATTGACGGAGAAGGCAACCTTGGAGATGCAGACGATAACCAACGTCAACAGGCCGTGGAAAACCACCACAAGTGGGTGGAAGCTGCCAAATTCCTGGGATGTCACTCCATTCGCGTGAATGCGGCCACTGGTAACAAGGGGTCTTACGATGAGCAAATGGACCGAGCCGCTGAAGGGCTTTCTGCGCTTGCCTCCTTTGCAGAGTCTTACCGCATTGGTGTCATTGTGGAAAATCATGGAGGATTGTCCTCAAATGGTGCCTGGTTGGCGGGTGTGATGAAGAAAGTTGATTTGCCTAATTGCGGAACACTTCCGGATTTTGGGAACTTCCGCGTCAGCAACGATGAGATGTATGATCGCTATCAAGGAGTCAGGGAATTGATGCCGTACGCGCATGCAGTGAGTGCGAAATCTCACGATTTTGATGGTGAGGGTAATGAAGTGCACACTGATTATCGCAAGATGATGAAGATCGTCCTTGCTGCCAAATACAGCGGCTTTGTGGGTATCGAATATGAAGGGAGCAAGTTGTCCGAGATGCAGGGAATCCAGGCGACCAAGAACCTTCTTGAAAAGGTACGTGACGAGCTGAGTTAACCCCATGATAACAATTTCAGACCGGGCAGACTTTATGTCTGTCCGTTTTTTTTAATCCAAAAGCGCATGATTCCATTTCAAATCATTTTCAACCCGACCAGTTCGCATGAATTGTCGAAAATGCCCAAAGAATTGCAATTGGACATTCTTGGTGATTTTCGTGGTTTTCCACAGGACGTACGCTCCAAGGATTTGGATCGCTTTGGTAAATTGGAACGGCAGGGTAAGCAGTTATATCGTTATCGGTTAGGAGATTACCGTGTTTATTTTGAGCGCTGCGAGCTGGGAATCATCATTCACCGAATTTTGAACAAGAACACGCTGAAGGATTTCCTGTTTCGATCCAGCCTGCCTCTGGGGGAAGACGAGGCATTGCAGGAAAATCCCAAGTTCTGGGAACTCATGGATGTCAGCTCCGGTTCTTCGAAATAAAGAGACCGCCCTGCAAGCTGCATGATCACGTGTCTTCTCCAATTTCAACATTCCAATAAGCAACATCCAGGAAGTGACGCCAACTTGAATGTCCCGGGAATGAGAGATTGATTTGGACATAAGGTCGCCATTTCGGGCGTTTGGGTTGCCTTATCAGGTGCATGCCCGCTTCATGCGGAGTCCGGTTGGCCTTGCGCGTGTTGCAGGGAATGCAAGAGCAGACGATATTTTCCCAGCTGGTAGGTCCTCCGTGGTCTCGAGGTACAACGTGGTCCAGGTTCAGCAATTTTCTGCCCAGTGTCTTGCCGCAGTACTGGCATGTGTTGTGGTCTCTTTCAAAGAGGTTGTGTCGTGTGAATTTGACTTCTTTCTTCGGAAATCGGTCATAAACCATTAACAATATAACCTTGGGGATTGCTATTTTGAAAGAGATCGTATGGATTTGCTCTGTTGTTGCTGGGCAAAAATCAGTGGAAAAATCCCTCCACTCGTGAAAGGAATACGTTTGGTAATCTCCAGAGGAGGATTCGTTGACTACTTGAGCCCTGCCCTCAAAAAGAAGGGTGACTGCCCGGCGAGCCGAGCAGACATTGACGGCCTGCCAGAGACGGTTGAGCACCAATACAGGTTGTTCCAAAACGGTCGCCATACTCTTTTCGAGATCAATGATAGGTAACAGAGGCGTTGACGTTTGTCAATTCGCCGTCCATAAATGTAATGGTTTTCCGTCAGAGCGGTCCAGTGGAACAAAGATGCAATTGTCACGACTTGATCGCGTGGGCTAACGATGATTTTATAAAACAGAATATGAACAAAATTTTTACTTGGTCGGTGTGTTGCCTTTTTGCTCTTACGATGATCCTCAACACTGCGCGGGCGCAAAGTGCGGATGAAGATTACATTGCCATTTACAAGCTAATTAAACAGGCCGATCAGTACCGTGATACGGGACTCTCTGATCAGGCTGCAGCCGCATACGCAACGGCGGCAAAACAGCTGCAAACTTTTCAGAAAACCAATCCGAACTGGAACCAGCGTGTCATTCAATTCCGCACAAGATACGTTGCGCGGCAGATGGGTAGCCTGCCCAAACCTGCGGTAATTCAGTCCACGCCTATAGCCAAAAGCGATGATTTCACAGATGATCAGGAAGAGAAAATTCAAGCCGTTGTTGCGGAAGCAACAAATGAGCTTGGCGGTCAAGTGCAGGCACTGAATCTGCGCGTAGAACAGTTGCAGGAAGAAAACCGATTATACATATCGAAGCTGCGAGAGGCCATGTCCGCCAAACCTGCTGGATTCAATCCTGAAGAATTGCAGCAGGCTGAAAACCGCATCATGGACTTGCAGAAAGAAAAGCAGCTGCTGATGGTCAAATTGGAGCAAGAAGCAGATGCTTCTCAAGCTTCCGGTCAGACAGAAGATTCCTCGAAAACGAACGCATTGCGCCAGCAATTAGATGCTGCTCAGGGAACCATAGAGCAGCAGCAAAGTTTAATCGACTCGTTGCGCAAGGATATGACTCCGCCCTCCGGAACCAATGATTCTGAAGCGGGTCAAAATCGAGATCAATTGGTTCAGGAATTAATGGAGCAGAATGCGCTTCTTCGCAGAAAGTCGCAGGATATGGCCAGTAAAACTCCCTCGCCGGCTCCCCAGAAAGTAACTTCCACACCAAAAAAAGCACGGCGTGGTGCTTGGGGATGGTGGCCTTTTTCTCGGCGTGATAAAAAGAGCAATGACCCCTGGCTTGAGGCAAAGCTTGCCGCCTATGAAGCTGAAAGAGTGCCTTATCTTTCCGAAGAACTTGCCCTGATGCAGAAGCAGAGCCCGGATCAAATAAAAATGCAGGCAGCTGGCGAATCTCCCATGCGCAATTTAAACGCCGAGCAAACTGCATCTGCTGCCCGACTAGAAGCTCAGGCAAGGCAGGCTGCTGGATCAGGGGACTTGACAACGGCCGCTGATCGTTTCAAGGCAATTTTGAAATTAGCCCCTGAAGATGTATCCACTCTGGCAAATCTAGCTTTGATCCAGATCCAAATGAACGCCACTGGCGACGCTGAATTGACATTGCAGCAAGCACTGTCCATTGACCCTCAGCAAACATATGCCCTTTTCCTGTCAGGATTATTGAAGATTAACCAAAGCGATTTTGATGGTGCTTTGGAGTATCTTTCACAGGCAGCCAAGCTTGATCCTGATGATGCAGAAGTCCAAAACCATCTTGGTGTGGTTCTCAGCGAGTTGGGACAGCGTGAATCAGGTGAAGCTGCCTTGCGGAAGGCCGTTCAGCTACAGCCTGAATACACCGATGCGCATATCAATCTCGCCGTGGTATACGCTTCGCAGGATCCTCCTTTCAAAGAACTGGCAAAATATCATTACCAATTGGCGCTTCAGGCCGGTCACAGCAAAGATCCTCGTCTCGAGCGATTGATCGAAGGTGCCGAGTAAGCCGGTCCTGGTTTGCGAGTATTTTTTGGGTTTCCGGATGTCTTTAAAACAGATTCAAAAGCGGCTGGATGTGTCCACTCCCGGGCGTGGTCTTTTTGAAATTACTTCAGATGTCCAATCCTGGGTTCAAGCCAGTCAAATGACAGAAGGCCTGGTGCACCTCTTGTTGAGGCACACTTCTGCCTCGCTGCTCATACAGGAAAATGCAGATCCGGATGTGAAGGTTGATCTCGAACGATTTTTCAAAAGATTATGTCCCGATGGTGACTCCATTTACGACCACACCCTTGAGGGGCCCGATGACATGCCAGCCCATGTCAGGGCGGCATTGACATCCGTGCATCTGAGCATTCCTTTTGCGGACGGGCGCTTGTTGTTGGGAACCTGGCAGGGGATTTATTTATGGGAGCATCGCACTCATCCTCACCATCGGCAGATCGTTGGGCATCTGGTAGGCGATTGATATGAGCTTTCCCGTCAGTAAAGTGCGCGCTGCTCAGGCTGTTGCCTGTCTTTTTGGTCCATTCTTTCTGTTGTTCACTAGCCTGATCGCGCAAGGCGCAGAAGCGAAACATTGGGGCTTTGGACCTCTGGAAATGTTTCCAATTGAATCCCAGATTCAGCTGGTCAGCCCACTGGATGCCAATAATGATGGCCTGAGCGATCTGATTGTCTCCAATCCACGGAAATCCGAATTGACATTACTCCTCAACCAAACGGGCCATGAGGGTGCAAACCCGGAAGGGAACCGGCAAGTTTTGAAAAACGTCAATGATGGGGTCAATCGATTGCCTCCAGATGCCAGATTCAAAACAAAATCCATTCTGATTCAAAGCCGTCCCAAAGCCCTTGCCACGGGTGCATTGGATCAGGATGCCCTGCCTGACATTATTTTTTATGATGATCGCGAAACCTTGACGGTTCTATGGAACGGGAAGGAGGGAGCGTGGAGTGAAAAGACAACATGGCGTGTAACAGATGGTATTCCAGGTTTGAAATCGCTCATGATCAAAGATTTGAACATGGATGCCCTGCCTGATATCGCTCTGCTGGGCGAGTCTCAGGTGTCGATTTTTTACAACAAGGGAGGAAGAGCGTTTGATCAGCCCCGAAATATTCAAATTCCAAGTGGTGTTACATCCTTTGAACCTGTCGACGTGAATCAGGATCATCAATTGGATCTTGTTTTTCATGTCCCGAATCGGAAAGACGGTCTGTATATTTGCCTCAGAAACGCGAGATCCTTCGGTAATTTTATCCAAGTGCCTTCGATTCCTTTTGCGAAGGTTTTTTGGCAGCATGATACCTATCATGGCAAGGTGCAAATGTTTGCGATATCCGATCATCTGGACCAGCTCATGGCCTATGAGCTGGGATTACGACCAAGCGCAAAATCGACAGAAAAAACGGACTCAGGCGCACTACAGATGATTCGCTTTCCTGAATTTTCAGGCATCAAACGAGGTGTTTGCTGGGCAGATATGAATGAGGATGGTCGGGATGACTGCCTTGTTTCGGACCCCGATGCGGGACTTCTAAACGTCTTTCTCTCCAACCAGCAGGAAGGCTGGGATGAGCCGCGCATTTTTCCCTCTTTGACAGGAGTGCAGGAACTGACTGTGATGGATTGGGGGCGAGATGGAGGTTTGGAGGTTTTTTTACTCAGCAAAGATGAGGATCAGATAGGGCATGCTCATTGGGATTCCGTGAGCAAGATCATGTCCTACCCCGAAAAGCTTCCCTCCCTGAGCAAGCCGCTCGTGATGCAGGGCCAAACGTCTGGAGCGGGACATTCATCGCCTTCTCTTGTGGTATTGCACGAAAACGATCAAGGCTGGGCAGTCTCCACGATTGGATCTGAACTGAGCATGCAGACTCAATCTTTCCAAGGTAGCTTGAAGGGCATTCCTGAGCGACTCATGCTGCATGATCTGGATCAGGATGATAGGGTGGATTGCCTCGTATTCACGCCCTATGAACCGTTGATCTGCCTCCGTCAGCAGACAGAGGGTATTTACGAAACGATTGAGTTAACTCCACCGGGAGGTTCCTGGCAGGGAGGTTGGGCTACCAGTGGGGATCTAGACGCGGACGGCCGGTCGGAATTGATCATGCCTTTCAAGAACATGGTGCGAGCTTACAATATGACATCTCGAACTCTGTCCAATGATACGGATGCATCCACATTGGACTGGGCATTGCAAGTTGTCGGGCAGATCAACGGGCCATCCAATGCTTCCAGCCTGCGATCGGGCGTCGTTTTGGAAGATGATGAAGGGGCAGCAACACATGTGGCTTTATTTGATGTTTCTGGATCGCGCTTGCATGTAGCAGAGCAAGATTCCAAGGGAGTTTGGAGAGTGATTGATGGTCAGGACATGGCCGTGAATGAATTGGTTCGTTTACAACAACTTGAGAATGAAGGAAGTCAGGAGATTCTGCTTCTTTGCGAAGGTAAAGATGGTGCAACGGTGAATACGATGGGAGGTCAGGCTCCACTATTGAAAGCAATGGGCAAGCAACGTTCCATGGCCAGAGAAGCGAGATTACAATCTCTGCTTTCTGCTGATTTCGATCAGGACGGCATGCCCGAGGTGTTTGCTCTGGAAACCAGTGAGCATCGGGTCGAATGCTTTCAGCTCGAACCAGATCAGTCGTTTTCAATACTGAATCAATGGTCTGTTTTCGAGAAGCGAAGCTATCGCAATCAGGGTGCCGCCTTTCCCGAACCCAAAGAAGGGATCGTTGCCGATTTTACTGGAGATGGACTGCTGGATCTATGCCTGATCGTGCACGATCGAGTGATCCTTTACCCGCAATATTCATGGACTGGGACGAAATCTGCCAAGTGAACGTGGGGGCCGCCACGGTCAAGGAGCAGTTGATCTGGGATGAATACCTTTTGAGGGCCTGCGAAGACGGGCAAATCGGGCCCAGCATCCGGACATGGGTAGTCCATGAACCAACGGTGGTGCTGGGCTATTCCAACCGACCTGACCGCGAGGTTCACATGGCGCTTTGCCGTCAACGGGGCATATCCGTTCTGAGACGTACGAGCGGAGGGGGGACCGTCCTGCTGGATGCGGGATGCCTCAATTATAGTCTGATTCTGCCTGTTGCGTATCACCCATCAATGGCCTCAGTGACTTTGGCCAATCAATACATCATGGAAAAGCAGCGCCGCATGCTGGAGTTATGTCTGGGGCAGAAAGTAGCACTCAGGGGATATACTGATTTGGTCATTGGAGAACGCAAGGTATCCGGTAATGCTCAGCGTCGGGGCCGGTCCAGCGTCTTGTTTCACGGCAGCTTTCTTTGCAACGCTGATTTGGGGCTTATCGATGAGGTGCTTGCCTTTCCATCCAGGCAACCTGCCTATCGTCAGGCAAGGGCGCACTCACAGTTTTTGATTAATTTAGGGATTTCCGTTTCGGACTTGTCGCAAGCCGTGCTATCTTATTGGGTTAAATATTCTGAGAATATGACTGATATCATCCGTTCAGAAGCAATTTGGCAAGACTGTCACAGGCGTTTGGCAAGACTGTCACAGGCGACTTGAACAATCATCCAAACCTGTGCGCTGAGTATTTTAACCTGTCATTCGCCGTTCTAAGGAGCAAGGCAGGGATTTTGATTTACAGTTTTCAGCCCAGATAGGCACTATTTGTGCTGCTGATTAACATTCTTACGCATGCAAAAGACATTCACATTCAAGCCGTGCTTGAAACACGGGGCAGCATTCTTCTCCGGCATGATCGGTTTCGGTGCTCCATTGAGCGCCCTGGAATCAGAGGATTTGCTGCACTACCGCGTGGGTAATGTAAATATCAGACCTCAGTTTACGGGGGGGATGGTCTACAATGATAATATTTTCTTTCGAAGTGATGATACATCGCGTCAGTTGCTGGCTGGTCCCAGGGAAGGTGACCTGATCAACCAAATCGGACCGGGAGTTACTTTCACCCTTGGCGAAAACCCCATCAATACCCTCTCCTTTTCCTACAATTACCTGCATCGGTTCTACGCGGATCATTCCGATGTCAGTTCGGGTGATCATGCGGCAGCATTATCGGCAGCGGTCACCAGTGGCAAGGTGCGCGTCAGCACGAGCCACAGCTTGAGCTATCTGACGGGGATTCAGGGTGGTAACCAAGTGATTGCCGAGCAAAGCAATCGACTTCAGTTCTCTGATCAATTACGCGTCAGCCTGAATCTGACGCCCAAGAGCGATATTTATTTCAGTGGGACCTACAGTGAGACTGATCAGGCAGAAAACTCCGTATTTGCAGATATTTCCAACTGGAATACGGCTGCCGGTTATGGCTTCAAATACAGTGAAGGGCTGCGGTTTTTCTCTCAGCTCAGTTACGGGCAGCAGGCGACGGTTGGTGGAGGAGGTCGAGGCACTGAAAGGGTCTGGGGCCTTGTGGGCGGCAGCATCGGTGCTGAAGGTAAGTTTACTGAAAAACTGACGGGCACGCTTCAATTCGGATATCAACAACGCAGTTCGGACCTGACGGGCATCAGCGCCGGAGCACCCACCGTCATGGCTGAGCTGGAGCAGTTGCTTGGAGATCGCACCATGCTTGCGCTGACCTATACCCGTGCGAATCAAGTGAATCCGGACGCGGCGGATACGGCTTCCGTATCGGATAACATTCGTCTGACCTTGCGCCGTGCATTGGGAAATCGTGAAAAATGGTTTGCTTCCGTGTTTGGCGGCTACCTTCAAAACGACTTTTCCGGTTCCTCTGGTAGCCTTAATGGTCGTTCCGACACATTTTTCTCCTTTGGTGGCAGCCTCGATTACCAGATACAGGAGTGGTTGTCCTCGAATCTGACCTACACTTTTGCCGATTTCTCGGCAGACATACCTTCTCAACCGCTGAGTTCTATTGACTATCAGGTCAATATGATTAGTCTATCCGCAAACATTGGTTTTTAGATCATGAGTTCTCTTCTCAAACTCCAACATATCATTTTTATCGGCGTCCTCTTATCCCTCGGAGGTCTGCATGCGCAGAGCCGTGTGGCTTCAGATTACAAAGTGCAGCCCGAGGACGTGCTTCGTATCCTTGTTTTCGACGAGCCATCTCTGGCACAAGAAGGACTCAGAGTGTCGGGTACGGGGAATATCACCTTTCCGCTGCTCAAGGATATTCCCGTCAAAGGTCGAACGACGGAAGAAATCGAACAGGATATCGAACGTCGACTGAGGGATGGTTACCTCAAGGAACCCAGTGTTTCGGTGTTTGTGATCGTCTACAACGAGCAATCTTACACCATCATGGGGGAGGTCATGATCGACGGCATCTACCCGCTTCCTTCCGAAAAGAAAATCGACCTTGTGGAGGCCATCGCCAACGCCAAAGGCTTCACAGCAAATGCCAAGGATTCCAGAATTGAACTCTTCCGGGATGGTGAAAAGCGGGTCTTTGATTTTAACGATCTCTTCAAAATCAAAGATCCGGAAAAGAAAATATTCATCCAACCCGGAGACAAAATCAAAGTCCCTGCCAGATTTTTCTGATCTGAGTGACCCAATCAACAATGGAATCCAACAATCAACATTCAATGGAGAATCAGAGCGTTGCTGAGAATCTGAATCTTCGACATTATTGGCACATCGTTCTTGAACGACGATGGTTGGTCATCGTGGCATTCATCAGCGTTTTTATTCTCAGTATCCTCTATCTGTTCAAAGCCACTCCCATTTACGAGGCCAAGACGGTGTTGCAGATCAACAAGGAATCCACCAGCATGATGGATGGAGCAACGCCCATCGTTTTTAATTCCAATGATCAGGAATACCTGCAGACCCAGTACAAGAACTTGCTCAGCAGATCCTTGATCGAATCGGTTGTCCGAGACCTCGGTCTGGATGAAGAGGGTCGCTATGCCCAATCCCAGAATGTGATCAATGCTGTTCGCAATGACATCACCATTTCACCTGTTCGGCTGAGTCGACTTGTTGAAATCAGCGTGCAGCACCCCTCGCCGCGTGTCGCGGCCCAGATTTCGAACAAGCTCCTCGATAATTTCCTGGCTCGTAATCTGGATCAGAAGCGTGAGAGAGCCTTTCAATCTTATCAGTGGCTGGATACTGAAGTGGATGGGTTGCAGGAGGAAGTCAAGAATTCAAGGCTCGCTGTATTCCGCTTTCGAGAAAAAAACAAAATGCCTTCTCTCGAGGAGAGTCAGGATACTGTGAGCAAAGCTCTTTTTGCAGCCAGCCAGAGCCATCAATTAGCCAATGACGAAGCGGAGCAGGCCCAGAAGGCGATTGATGAAGTCGATAAAATGATACGGGAAGCTGGGGAGTCGGGTCAGTTACTGGACCTTTCTCAGATTCCATTTGTCGCGAGTTCCGAGATCATCAAAACCATCCGTGCCAATCTGGTGATGGCCAAGACAGATCTCGCCGCGCTTCAGGTCAAATACCTCGAAAAATGGCCTGCCGTGATTGAAGCCAAGGAAAGGATTGTCAAGCTCACTGAAGAAATCCAGAAAGTGGCCCAGGATGAAATCGACCTTCTCAGGGAGCAGGCCCGATATCAACAAGCCAGAGCAGTCCGCGCTCTTGATTCACTCAACGCCCGTCAAGCGGACATGAATCGACTGAATCAACTCAAAGTCGAGTATGATAACCTTGTGATGCAGAAAATGCAGAGCGAGGAGCTTTACACCAGCATGTTGGCAAAGACGAAAGAAATGGATCTCAGCACCAAGGACATGATGCAAAATCTGGTGGTCGTCGACAAAGCCTTCGAACCCATCAACCCGGTCAAACCGCGTAAATCGCTGACCCTTGCCCTGGGGGTCATAGGGGGACTTGGCCTGGGCTTCGCCTTGGCCTTCTTCGCCAACTACATGGATGATTCGATCAAGAGTCAGGATGATATCGAAACGCACTTGAGACTGAATTTTCTGGGTTATATTCCCAATATCAAAACGAATTCACTCGTTGAAAGGGACATGCAGGCTCATTTGCATCCTCAGTCGAATGCTGCGGAAGGCTTTCGCACGGTGCGTGCTGCCATTTCTCTTGTGCACAAGGCGGACAAATTCAAGGTGTTGGCATTCACCAGTACGATTCCTTCCGAGGGTAAATCGCTGGTTACTTCAAACCTTGCCATTGTCACTGCACAGACAGGTGTCAAAACTTTATTGATCGATGCTGACTTGCGCCGTCCCTCGATGCATAAAGCATTTCAAATGCAGAGCCCCATTGGGATTTCTTCCTACTTAACCGACCAAGTCAGTGACATTGCAGAAATCACGCAGAAGACCGAGGTTCCAAACCTGGACATCATCTGCTGTGGGGCTGTCCCCAACAATCCTTCAGAATTAGTGGGCTCGACACGCATGGGGGAATTACTGGAAGCCGTTCGTGGTAAATATGACCGTATTTTCGTCGATTGTCCGCCTGTTTCCGCGGTGAGTGATCCTCTGATGATTGCTTCCCGTTCCGATGGGATTGTTTTCGTGAGCAAATTTAACAAGATCCGCAGGGACCATGCTCGCAAAACAATTCAGCGGATTCAGGACGCTGGCATCTATATCCTTGGAACGGTTATCAACGATATTGATTTCGAAGGTAAGGATTCTTATTACTATTCCTACTATTACTATCAGAATCGTTATTACGCCTCTTACTACAGCAACGAAAAGAAACTTGAACCGAATAAAAAAAGCAAATCGGTTGTTCAATTGGACAAGACTGCAAAGAAATCGGAGTCTGAAGTATAAATTACTAACAGATTGTCGATACCCCATTTGAAGCCCGGTTAGTCTGAAAAGGACTATCCGGGTATTTTTTTAACGGTTGGGGAGTTTATGCGGTTTCGATCTCACCGTAAGGCTGATGTGATGGTTGCGATGTTGTGTGCGACCCAGCCTTCGTAGGTGCCGAGATCGAAATCAAGCGCATCAAATGATTCTATTTCGCCTTTTGTTCCCAGGGCATCCGAAAAAAGTTCTCCCCCAATCTTAGCCCCTGAATCCTGACTGATACGCTTGATCGTCGTCGGTGAAACGCTTGATTCCACAAAGATGGCAGGAATTTTCTTAGATTTAATAAAATCCACAACATGAATGAGGTCTGCCAGAGGCGCCTCAGTGACTGTGGAGATTCCCTGCACCCCAATGACTTCAAAGCCGAAAGCTTTTCCGAAATAATTGAAGGCATCATGACTGGTGATCAGGAAGCGCTTTTCTTCCGGGATTTTATGGGCGTTCCTGATGCCCCAGGCTTTCAGGTCGCTCAGTTTTTTTGTGTAAGCCTGCGCTGCCTGTCGGTATGCCGTTGTTCCCTCTGGATCCGCTTTCATCAAATTTTCAGCTATCAGGGAAACGCACTCAATCCACAAATCTGGATCACCCCAGACATGAGGGTCCCAGTGTCCCTGAACTCCGTCGGGTTTCAAAAGTTTGGCTTTGGAAATCGTTTCAGTGACTGCATAAACAGGCTTTCCTTGTTTCTGCAGACGAGAAAAAAGATCGGCCATTTTGCCTTCCAGCGCCAGTCCATTATAAAAAACGATGTCGGCTTTGGTCAACTTGATCACATCACTTGCTGCCGGTTTGTAGAGGTGAGGATCTACTCCAGCCCCCATAAGCCCCTCTACCTGAACCCGGTTTGCCCCGATCTGCTTCACTGCGTCGTAAATCATGGTCGTTGTTGTGACCACCTTGAGCTTCTCAGCTTCTGCTGTGACAAACCCAAAGAGCAGGCAGACAAGCACGAAGGTTTTTACCATACAGCTTCCAAGAATTCTCGTCATCAATAGGATCATAGATCTAAAAATACCCATGAATATGAAACTAGCCCCAGAAATAATTGGTGCAAGTAAAAAAGTTAGACTAGCCTAATAATTGACATCACGATGACCTTCTTTGATTAAAAATAAGAAAGAATCCATGCTTCAGTCCGAAATTTTCATTAAGTGGGATTTTGTTCTCAAGATGAGACTGTCATCGGCGACTGCTGGTGAAGCCATGAATCCTGAGTCTAGCTCATTGGTTGCCACCATTTTGAATGCATCATTTGCCTCGATAATGGTTGTTTTACCTTCCTCGCTGAAAAAATAGATTAAATCGTTCCACAAAAGAGGAGACGCTGAATAGTTGCCGCCTATGCGTTCTTGCCAAATGGTTGTTCCATTGGATGAGTCAAGGCATGATGCAACGCCGCCATCATGGATCATGAAAAGCCGGTTTTTCTTCGATACTAGCGATGGTTTGTTGGAAACACTGCGCTTGAAAGTCCACGCGACGTGACTCGCGGTGACATTTCCCTTTCCGCCAGGCCTGACCGCCCAGATTTCTCCCTTAGAAAACCCGGTGCAATAGAAAATCATATTACTAGTAACCGTGGGACGCGTGCTTGCGGAATGACCGATACGTGACTCTGTTCTCCATAACTCTTCTCCGGTAGCAGGATGGTAGGCATACAGTGCTTTAGAACCAATGCTCAACAAGGTGGGTATCTCATTGAAGGAAGCTATGTGTGGAGTCGAAAAGGCCTTTCGCCAATCACCACCTGCCTCTGGCTTTCCATCTGGTCCGAGGTCCATGTAGTCGATCGATCGTTTCGTTTTCCACTTTGTTTTCCCTGAATGTTTGTCGAGTGCGATCACAAACTGATGATCACTTCCGTCGAAATTCATGATCAAGAGATCTTTGTAGAGTATGGGGGAAGATCCAGCTCCTCGAAAATGGTTGCACTCAATGTCGTCGCGTGTCCACAAGGTTTTACCGGTTGCTGAGTTCAGACATGCTGTGCCGGGAGATCCGAATGTGATGTAGACGTTTTTTTCGTCAGCAACAGGCGTTGGGGAGGCGTATGAATTAAATTTATGGGCGTATTGCGGATCTGTAACGTTAAAGAGTAAAGTGTCCTGAATGACAGCGCCTGTTTTCAGGCTCACAGACATCACATAGAGTTGGTGGCCGGATTCACTTGCAGTAGTCAACCACACCTTCTCACTTGCTATAATCGGGGAAGACCAGCCTCGATCATGAATGGGAGTCTTCCATATTATATTTTCTTTATCGCTCCATTGAGTGGGAAGGGATCTGGCATGAGAAATACCTGAGCCAGAGGGCCCCCTGAACTGATTCCACCTTTGGGCTTTTAACAGAGATGTCCCCAGCATGGAAAAAGTTTGAACAATGACAAGGGATATAACGCAGATGCGACAATAGGCGCCAGGATTCATCTCAAGATATATGTCGCATCGTAACTGTTCAGGCCAGCTTTTTTTACCATTACGTATTGTTAAAAATAAATTGCATTATTCGGATTTTCACTGTCTTATAGTTAGAAAGAATCTTCTGTTCCGTCTTGGTTCTGATTTGATTAAATAATATTAGAATGTATTACCTATTAAATCTATGAAGCATATTCTAGCTCTCTTGTCTGTTGTTGCCGTCGTCGCCTCCTTGCAGGTCGTAGGCGGAAGCAAAAAATCCGATTGTGCCCAGCAATGCGATAAAGCCAAAACCCAGGTTGGTGCAGTCGCTGCATCCGAAGGTAGCGCCTGTCAAAAAGCAAAAACTGCTGTTGGCGAAGAGGCCAAAACCGAATGCGCCAGTACAAAAACATTGACCTACAAAGTAGGCGGAGCTGCTTGTGAAGAATCCTGCAGCAAACTTGTCAAAACCTTGGCCAGTCTCGACGGTGTGAACAAGACTGAGTCATGTTCAAAAACTCATATGACCCAGATTTCCTATGACTCTTCCAAAGTGAAATCCTGTGACATTGCTGCCGCCATCAAAAAAGCCGGCTACAAACTAGAAGCGCAGCAAGTTTCTCTTCCTGTGAAGGGAATGGCTTGTGGCTCCTGCTCCTCCAAAGTGGGTAAAGTATTGACCAGCCTGGACGGTGTCATCAATGGTTCAGCTTGTCACGAAAGCAATAAGGCAACCGTTCTTTTCGACCCTGAAAAGTTGGATGCCAAGAAAATTGCCGCTGTCATCAACACCGCTGGTTTCAAAGCCGACATAGTTGAGTAGTCAGTCAATTCCACGAAATTTCAGAGAGCCGCTTTCCTTTTTGGGAATGCGGCTTTTTGCTTTCCTGTTACTGATTACAGTAACATTTTCACGCCCTCAACTGAGCGAATGGCCTGATCAATTTCCAGCATTTCATCATGGGTTTCTATCTGCAATGAAATTTCAAAGCTGATATATTTTCCCGCTTTAGATTTTAATCCAGGCTGAAAAGCGACTCCTTGCAAACCTGTATCGACGAGCACTTTATTCAAATTCTTGTGTATCCCTATCAAATCGAGGCAAATAACTTTGAAATGGCATTCGGTAGGAAAAAGACTTTCTGATTCTTCCTTTGTCAGTTCTCTCATAAGTGTCCGTTCGTTTATTTATATGTTCAGCGGGATGTCATGATCCTTTTGCGAATTCGTCTCAGTCCACTTTGGTAAAGATCGGGTGTTTCCAGATAGGAACCCTTTTTTTCATTTCGTCGATGAGCCACTGGCAAGCTTCAAAAGCTTCAGTTCGATGCGGTGATATAACCTCGATCCAAAGGGAGGATTCATTGACTTTCACCGTACCAGTGCGATGGATGAGTCTTATGGATTCGATTGGCCAGCGTTCTTCTATTTCATTGAGAATCAGTTCAAACTGATGCAGGACCATCTTTTCAAAAGCTTCATAGTTGATGGCTTTTATCGTTCTTCCCTCTTCTCCCTCTCGCACGATACCTGAAAAGTAATTCACTGCTCCCATTTCGCGGCTCATCTTTCTTTCGGCGATCAAGGATGATTCAACGATGGGTTCGAGTGTCAGTTTAATGGATCTTTTCATACCTGCGTCATAGCCTCCGTTTGTGGGTCAGCCTCCCTGCACGGGAGGGAATAAGGAAATTTCTTCACCTGCTTTCAAGATATGGTTTTTAGCAACATATTCCAAGTCAACCGCGGCCAATGTGGATCGTTCCATTCTCTCCATTTTTGGGTATTGCTGGCGGATGACGCTCAAGGCTTGATCCAGGTTTGTTCCTTGAGGTAAGTGCAGAACAGTTGATTCGCACTCCGTCAAATCCCTGAAATAAGAAAAGAAATTTACTTTGATATCAATCGGCATTTGTTCCATGGCAATTCGTTGATAATATTCCAATGAAAGGAAGCTGACGAAACTTCAAGGCAAAGTCCAGTCCGTAGCCTACGACGAAGTGGTCTGGTATCTTGAAACCTGTATAATCCGCTTGAAAACGCGTTGAACCGGAAGTCTTCAAGGTTTTGTGCAACAAGACACAGGTATGGATGGCTGTCGGGTGATGTTTGCTCAATTCTTTTCTGATTTCGTCAAGTGTCTGTCCTGTGTCGAGTATGTCGTCGATGACCAATACGTGTTTGTCCTTAATATCAGTTTTTAGTTTGTGGGTCCAATCGATGAGACCCGGTTGTGTTGAGGCCCCGTAGCTGGATAGTCCGATGAAATCGAGTTCACATGCAAATCGCCAGTGACGTACGAGATCAGCTGCAAAGAGAAAGGATCCAGAGAGGACAGGTAAGATCACAATTGGCTTGTCAACGGGGAGTTGTGATTGAATTTCGTCTGCTAATTCCCTGACGCGAGACTGGATCTCCGACGCACTGACAAGCATGCCTTTCAATTCAGGCGATTCCCAACCAGTCGGTGTGAGCCGGATGCGATCCGGTATCGTTCGGGTGCGTGCTTCGCCTTCGGTAGTCATTTGGATGAACAGGATTTGAATGGTTCAAAAATCCAGTGATGCCTTTAAAGCATCAAACATGGCGGCACCGCTTTCTTGTGTTGCGGGTCGCTGGAAAACGCCATCAACGACTTCCACACATTCCGCAGGCAGTTCGGTCAGGAATCTTGAAGGCTCGCAGGAGGTAATCTGACCGTATTTTTTTCGAGTTTCACAGTGACTAATCGTCAGTGACTCCATGGCGCGTGTGATAGCAACATAAAACAAGCGGCGTTCCTCATCCATTGTTCCTTCTTCAACGGAGCGTGTGTGGGGGAGCAATCCTTGTTCCATCCCTACGATATGCACATGCGGGAATTCAAGGCCTTTGCAGCTGTGCATGGTGATCATCGTCACCGCATCAGGCTGTTCATTTTCGTTTTCAAATCGATCCTGATCCAGACTGATTTCTTCGAGAAAGTGTGCGAGCTTTTCGTCCCCTGGTTTGTTCACTATTTTGTTGGTCAGTTCATCAATGGATGACAACAGGTCCATGGCGCTCTGCAAGCGATTTTCGGCTGCTTTAGGATCTTTTTCCGAGTGTTTGAGGTCGATGAAGTAACCTGTTTGCTCAAGGAATTCTCTGGCCCATCCACTGATGCTCTCCGTGGATTCACCGGAGAGAAATGCACGGGTTTCGTCCATGAATTGCAAGAATGACTGCATACTTTTACGAGCTGCGTTGTGCAATTGTTCCTGAACATCGGTGTGTCGCATCACGGCATATACTGAAGTACGGCGATCCTGACTGATTTGCAGAAGAGTCTGCATCGTCTTGGCGCTCAATCCACGTGCGGGAACATTCGCGATGCGGAGTAAACTGATATCGTCGTCAGGATTCAGCATGACTCTGAGGTATGCGAGTACATCTTTGACTTCACGGCGATCAAAGTAACTCTGACTTCCCACGAGCCGGTATACAACCTTGGCCTTTCTCAGGGCCGTCTCGATGGGACGTGCCTGAAGGTTGGTTCGAAAAAGGATGGATTGGTCCTTCCATGGGATTTTTGAAGACATTCGCTGTATTTCAATTTCCTCTACAATTGCGTCGGCCTCTGCTTCATCTGATTCAAATGCCATCAGACGAATCAGCGGACCTTTGCCTTTTTGTGACCAGAGGGTTTTGTCCTTGCGTAATGGATTATGTCTGATGACCGCATTGGCCGCATCGAGAATGATGCTTGTAGATCGGTAATTCTGCTCGAGCTTAACCACGCGCACTTCAGGGAAGTGATCTTCCAGATTGAGCAGATTTGCAATCTCGGCTCCTCGCCATCCATATATACTTTGGTCATCATCGCCCACCACGCATAAGTTACGATGTTCGGAAGTCAGTGCATGGATCAGTTGGAATTGTTTGCCGTTGGTATCCTGATACTCATCCACCATGACATATCGATACATTTCTCTGCACGATTTCAAAACCTCCGGATGATCGTTGAATAACTTCAATGTCAGGATGATGAGATCATCAAAGTCCACCGCATTGCAGGCTTTGAGCGCTGTCTCGTAGCGTGTCATCAAGCGCTCAGCCAAACGGATCGTCGCAGCATCCAATCCCAAGGATTCAAGCGATGATGTATTGCGCAAGCGGCTGAGGAAACCAAGCCACTCGGCGGGTTTTATGTTGATGTTACTCTTGCTCCAATCGCTTGTCAGTTTGCGGATGGTTCCAAGTTGATCGGACTGGTCGTAAATCACAAAATTACGCTTGTAACCCAGTTTGTCGATGTATCTCCTGAGCACTCTGACGCAGAAGGAGTGAAAGGTGCAGATGGTTGGTTTATTTGGTCTGGCCTCTGAGGATGGATCTGATTTTTTTTTGTCTTTGGGCAGTAGCTTTCTTACGCGTTCCTGCATTTCCCTTGCAGCCTTGTTGGTGAAGGTGACCGCAAGGATGTTGTGGGGCATCACACCTTTCTGAAGAAGAAAGGCAATCCTGTGTGTGATAACGCGTGTCTTGCCGGTTCCAGCTCCAGCAAGAATCAGTAACGGGCCATGCGTGGTTTGAACCGCTTCTCTCTGCTCTGGGTTGAGTTTTGTCAACCACATGGGGAGGGGAGGTTTTGAATCATTCCAGGCATGCCCGATCTGTTTCTCTTACTGCGAAAATACTGACATGGGTTGGACTCCAATGGTTCCGTCCAGAAAATTCAAATAATCCGCTTTGGATGTTTTCTCGCGTTCCAGGCGAGCTGCGTCCAGTTTTTTGCTTATGTTCAATCGACGCGCTTCCTCCTGATAACCCTTCTTTTCAAGAAAAGCTTGCAGGTAGTCGATATGATTATCCCATAGTTGGATATCCAAATTTTGTTTGGAAACGAGGCGCTCCTGATACCAGTCACTTTCCTTCAGGTAGTCCCGGGTAAACAATTTTCTTACCTCAGGATCATTCAGGGATTTCCCTTCGTAATGCCCTTCTACCATGATGGTGATGATTGCTTTCAGGGGAGGGCAAGCGGCTTCCACACTTTTATCAGCAAAATACAATTCTCCCACACGTTTTTGAGTGGTCATGATGTTTTCCAGGCCATCAATGAACGTTTCCCGTCCCTGCAGTTCGGGCATGAGCATTTCATTTGTGAAGACCGCGTGCGGATGGTTGAAGACTCGACCAAAGAAATCCCGGACAAACTTATGGTTAATTCGATAACCCAATCGGCTGAAAGCGAACGTTTTGCCATCGTGCTCTACGTCCTCGCATTTTTCAAGATAACCGTTTGCAATCAAATAGGATGCATGACGCTCCTCGTCTTCCATGCGACACCACACTTCGGGAATGAGCATGCTGATGTCATGGGCAACCTGAACATCCGGTCCAATGAAACCCGCCGAGGTGACGAATCCATCGTGACCAGTCAGTATCATGGATACCAGCGCATTATTCAGATCGATGATAGGAGGCAGTGCATTGAAAGGTCCCTTGGTAAGGGCTCCCTCGGATCCGGCTCCGGTGGTGGAAGGTGATTTACCGGTCATACTGCAGATATACTCCATGAACAATTCCGGAAGTTCCATGAAGTGAATCGGGTTATAAACAGCCAGTGGTTGAATACCAGCTTTGACATCTGCGGGGTTATTGCGTCTGCCGGGAACCACAGCGTCCACTACACTGTAAAGCGGATGTGTTGTCTGCAGTTTGCGATGCAGACGCATTGAAATTTGTTCCAGGTAGAGTGCACGCTCATTCAGCAAATCCGGACGTGTTTGCAGGTAACGAGGGTTCTTGGTCGGCTTTCCGTCAACAATACGAGGGTGCGCACTACTGACAAAAAACTTCGGCTTATCGCCGGTTGAAGCAGACTTCACCAAGTCCTGCATAGGTTGGGTGTATTCATAATACCCGATGGCGTCCTCAATAATTTCTTTTGCGTCGTCCTGTTCCAGCGGTTCAAAGTTGGAAATGAAATTACCGGTCTGGGCCAGCTCAGACTCTGCGAGTTTGTCATAACCACGAATGATGGCGTCATCCGGTCGTTGAAAAAAGCGGTATTCACAGTTCTGCAGGAATTTAACAGAACGCTGAGAATGATCAGGCATGACGCCTTCAAGATCCCCGGATGCCACCACCACGCTGGCAGTGATGTCATCCTCCAGCGACTGCTTGATGGCTGGATTGAAATCCTTGCGCAGTCCAAAGGTGCGCCAGAGGCCGTCATCCTGAAAACCAACCCGCATGTAATTCGTCACCAACTTTCGATTGTCGCACTTGAGTTCATTGCCCGGTTTGCCATTGATCATGTCCACCGTGAAATGCTCTTTCCATTGTTTGCCCCATTCTGGAATGTAGTATCTTTTGAGCACAAACACCAATTCCTTGATGTATTGAGGCACAGACCTCAACCATGCGTTGTAATCCTCGTTGTAATCCTTGTTTGAGGGAGTCAGCAATTTGATGACAGAACCGAGTGAGCGTTCAGGGCTCAGGATGGCTCTATCGTCCTTGCGCTGACTATCGCTGAATCTAGATGAAAAATCGTGCTGCAATATTTGCTCCACTTTTTCCATGTCTGACTTGATATCGGCGACAATGACAGGCCCTTGAATCACCGCATCTGTGACCGGTTTTGAAATTTCAGATTTTCCACCTCCCGATACCGTGCAGGGTTTGTGACAAAGGATACCTTCTGCGGTAGTTCCAATCAGTCTCCACGAGCGATTCCCCGGGGGTTTTTCCAGATGGACTTTGTATCCAGACGGGCGTACGTATGTTTTACCTACGAGCAGTTTTATTTTCTGCTTCTTTCCTTCGTGAAGCCAGGTAATGGACTGATCATGCAGATTGAAGTCAACGTCCTCGGACACATATATGATGTCGCGGAATTTTCGGTCAATCGCATAGCCTTCGGGTTTGAACTCCATCACATCTTGAAAACGTTCGGCCATATCCTCAAAATTGTGGCCTCTGCGTTTGACGTGTAAGTGTCCACTGAACTCTTCTCCCAGATCATAACTTGGATACACCATGGCACCCCCTGCATGCTCTTCCTCGGCCAGTCCGTAAAGATTGGCAGAAAAACTGATCTGTGTTTTGACTTCTTTTTTGCAATAGCCGAAGTAGTTATCAGCAATGATAGTCACCATCACGCCATTTTCGTCTCTTGCGCATAATTTGAACGCCGTACCTCCGTTGTAGATCTCGTTTGCATCCTTCCAGCACATTCCTTCCTTGCGCTGACGTTCGTTCGCTTCGTCATAATGAGGCAGTCCGGCATCCTTTTTCTTGATGCTCGTCAAGTGGGGGGCAAGGATGACACAGCCTGTGTGACCGGTCCAATGGTGAACGTCCAGCCCAGCATCATTCTCTGGCAGGTTGGGGTCTCCCGCATTGCCGAAAATAGTTTCTACAAAATCCAGATTACTGATCAAATTGCCGGGTGCAAAAAATCGGATTTCACTTCGTTTTTCCTCTATCACACCAGGCACTGCTGGCACAACAAGTGGCCGCAGCAAAAGCGAAACAAAACACTCCGCCTTTGCCTCCTGTTCGCTGGTGAAGGGTAATTCCATCAGTGAAGAGGGTGGCTGCAGGGCAAATCCAAGCATGCGATTGAAAGTCTTCAGAGGCGCAGCAATCTTGTCTGCCGGTACCGGAAAACCTGCATCAGCAATGTGAAAGACACCTTTGGTTGTGCGGCGGTCGTTGACCGGGTTATGCAGCACTCCCTGGCGGATCCGATAGGAATGGATAATATCTGACTTAAACTCATCACCTTCCAGGGGGAGTGACAGCGTTCTGGCGACACCGTGCCGATCCAATACGAAGGATTTGGAAGGCAATCGTGGCACATCGCCGGTTTCACCCAGAAACTTGTTCAACCACTGCTGGACGCGCCAGTCTGCAGGGCAAAGATAAGTGGAAAGCAATCTTTCTTGTTCGCGGTGCTTGGCAATCAATGATTCAGTGACGTCCTTGAAAGGTGAATCGGTTTTGATATTCACCGCGGGGCATCCCATGGAAGCCAGCTTAAGATTGATGTATTCAACTAAATGCTCATCCGGATAAACCTGTGCCGATGTATTCAAGCCGATTGATTTTGATAAATTCATGGAACTCATTAAGTTGTGCGTTTGTTGGGTCTATAAATGTGCCTGAAATCAGGCGAACAGATTCTAACACTAAATCAAACTTGTGATTCAGGCAAGCTCACCCGTATCGAAGTTTTGAAGGCCTCTAAAATATGATATTTTTCAGTGGTTCATATCTTCCTTCCACTGATAAGCTGCAGGCGTGCGATTGGAAACAAAGTGGCGGCCAGATTCCCTATTGAGATTTTTTGCCATGCTACTCCTCTGTTTGGGGATGGCTGGTATTGCCGGGTATTGGTTGAACAAGGCCATCGATGCCGGATTCCCTATGGATGAGAAAACAGGGCTCATCATGATCAATATCCTGTTTCTTGATGTCGGGATCCTGTTTGTCACGTGGATGTTTCTAAAGGAGAATGCCTTAAGCTGGAAAGATGCTTTTGGGTTATGCTCCGAAAACCTGATGAGCATAGCTTTGATGGGAGCCTTGACTGCTGTTGCAGGTTTCTTCATGGCTGCGATGGTTGGCGCACTCGTGGCCAATGTTCTGGAAGCGATGAACATAGAAGTGTCTACACAGGAGGTTGTGAACACGTTTCAAAATGCTGAACACCCCGCCCAAAAACTGCTTTTGGCTCTCATGGCAGTTATTTTTGCTCCTTTCGTGGAGGAGTTGATGTTTCGAGGTGTGTTGTTCACTGCATTGAAGCAATACCTGCCCAGGTGGATCGCGATCTGGGGAAGCGCCCTTTTTTTTGGGTTGGTCCATGTGAATGTAATGAGCTTTATTCCATTGACACTGTTGGCTGTTCTACTAACTCGACTTTATGAACGTACGAGTAACCTTTGGGCGCCCATTTTTGCCCATGCAATATTTAATTCCATCAACCTGGGCCTCATGCTATGGCTTCCAGAGTTGATAGAAACGCAGACACCATGAATAGGGAAGTTAATCTGATAGAAACCATTACTGCCAAATTGCCGACAAGATCTGATACCCTTGTCGGTGTGGGCGACGATTGTGCAGTGATCGACAATGGTCCAGACCACTCGATCTTGTTAAAGACGGATGCGATTGTCGAAGGGGTTCATTTCAAAAAGAATGATCCGGCAGATAAGGTAGGTCACAAAGCATTGGCGCGCGCCCTCAGTGACATTGCGGCCATGGCTGGTGAGCCGAACAGTGCGCTCATTACACTGGGATTGCCCGGGGATTTTGATCAGCAGTGGGTCGAGACACTATATGAAGGCCTGAACGCCACTGCTCGTGCATATGATGTTGCTATCGCGGGAGGCGAAACCGTGCGTTCACCGGAACGTATTTTCTGCTCCGTGGCCCTGACTGGAAAAGTGGGTAGAGACCAAGCCGTGCTGCGAAAGAATGCGCGCGTCGGTGATGCGCTCTTTGTCACCGGCGAATTGGGTGGTTCGATTGAGGGTAAGCATCTGGATTTCACTCCGCGGATCAAAGAAGCGCAATGGCTGGCCGAGCATTTTGTCCTGCACTCCATGATTGATCTCAGTGATGGGCTTGCTGGGGATTTGCATCATATCTGTAAGGCAAGTGGAGTGGGAGCTGAGGTATGGGCTGATTATCTTCCAGTGAGTCGAGTTGCCAGATTGCTAGCCAAACAAGGTGATGCTGCCAAACCTGCAGTGGCTGCAGCGCTGACTGATGGAGAGGATTTTGAATTACTTTTTTCGATTGATCCGGTTGATGCCGTAAAGCTCAAGGATCAGTGGCGTGAAGCTTTTCCAGAGACGCTCATCAGTTGTATTGGTAAAATAATGGAGCAACCCGGCATTCACCTGAAAGACGAGCAGGGAATTCGTCCTTTAACCTGGCATGGTTACGATCATTTCCAATAGTCCAGAAGAAACCTTTCAGCTAGGTTTAACTTGGGCGAAAGAGATGCAACCCGGTTGGGTTGTCGGTCTGACAGGTGACCTCGGGGCGGGTAAAACACAGCTGGTGAAAGGCCTGGCAGCTGGTTGGCAGATTAAAGGGCGCGTCGCATCCCCGACTTTCAACTTGATGCATGAGCACGCAACGGCGTCCCAGCCATTGATTCACATGGATCTTTATCGACTGGAATCAGCCGATGCCATCTGGGATGCAGGTCTTGCGGAATACTTGCAATCGCCTTCCTCAGGCTGGGTGATTGTCGAATGGATTGATCGATGGACGCAAATTTCCTTGAAAGACCGAACCGAAGTTCCCGATGTCCATAAACCATTTCGATGGATACAAATCGAGGGGGATCTGGAACAGGAACGCACGATTGTTTATGAAGATTTTAGGGATTGAATGGTCCTCTCAAAAAAGAACGCTGGCCTTGGGTGATTGGGCCGAAGGAAAGGGTGTCCGCATACTCGCGACTGCAGCACTTTCCGGAGGAAGGGATTCCAAATATTTCGAAGCATTTCAGCGCGCTGCCGATCAGGCAGGGGTTCAGAAAGGTGATATCGAAACGGTGGTCGTTGGTTTGGGACCCGGATCATATGCTGGTATTCGATCGGCGATTTCGGTGGCTTACGGGTGGCATCTTGCCAACGAAGCGAAACTCATCGGGATTCCCAGTGATCGTGTTCTTGCCCGGAAAACCTTCAGTGATCATTCGATTACGCGCGTGCACACGCTCATCGATGCTCAACGAGGTGAATGTTATCATGCCCTGTATGAAAAGCGAAAAGAGGACTCGATACACACTGTCCAAGCATTGTCCATTGCAAACCCGGAACAATTGATTCGGCAGGAATCTGAAGGTGATGTGTTTGTGGGGGCGGATATTCAACGCTGGTTCCACGGAAGACCTCACGGCGATCTTTCCTTGCTGGAAGGAAGCCCTGATGCTGCAACTTTAATTCAAGAAGCAGAAAATATGCTGTGCGGGCCGGGATCCCCAGATTTAAAGCCCATCTACCTCCGTCCAACGACTTTTGTCAAAGCGCCCCCTGCACGTATTTCTCTGCCCGATGATATTCATTTCCATGGTGCGAGTTCAGAGCAGTGACTCACAATCAACGATGCCGGGTTGAAGTGAACCTGGATTGTTTGCAAAACAATCTGCCACGGACTCGTCATTGGATGGGGCGTTCGAATGACCGTTTCTTCGACTCGTGAACTTTTGCACATCCAAGAAGCTACCGGAAAATGCAATGGACTTGCTTTTCTTCATTTGAAAATCGACACAGGGGTGGGGCGCCTTGGATGTTCGACCAATCTGATTGAAGAGATTCACACGGTTGTAAGGCAATCACCGATGATCCAAATCAATGGGGTCTTTACGCCTTTTGCGGATGCTGAGAATGATCACGTGTTCACCCTCGAACAAAAGAAACAATTTTCAGGGGCATTGTGGATCATTTCGAAATTTTCTCAATTACCGGAAGATGTACATGCGAGCAATAGCGGCTCGATTATTTATGACCGTTCCGTTATCGGGAACATGGTTGGACCAAGCTTAATGGTGTATGGTGTGATGCCTTCCGGGAAGCGTAAAGCCAAGCAGAAATTGATTCGCCAGATGCGGTCTGCTCTCAGTTTCCACAGCCGTGTCAGTTATCTGAAATGGATTAGCAAAGGAATCAGCTTGGGTTATGGCAGGACCTTTACAGTCAATCAAAAATGCAAATTGGCACTGTTACACCCGGTTATGGTGATGGTTACCCATCGAGTATTTCCAATCGTGCCAGCGTTCTGATTCGCGGCCAGCTTTGTCCGGTTGTTGGCCGAGTTACCATGGACCAATGATGGATAGATGCGACCAGCCTGTCCGAAGTGAATGTAGTGAATCAATTGAAACAATCCATAACGGCGCCTGATTTGGCTGATCAGACTCATGCCATAGCATGGTACATTCTCACCTTCATTACCTGCCGAGTTCCGAGAATCTATCCTGTTGTGTGTGCTTCCTGATTTTTTCCGTATTCCCTCAGATTATTGGTGACTGAATACCTTGCCTGTCCATAATGCTCCTCATGTTTATGAGACTCAGATTTTTTTCCTTCAGTAAAATGAGCGAAATCATCACAGCTGCTTTCCTGGGGCTTGGCACCTAGGCCGCAAAAGCTGATCTCGCACGAGGTGTAGCTTATCATTATCAAAATCGTAACGGAAAGCGTGATCAAGGCGACAG
>ERZ802830.547-NODE-547-length-37646-cov-13.5746_pt1 | contig 37646 bp, 39 predicted proteins | sample MGYA00345654_ERZ802830 | MGnify/ENA primary metagenome ERZ802830 (study PRJEB30503, sample SAMEA104212375) | marine metagenome | biome: Westerlies Biome; feature: [SRF] surface water layer (ENVO:00010504) within the epipelagic zone...; material: water... | reverse complement strand
TCCGTTAAATCTTTGGATCGATTATTATTTGGGGGTTGAAGTTTTCGCGAGATAAAATAAATCAGTAGTCCCAGCGCAATTAGCCCCACTGCCGCCACGCCTTCATAAGGACGTTGATCGAGTAAATGTACCAATGTCCATAGCGACAACGCACCAAAAACAATGACTGGCAGGGGATAAAACGGCACTCGAAATGGCCGCTCAAGTTGAGGTTCTCGCACCCGCAATACCCAGACACCAAGCACTGTCATAAGGGAATTAAAAGCTAGGATCGCACCAGAAAAAATAATGATCGAGTCGAAAGTCGAGGTCACGATCAGCACGAGAGTCAGCGCCATCTGCAAACCGACCGCGTTTGCAGGAACAGCATAACGATTCTCCTTGCCTAACCAACTGAACAGCGGAAAATCTCGGCCGATGACATACAGGGCTCGCGGCCCTGCCAACAGCATCGCACTAATCGTAGACACCAACAGCAGCGCCAATATCGCGCCTATTATTTTGGCCGCAGCGGCGCCGAAGGCATATTCAGCGACAATAAACCCAATTTCTACTCGACCGGCCAAAGCGTCCATAGGTGCCGCAGAGATAAACATCACATGCAGCAAAAGATAGAGCGCAGTCACTAGCACCGTTGCGGCAATAAGCGCTCTGGGTAATTGCTTACCGGGATCAACAAATTCTCCTCCGATGTATGTGGCAGCGTTCCAACCAGTATAGGCATAGTTAACAAAGATCAGGGCGATGGCAAAGCCGCCCGTACCAATGAGCGAGATATCCGAACTTTCGGGTACCCAGCGTACAGGCTGCCAATTTGGAATAACCATCCAAACCGCAATCACCAGCGCCAAAATAGCTACGACTTTAAGCCCGGTGATACTTTGTTGAAAAATCGCGCTGCCACGGCGACTGCCAAGATGAATCGCTCCGGTCAACAGCACTAGAGTCGCAGCAAAAACCGTCTCAGAGACATTAGGCCAAATTGCCTGAGCATATTTAGCCGCAGCAATCGCCACCGCGGCTGTGGGTGCAGAAAACCCAACAGTGATGGATACCCAGCCAGAGACAAAACCTGCAGCTGGATGGTAGATGCGACCAACGAAGTTATACTCTCCGCCGGACCGAGGCAGTGCGGCTGCTAATTCCGCGTAGCAAAGCGCCCCGCATAAAGCAATTACGCCGCCCAACGTCCAAAGAAGCAGAATCACAGGAGCCGACCGAATATCAAGTAACTGATACCCTAGGCTGGTGAAAACGCCAGTGCCAATCATGTTAGCCACGACGAGAGTCACCGCTGTACGGCTAGAAAATGTTTGAGCCAAGTTACGCAAAGATAACCCTTACTGTATTTGCTGAAGCGCGCGAACCTAACATCGCGCATTGCAGCTGAATCCGCATTACGAGTACGCGCTTTATGAACAACACCGCCGAAATCATTTTCAGGCCCGCTAAGCTCACGGACGCGCCAAGCCTAGAATACATGTTGCCGCAACTGGCCGACTTTGACATCCCCAGCAACCGTCAGCCCGAACAATTATGGGCAAGCGATTTAGAACTGATGAACGCAATACTTGCCGGCCAGAAACCCGATGCGTTCATTGAAGTAGCTGTCAACGCCGCGCAACCCCAGACTCCTCTGGGAATGGCTATAATTTCGCTGCGCGATGAACTGTTTAACCATGATCCCAGCGCACACTTGGAAGTACTGGTGGTCAATGCCGAGGCCCGCGGCGTCGGTATCGGCCGCAAGTTACTCGCGCACGCTGAGCAATGCGCGCGCACTCACGGCGCGCGCACATTGACTCTCCACGTGTTCAGCAACAACCACCGTGCGCGCAGTCTTTATGACGCGTTCGATTTTGACAGCGAATTAATTCGCGCCGTTAAGTGGCTCTGAGTCTATTGGTAACTATCGATTAGCGCCTGATAGGTGGCTACTTTAAGATCCGACCGCAGCGGCCAGGGTGAACTCATCAACTGAATCATCGAGACAACGACAATCTCCTCCACTGGATCTATCCAAAAAACCGTGCCTGCAGCGCCGCCCCAACTGAACTCGCCAATGCTTCCAATCACCCCGCCAGCAGCGGGGTCTAAAACTAGGCCAAAACCCAGACCAAAACCAAATCCGCGTAACGCTGCATTTAATGTCGGTGCCTCGCCACTGCCTTCCGCAGAGATGCTTGCGTCAAGATGATTCCAGCTCATGTAGTCTACAGTTTTCGCGCCCAGGATTCGCACCCCGTTTAACTCACCGCCGTTACGCATCGCTTCAGCGAAGCGCATGTAATCCATTGCAGTAGAAACTAAACCTCCTCCACCAGAAAACAGCGACACGTCAAAATAATTACGCATCGCATCAGAACTATCGTTGGGGATAGTCATCATTTTACCGGTCTGCGGGTTCATAATGTGATTAGGTAAAAATCGCTCCGCTTTCGCTTCTGGAACCGCGAAAAACGTATCTTTCATTCCCAAAGGGGCAAAAATATGTTCGGCAAGATATTCATCAAAAGGCTGGCCACTAAGACGTTGTACGACCAAACCGGTGACATCAACAGCAATGGAGTAATGCCATTGGGCGCCCGGCTGAAACTTAAGCGGCAACTCAGCCAATCTGGCTGCAAAATCATCGAGATCCTTCGCAGCCCAGAGCTTTGCGCCGACATATAATTTATCCACCGGATCGTTCATCGGATTAAAGCCGTAAGACATACCCGTCGTATGGGTTAGCAACTGCTGCATCGTCATGGGACGCTCGACCGGTACCCGCTGCCCGTCCTCATTAAGGACCTGAACATCTTTTAATTCCGGAACAAATTTATGTACAGGATCACTCAGGTGAAATTTACCTTGCTCATAAAGCTGCATCAGAGCGGTGGCAGTTATCGGCTTGGTCATCGAGTAGATACGAAACAAGTCGTCTTTTTGCAACGGTCTCGGATCATCTATTCCTTTGTTCCCGGTCGCCTGGAAATGTACAACCTTGCCATTGCGCGCAACTATGTTGACGATTCCTGCCACTCTGCCCTCGTCAACATAGCGCTGACTCATTTCACTCATTCGCTGCAGTCGCTCGCTCGACATACCAACCCGCTCAGGTTTGGTATTCGATAGCGACTTCGCCTGGGCACCAGCGGTGACCATAATTAGCGCTACGATTACAAAACTTCGCATATCCATCCCCCCCAAATTTTCGTTTTTATTGTCTAATCCTTTCGATAAGCACCGGAGCGTTTGTCAAAAAATGCTGCAATAGCCTCATGGTGATCCGGCTCGGCATGACATATCGCCTGAAAGGCCGCTGACTTATCAAGCATTTCGTCTAGGCTATTGCGCTCACTGCCTCGCAACAACTGTTTGGTCAAGCGCACCGCGTGGGGTGGATTGCCAGCGATCCGCGCGGCAATAGCTTGAGCCGTAGCGACTAACGCCTCAGCTTCGACTACTTTGGAGACCAAACCCATACGCAGGGCCTCATCAGCTTTCACGGGGTCACCAGTAAGCGCCATCAAACTCGCATTAGAGAAGCCCACCGCACGCGGCAGAAACCATGCCCCACCATCACCTGGAATAAGCCCAAGTTGCACAAAGCTTTCCGCGAACATGGCCTTAGTGCTGGCCACGCGTATATCGCACATGGTTGCCAAATCGCACCCGGCACCAACAGCGGGACCATTCACCGCGGCAATAATCGGCACATTTAAACTTTGGATCGCCCGTGGAATCCGCTGAATTCCCATGCGGTAAGCACTGGCTTGGTCAAAGGGGTCGCCACTGAACATACCTGCGCGATCGCGCATATCTTTGACATTACCACCCGCGCAGAAAGCCGAACCCTCACCCGTTAACACCACGGCACGAATCGACATGTCATCGTTTATTTCCGCACAGGTTTGTACGAAGTCGTCAAACTGCTCCGCACCAGTCAACGCATTTCGGGTATCAGGGCTGGACATCGTAAGAGTGAGCACGTGGTCACTAAATTCTCTGCGCAAAAACGCCATGGCAATCCTCCTAGTTATGTATTTTGAAAACTGTTGCGCCGATAACGCAACATCTGACCGGTGCCGGCCCGAGTATGCTCACCATTCCGGTAAGCCACCGCGCCATTAACCACCACCAGTTCGATGCCCACAGGCTCAACCTTTGGCTCATCATAGGTGGCACGATCAATGACCACTTCAGGCCGAAACAGCATCAGATCTGCCCAAAAGCCCTGCTTCAAGGTCCCGCGTTCGTGCAACCCAAAGGTTTGTGCCGATAGCGAAGTCATGCGCCGCACTGCCTCGGCCAGTGGCAACAGGCTCCGATCGCGCACATAGTGCCCTAAAACACGGGGAAAAGTGCCGAATAACCGCGGATGCGGACGACCTCTTAAATCGGGAATACCGTCGCTGCCAACCATCATATCGGCATGGCGCAGATTCGTTTCGACATCCGCTTCGTCAATGATGAAGTGAATGCATAACGTCCGGTCACCTTTAGGCGCCGTTAAAATACGTCGCGTCAAATCCTCCAAAGGTATTTTTTCTGCGTCAGCAATATCCACCAACATGCGGCCCTCGTAATCACGGAACGCTGGACAACTGGCAATGCGAACAACCGACGCTAATTGGGTATCGATATTCTCTAAGTTAAAGTACTCGATCATGCGACCACTGCCGGCAGTATAAGGATAAACATCCAACGTTACTCTCTGGCCCTCGGCTATAGCCGCATCTACGCGCGCTAGCGATACCTTGACCTTGCCCCAGTTGGCCTTACCCGCCGATTTATGATGGGAAATGTGCAGATGCACGCCACTGTCCTTGCCGATGGTTAGGCTCTCTTCGATCGCCTCAAGCAGCCGATCACCCTCATTACGCATATGCGTGGTGTAAAGCGCATCATAAGGCGCCGCCATTTTTGCGAGCTCGGTTACCTCTTCGGTGTCACTCCATCGACCGGGGCGATATATTAACCCTGACGAAAACCCACAGGCGCCTTGTTGTAAAGCTAAGTCTACATGTTCGCGCATGCGCTGCAGTTCCACCGATGTTGGCGCACGCTTTTCTTCGCCGAGCACCAGCGAACGCACCGTGTTATGACCTACCAGCATCATGTTATTAATAGCTGGCGACCGCTCAAGCACCGCTCCGAAGTAGCCCTCTAAGTCAGTAAACTCGCCTTCAACCCCAGCAAGAATGCCGCCACTTGCGGCCACCGCATCTGCCTTGGGGTCGGCAGGAATTGCGGAAAACCCACAGTTGCCACTGACCACGGTTGTCACTCCTTGGGCCAGCTTAAACTCCATTCCCGGATAGCGAAAAAATGCCCCGTCATCATGCGCATGAGTGTCGATTAACCCGGGACATAGCGTTGCCCCCTCGCCGTCGATTTCTACACCGTCTACCCGCAGACCAGCCGTCACTTCACCGACTTCAGCAATTCTGCCATCAGCAACCGCAACGTCACCACGGAATGATGGCGCACCAGTGCCGTCCAAAATTTCTACATCACGTATTACCAGATCGTATGCCATTTAGTTTCCATCCTAGAGCTATAACCCGTATTCCTGTGGCTCCGTGCGCAGCCATTCGCCAATTTGTTCACCAATCATAAGACACGTTAAATTCGTATTAGCGCGCGGCACAGACGGCATGATTGAGGCATCCGCCACCACCAATTGCTCCACGTCAAAGCAACGACCCCGCGAGTCCACAACCGCCATCTCATCATTCTTGCGACCCATTTTTGCAGTGCCGCAGGGGTGATAGCCGGAGCCAGCAAAGCGACGACAAAGCACTTCCAGGTCTTCTAAAGACTGTCCCCTGCTAGCATCAGGAAAGCGCACATGAGTAATCATTTCCGCCAATGCGCCAGCGCGAGTGAACGCCAGTGTATCGACCATACACTCGGCAAGGCGCCGAGCATCGCGGGCATCTTCGCAAAACCTATTCGTGACAATCGGAGCGGCATGAGGATCTGCCGAAGCCAGCGTCAATTCGCCACGCCCGAACTGATATTCCAGCACTGGGGCCAACAAGAATTGTGCCGGCCCACCCGGTCGGCCAGCGAAACTGATCTGTTCAATTTGCAGATCATTGCGTTTATCTGAGTTATTTGCGGTGTAGCGCAATATGGTTTGGATAATCGGTTGATCGAAGTCAACCACCGCAGGGGCCTGAACATCGCAAAGCACGCCCAAGGCAGGATGGTCACAGAGATTTTGACCTACCCCCGGCAGATCAGCGACGCACTTGACGCTAAGCTTATCTAACGCCGCCCGGGGGCCAATACCTGAACGCATCAATAGGCTTGGCGTCAACAGTGCACCAGCACAGACCACGACTAAGCGCGCCGAAATCGAGCGAACTGAGCCCGCCTGATCTTCCACTTCAACGCCGGTACACCGTGTCCGCGAAAACAGTAGTCGATATACCAGGGTATCCGCCAAAATATCCAGATTAGGCCGCACGCGCGCCGGCGCTAAATAGCCAATCGCTGCAGATACACGCAATCGTCCGAGCTTGTTCATCGGATGGGGTCCCGCCCCGTAGCCATCAGGATCATTCGCATCCGCGCAGTAGGGGTATCCTATCTCCGACGCCGTATCCAAGAACGCCTGCTGCTGCGGTACCAACTCAGCCGGCGGGTAGCGCCTGATCGTGATTGGCCCACTGTCGCCGTGATAAGGTGCATCTGGAAAATCCAGATCGCGTTCAAGACGCTTGAACGCCGGTAGGACACTACGCCAAGACCAGCGGTCGCTCGTGACTTCTGCCCATTCATCATAATCCTCAGGCATGCCACGTAACGCGATCGTTGTATTGACTGCAGATGAGCCCCCGACAACCCGACCGCGCGGAAAGCGATCCGACCGATGTTGCGTTGGTTGATATTCAAAACCCCAGTCATGATCACTGTATGAATTGTTATGCGAGTTTATTAAATCAAACGGCGTAGCAGCAGGGTTGGCATAGTCAGGGCCCGCTTCGATCAACGCCACACGCAGATTAGGGTTTTCAGAAAGCCGCGCCGCAATGACACTGCCACTACTGCCGGCCCCTATAACCAAAACGTCGTAATCCACTTGCGCTGACATCGTCCCCCGCCACTCGCCTACTGCTCCGTACCGGCTTCCATTGAATCAAAAGCCGCTGGAGGATGATAGGCTAGTGATTAACAAACTAAACCCGCATCAAGTAAGCGTGAACAGTTTCGACATTACATTAGCTATTTTATGCGGAGGCCAAGCTTCAAGAATGCTGGGCATCAACAAACCGCTATGGCCGATCACACACAATGGCACTCAACGCGCTATGGTCGACCACATCATCGCAGCAGCAAATATTGACCGGGTTCTTATAAGCGCCAACCAAAGTCTCTCCCAATACGCGCAACGCGGATCAGTGATCACCGATGCAGAGCTTGGACTGAACGGCGCTGGACCTCTTATGGGAGTGCTTGCTGGACTGCGATATGCGCAGACCCCTTGGTTGTTAATCTGCCCCGGTGATACACCGTTTCTAGAGTTTGGTTGGCACCAAGGTCTGGTGGAAAGCATCGGCCGCGCACCGCATGTTGATGCGGCTGTTATACACGATGGCGTTCGTCGGCAACCATTACACGCCTTATTGCGAGTCCAACTCGAATCCAGCCTCACCGACTATTTGGGTCGCGGCGAACGCTCTGCGCTAGGTTGGTTGGATACATTACATACTGCCGATATCTCGGTTAACGCGCCCGGGCAATTCAGGAGCGTCAACCGCTTCGATGACTTACTTTAGCCGCCACCCCTAGCCCATTTGGGATTGCAGATAGTTTTGTGAGCCGGTTTTATCGATCAGCCCTAACTGGGTTTCGATCCAGTCGACATGCTCCTCTTCAGAGCTGAGGATTTCCCGCAGCAACTCCCGTGTCCCGAAGTCGCCTTTATCTTCGCAAAGTTTTACGCCTTCGCGAAGATCAGGAACTGCAATCATTTCTAACGCAAGATCGCACTCCAGAATCTCTTGAACGTTTTCGCCAATCATTAGTTTGCCAAGCTCTTGCAAATTGGGCAGCCCGTCAAGAAACAAAATTCGCTCGATAATTTGATCAGCGTGCTTCATCTCATCAATGGACTCTTCCATTTCATGCTTACCTAACTGCGCGAATCCCCAATCGGTCAGCATTTTTGCATGCAAAAAATACTGATTGATCGCGGTCAATTCATTCTTGAGCACCTTGTTTAAACAATCAATGATCGCCGGGTCCAATGTTTTCATCTTGCGTTCCTAACTCGATTTGCCGGCATTGTGCATTCGATTGCCGCCGAGAGCAACAAGATTTTATCATAAGTTATTGATTTATAACGATAATTATTTGCATTGGTTAAATGTTACCAGCAGCCAAAAGAAAACTAATTGCAATCGATAATGATTTTCACTTAGACTCACGGGTGTTCGCGATTAATTAAAGCAAGGGCTACTAACGCAAATAGTCATGTATATCTGTTTATGCCAAGGAATCACTGATCGGGATATTCGGTATCGCGTTGAGGCCGGTGCTGAATCGTTAAGTGATGTTCAAGCCTACCTACCCGTGGCATTAAATTGCGGCACCTGCCGCGAAAGCGCAGAGGCACTCATCAACAAAACACTGCAAATTAAGGCAAAAAAGCTCAGTTACGCTGCCTGATCGGGACGCTACAAACGCGTTGCCCCAGCACTCTAATAATCCAATAGATCATCAATCGCGTGACCACGCTTGGGTATTAACATCGATCGTTCAAAACTAATAACCTGTTGACCGTCTTGCTTAATGCCGCGAGATTCCACTGTAACGATGCCTTGATTAGGTCTCGAGGCAGATTCGCGAATCGCCAGTACGGTTGACTCAGCGTATAAGGTATCGCCAACGAAGACAGGACCGGTCAGGCGCACCTTGTCCCATCCTAGATTCGCAATAGTTTTCTGCGAGATATCCGAGACACTCATTCCAGTCACCACAGAGAGCGTCAGACAGGAATTCACCAGCACTTGGCCAAACTCGGTCTTGGCACCATACTCCCGATCGAAGTGCAGGGGATGCTGATTCATCGTTAGTAATGTGAACCAGGTATTGTCTGTTTCGGTAATACTGCGACCGGGCCTATGTTCGTAGGTATCGCCGACATTAAAATCTTCTAGGTATCGTCCATATGATTCTCGAAACCGCTTGGGACCTACTTCTTTTGCGTCTGCAACCATTTGCTTCTCCTATTACCTCAGGCCATAGTTTGCCGTAATCGCCATCCAATAGTTAGCCAAACTGGCTGAACTAAGCCAACGAATAGAGTGCCTAATATGCCGCCTACAGAACCTATCGATTACATCCAACGAACGCGCGATCAGTACACGGCACTGAACTACCCTCCTTATAAATGGGCGCATAATGTTGAGCCATCACCCTGGCAACCCCTACAAAAACCGCTGCATGAATGCCGTGTCGGGCTCGTCTGCTCTGGGGGTATATATGAGTTGGGCCAAATCGCCTTTCATCACAAAGACGACAACAGCCTGAGGCTGATCTCTACTGACGTCGATATCCAACACCTGCGCACCAGCCACTTTGCTTACGACCAAACCGCCGCTCGACAAGACATCAATACCGTTTTTCCGCTGGAACCTTTACGTCGAGCGCTAGCACTAGGGCGTATCGGTGCTTTGGCATCGCAAGCTCTGACGTTTATGGGCGGCATCTACTCACAACGCAAGGTGCAGGAGCAATTGGCCCCAACGATTACCGAATATCTAATTAACGACGAAGTCGATATCGCTATCATGGTGCCCGTTTGACCCGTTTGTCATCAGTCCGTGGGGCTGATTGCACGAACACTTGAAGCTGCAGGAATTAGCACCGTAAGTCTGTCTAGCGCACGTTCCATCACCGCCGCCGCGAACCCACCTCGGGCAGTGTTTTTAGATTACCCGCTCGGACAAACAGCGGGGCGAGCGGGCGACCCAGACGAGCAGGATTTCGTTATGAGTAGCGCTCTAAGCGCACTGGAAAAGATGTCCGAGCCCGGCGCTATTGAGACGATCGGGCTGCAATGGTCTAAGGATCACAGCTGGAAAGACAGCGTGATGCGGGTCGACCCCAACGGCGATGTCTTCAGTCTCGATGACCGCACCGAACGCTTTACAACACCGCAATACGAGCGCCCGGAAGATGCCGTGGCGGTCGAATCCGACTGCAAAAGCTGCGTGTTCTTTGAAAAATCCAGCTAAGCCGATGGCCTTACGGAAAATAAAGCAACGAAGTCCCGCCAGGATACCTGGGACACCAACATACCTGCCAACATCAGTGTACAACCCCAAAGCTCCCGTGAGGTAAGCTGTTCTTGCAAGAAGAGGTACCCACCGATCGCACCAAAGACGGCCTCAAGGCTTAAGATAATCGCCGCATGCGTCGGATCGGCGCGCTCTTGTGCGATCACCTGCAATGTATAGGCAACGCCAACGGTTATAACGCCGGCATAGATCAGCACATTTGTCGCCGCACGCATTTGATCCCATGTCGTGGTCTCCCACACAACCGAAACGCCTACCGCTAGAACACCGCATACAATAAATTGACCCAGCGCCAAAAGCAGCGGTGCTGCACGGGAGGCAAAGTGATCAATGGCTAAAATGTGCAGTGCCCAACCCACTGCGCCGATAAGCAGTAAGGTATCACCGTACCCCATACTAAAATCAGCTTTAACGCTCAACAAAAACAATCCAACCAGCGCCAGCACGGTACCTAACCAAGCATTAAGCCCCGGCCGATGCCTAAACGCCAAGCCGATTAATGGCACCAAAACCATATATAAACCGGTGATAAAACCTGCATTAGAGGCATTGGAGTACACGATCCCAACCTGCTGGAGCGAACCTGCAGCGAACAGAATTACTCCAAGCACCAAGGACCCGATAAGCACCGTACGCAATGAGGACTGGAGCAGCCAGTTACGGTAATAGAAAAAAACCACCAAGGGCATCAAGCTGGCAGCGCCGAGCAAAAACCGTGCACCAATAAAGGCAAAGGGTGATAGGTAGTTCATACCCAGCACCTGAGCAACAAACCCTAGTCCCCAAATGACTGCAGTAATCAGCAATAAGCTATTGGCGAGCATGACTAGAGCCTGAAGATGGGATGCCACCGCCCAGCCCGGTCAATGACCAGGCGCGCAATGATATTAAGTTAGCCGCCGAAATCGTCGAAGGCGATGTTTTCGGGCTCAACCCCTAAATCTTCGAGCATTTCTGATACCAGCTGATTCACGATGGGCGGACCACACATATAATATTCGCAATCCTCTGGATTAGGATGGTCCTTCAGATAATTCTCAAAAGCCACCGCATGGATAAATCCTGTCAAACCGTCCCAGTTATCCTCCTCGCGCGCGTCAGACAACGCAACGTGCCAGGAAAAATTTTCATATTCCTCTTCGAGGCGATCAAACTCCTCTTTGTAAAACATTTCTCGCAGGGATCGTGCGCCATACCAATAGCTCATTTTTGCCGTGGTGCCCTTTCTTAAGAGCTCATCAAAGATATGAGAACGCAGAGGTGCCATGCCCGCACCACCACCAATCCATATCTTTTCAGCCGGTGTATCTTTGACGAAGAAGTCACCATAAGGTCCGAAAACCGTAATCTTGTCGCCTTTCCGGAGGTTGGCAACATAAGACGTCATTGCCCCGGGGGGTAAACCATTTGTACGCGGAGGTGGCGGCGACACCCGGATATTGAATTTTAGAATGCCTTTTTCTTCAGGATAATTCGCCATAGAGTATGCGCGAATGGTTGTTTCTTTGACCTCTGATTTCAAATCCCAAAAATTGAAGGTATCCCAGTCCTCTCTGTACTCGTCCTGCACGTCAATCGTAGACCAATCCATTTTGTACGGAGGGATTTCCAACTGCACATAGCCGCCCGCCCGAAAATTAACATCAGCGCCCTCGGGCAGCTTCAGGTTCAGCTCTTTGATCATGGAGGCAACATTGTCGTTAGATTCAACCTCGCATTCCCACCGCTGAACACCCAGCGCGTCTTCGGGAACCTCAATTTTAAGGTCCTGCTTTACGGCGACTTGGCAAGACAAACGCCAATTGTCGCCGATTTCACCACGGGTAAAATGCCCTTCTTCAGTGGCTAAAATACTACCGCCGCCATCGGTGACCCGACAACGACACTGCGCGCAGGTACCACCGCCGCCGCAGGCACTCGCCAGAAAGACGCCCTGCGATGCCAAAGTCGATAGCAGCTTACCTCCTGCAGGCACTTCAATGGCTTTCGCCGGATCATCATTGATCTGTATCGTGACATTGCCAGAGCTGACAAGACGCGAGCGTGCGGACAGAATTACCAACACCAAGGACAGTACGGTAGCGGTGAACATTCCCACACCTAGCAATACCGTTGTATCAATCATAGTTCACTCCAATGTAACGACTCGTGTAGAGCGTATAAACCAATAAAAGATCGTCAGACAATTAAATATCGATGCCACCGAACGACATGAAACATAAGCTAATTAATCCTACTGAAATGAATGTGATGCCCAGCCCTCGAAGACCTTCGGGCACATCACTGTATTTCAGTTTTTCACGCACGCCAGCTAAAGCGGTTATGGCCAACGCCCAGCCGACCCCGGCACCCAAGCCAAAGACGACGCTCTCGCTAAACGTTTGGTCTTGGTCAATTGACATTAGCGATGCCCCTAAGATTGCGCAATTCACTGTGATCAGGGGTAAAAATACACCCAGTGCGTTGTAAAGCACTGGTACGAATCGATCGAGCACCATTTCAAGAATTTGCACCATCGCTGCGATAACGCCAATGTAGGACAACAGTCCCAAGAAACTGAGATCGACCTCTGGAAAACCGGCCCAAGCCAACGCGCCCTCGCGTAAAAACGTATTAAAGATAAGGTTGTTAACGGGCACCGTGATCGCCAGAACAACCACGACCGCGATGCCTAAGCCGATCGCCGTAGAAATCTTCTTTGAAATAGCGATAAACGTACACATGCCCAAAAAGAACGTCAGCGCCATATTCTCGATAAATACGGCGCGTACAAAGATACCCAAGTAATGTTCCATTACTACATGGCCTCCTTGTACTGAGCGTTGGCAGCAATCTCGTACTCAGGTTCTTCTACCTGATCGCTCTTCCAAGCCCGAATCGCCCAAATAAAGAAGCCAATAATAAAAAATGCACTTGGCGCCAGTAGCAGCATGCCATTTGGCAGATACCAGCCGCCATTCGCCACTGTAGGCAGAATCTCATACCCAAGAAGAGTGCCTGAGCCTAAGGGCTCCCTGATAAGCGCAACGCCAATCAAAATAACACTGTAGCCTAAAGCGTTACCGAAGCCGTCTAAAGCCGAAAGCCAAGGACCATTTTGCATCGCAAATGCCTCAGCCCGGCCCATAACAATACAGTTAGTAATGATGAGCCCGACAAATACCGACAGGCTTTTCGAAATGTCATAAGCAACCGCCTTGAGCACCTCGTCAACGACGATTACTAATGAAGCAATAATCGTCATCTGCACGATAATGCGGATATTGGTCGGAATTCTGTTACGCAGAAGTGATACCGAGAGGTTTGACATGGTCGTCACGAAAATTACCGCCAGACACATTACCAAGGTAGTGGCCATGTTGATGGTTACCGCCAAGGCAGAACAAATACCCAATACCTGCAACGCGATCGGATTGTTGTTAAAAATCGGGTCGATTAGTACTTCTTTTTGCGTCGCCATCAGTGCTGCTCCCCAACGCTTGCCTGCATTTGCTGTGTCTTTAACTTCTGTAAAAACGGTCCAAAACCTAAATCCCCTGCCCAAAAATTCACAAGATTTTTCACCCCGCGGGTAGTGAAGGTCGCACCTGACAGCGCATCCACTTCATAACGCGACGCGTCAGAGTTGGCCGGCGAACGCAGCTTCACAAGATCTACCGCAGGTTGTCCTCCATCGTCGTACAACTGAACCCCCTGCCATCCTTGCTTCCACTTAGGATTATCAACCTCACCACCCAGCCCCGGCGTTTCTTTGTGTTGATAGAAGCCTAGACCGGCAATAGTGCTCAGATCGTTTTCTAAAGCCAAGTAGCCATAAAGAGTGCCCCATAGCCCAAAGCCACGGACTGGAATGACCACTTTATCGATGCCTGTTTCGTTAGTTTTGATAAACACCAGCGATACGTTCTCACGACGACCGATGGTAGCAATATCGTCATCTTCACTTAACCCAATAGACACCGTACTGTCTGCTGCTGCTCGAATCGGATCATAACCTACCGCAAAGTCAGTATATTCGCCGCTGTCTAGATTCACCGCACGAACATTGAAGTCAGCAAACATCTGCTCAACTGTTCGACCATCGGCACCGACGTCGCTTCCAGCTTCCAACATCCCCGCAGCACGAAGAATATTTTTCTTCTGGTCTAGCTCCTTGTTCAGAAGCTGCATTGGCTTTAATGACACAGCCAGCCCGGACACTAAAATTGAACAGATCAAGCATAGAAAAACAGCAATAAGAAAAGTATTGGTCAATCCATCTTTGTTTAGACCCTTCCGCATTTCTTCAGCCACGCGCCAACCTCCGCTTGATATTAGATTGCACAACAAAATGGTCCATCAACGGTGCGAACAAATTGCCGAACAATATGGCCAGCATCATGCCCTCGGGGAACGCTGGATTTACCACTCGGATCAATACACACATAAAGCCAATTAACATGCCATAGTACCAACGACCGGTATTAGTCATAGCAGCTGAAACCGGATCGGTGGCCATGAAAACCGCCCCAAACGCAAAACCACCCAGCACTAAGTGCCAGTAGAACGGCATATCAAACATCGGATTAGACGATGGGATCATATTGAATACAGATGCCGTAAGCGCCATCCCCAAAAACACACCGGCCATTACTCGCCAAGACGCTATTCGGGTGGCACACAGAAGAACGCCAGCAATGAGGATTGCCAAAGTCGATGTCTCTCCGAGTGATCCGGGCATAATGCCGAGAAATGCTTGCATCCAGTCCACGCCATAGGGTTCACCGATAGCGGCATTACCGAGTGGCGTAGCCTTTGTGTATCCATCAACAGCGACCCACACCCGGTCGCCAGACATCTGCGCGGGGTAGGCGAAATATAAAAATGCTCGGCCTGTTAGGGCCGGATTGAGGAAATTTTTGCCTGTGCCGCCGAAAACCTCTTTCGCCACAACGACTCCAAATACAACCCCTACAGCGGCCATCCACAGCGGAATCGACGGCGGCAAGGTCAGAGTAAAGAGAATTGAGGTTACAAAGTACCCCTCGTTAATCTCGTGGCCGCGTTTCGACGCAAACCACAACTCTGCCAGTATCCCGGTCACAAACACGACTATGTATAAGGGCAGAAAATAGGCCAAGCCGTGAACCAAACAGTCCCACACACTAGCGGGATCGTAGCTTACTAAGCCGTTGATAAAAATTCCGCGCCAATTGTCTAGGCTGGTTTGGCCCATACTCTGCATCGCCTCATTAGCATTGAAGCCAACAAAATAACTGCCGACAAATACCGGAATAAAGGCGCAAAGCCAAACCGTTATCATTACCCGCTTGAGGTTCAGGTGGTCGCGAACATGCGAGCCCCCTGCTGTGGTTTTCCCAGGCGTGTACAGCGCTGTATCAATCGCCTCGTAAAGAGGATACAGCGACTGTAGCTTCCCGCCTTTTTCGAACTGCGGGGCCAGATCATCTAATACGGATCGTAAACCCATAAGCTTTAACCTTCTTTTTCAATCTGCGTGAGCACATCACGCAATACTGGACCAAATTCATATTTGCCGGGGCACGCATAAGTGCATAGGGCAATATCGTCCTCGTCTAACTCTAAACACCCGAGCTCTATAGCTTTCTCAAGATCTCCAACCAACAAACTACGCATCAACTGAGTGGCCAGGATATCCAATGGCATCACCGTGTCGTAGGTACCGATCGGCACCATTCCACGCGTGCTACCGTTCGTATTCGTTGTGAATTCCACGGATTTTTCGCCAACCCATTTAGACAAAAATGCGGGGAACACAGAATGCATTCTGGTCCCGGGCATAAGCCAGCCAACCAGCTTACGCTCGCGGTCTTCGCGTAATATCGATACCTGAACGTGATATCGACCAAGATAGGGCAAGCCCTCATTAGCACCTCGTCCCGACAGCACGGAGCCCGATATGATCCGCTGGTCGCCTTCTACCAGTTCGCCCGCAGTAAGCTCGGTCAGGTTAGCCCCTAGAATAGTCTTTACCAGTCGCGGATTGCTCGCACCTGGGCCGCCGATGGCCACTGTGCGCTCAACATCCAATTGTCCGGATAGAAACAGATAGCCAAAAGCCAGCACATCTTGGTAACCGATGTACCAGACCGTTTTGTTTGGACTCACCGGGTCAATAAAATGAATGTGCGTACCAGGCAAGCCTGCTGGGTGCACGCCACCAAAACGATGGCTTTGGATTTTTTCAGACTGTGCATACTCACCCATGTCGGCACCCGCACTTTGGCACACATGTACCGCGCCGTCCGTAAGGGTCGACAATACGGCCAAGCCGGCAATGAAGTCTTTTATACGCGGCGCGATAACGATCTGCGGATCAGCTGCGAGAGGATTGGTGTCCATGGCTGTAACAAAGATCGAGTGCGGTGCCGTCTCTGGACTTGGGACCCGCGAGAACGGCCGTGTGCGCAGCGCTGGCCAGCTGCCGCTTTGCAGCAGCTGCTGGATCACCGCTTCTCTGTCTAAGTTCTGGATCTGTTCAGCAGCATGACTGGCAAACGAGATCGAATCCCCTTCGGCGGCTATATCGATAACCACTCCGCGCAACGCTCGCTTAGCTCCGCGATTTATTTCAGCTACCGTTCCGGCAGCTGGCGCTGTGTAGACAACCCCCGGCGTTTTCTTGTCGCTGAAAAGGATTTGGCCCTTGGCGACGACGTCACCTTCTTTGACCTCCATGGTCGGCTTCATGCCCGGATAGTCTGGCCCCAATACCGCCGCGCTGCGCGCCGCGTTACCCTCTTCAAGAGCTTGGCGTGGTGCGCCGCTTATTGGCAGGTCCAGCCCTTTCTTAATGTTGATCATGAATACCCGTCTGTACCCCAAGCGTTGCCTTAGAGTTCCATTGTTGTTGACTTGAGCCGTTATGTTCCGCTGCCGCCTCACCAGCCGCAAGCCTAAGCTTTTGCGTTTTGGGCGTTATTGCAGTGTTCTACTCTTGCCAGATAAGGCCGCATCGCTGCAACGGTGTTGATCGTAACCGTTTCGCAAATACTTCTTCGGCCAAACGTGGCTACTGGGTAAGAACTTGAGAATTATAGAGGGGTAACTATAGGTTGCCAATGTTCTTGGGGAAGAGATTAAAAAAAACTCTGCGCCGAGATCCGGCCAAAGCTGAGACTTGGAATGCGCTATACCGCGTTGGAAGCCTCGGGATGCAGGATCGGCTTAGCCCGGCCCGGTTCAGCAACAGTGAAGCCAACACAATCCCATGCATCATCGCAACGCATTACGGCTCGCGCGAGCTTGTTATTCAACGCATGGCCCGACATATAACCCACGAACTCTCCGAGGATGGGTCGTCCCAATAAATATAAGTCACCTATGACATCCAGCAACTTATGCTTTACAAATTCATCCTCATAACGCAGCCCGCCATCATTGAGCACACCGCTGTCATCGATGCCCACAGCGTTGTCGAGACTGGAACCTAAACATTTGTTGATCGCTTGTGCTTGCGGCAGTTCGTCTATAAGACCAAAAGAGCGCGCACCACTGACGTCCTCGACATATGAAGTGGAAGAAAAGTCGATACTTGCGTGCTTGGGGTATTGGTCGTAAACCTGATGATCCGCAACGAAGGTATAGCCTGCCTTGAAACCGGCATACGGTCGCAAAAGTGCGAATGCGTCACCCTGGGTCACTTTCACTTCGCGGGTTATTCGTAGGAACTGCTTCGGTGCGGGTTGCTCGACAATACCGGAACTATTAATCATCTTGATAAAGGGGGCGGCACTACCATCCATTATGGGCACTTCTTCGGCCGACAATTCAATAAGCAGGTTATCAATACCCAGTCCCCAAAGTGCCGACATTAAATGTTCAACGGTGGCAACTTGGGTAACACCGTCGGCAATACTGGTAGAAAGTGTGGTATCGGCAACTAATTCTGCAAGGGCAGACACTTTATTGTGCGCCGAGCCTAGGTCTGAGCGCGAAAAAACAATTCCGGTATTCGCTTCAGCTGGCCTTAGAGTCATACGAACCTTCTCGCCTGAGTGAACTCCTATACCGATAGCGTGCACTGGGCATTTGATCGTTCGCTGTTTTAGCATGTGACTTTTACCTTGCTATACTGAAAAGCTAAACTCCAGAGCAAGAGTGAGGAGATTTAGCCGACCATACGAAGTCTATAGGGGGTCGCAGGAAAAATGAAGGAAAAGTGGAGGTAAAAATGGATAAAAATGAAACCAAGTGCTACAGGATGTTTCACAGAGCCCCATTTGTCTAATTTTGGTCCAATTTTAACCGTCTGCGCAAGGTTCTTCCTTCTATCGACACCCGACGCTACCTCTGGTTAGTTTACCTTTATGCCAAACACCGCTCTGGAACAGAAATTGATCGCCGTTGCCCCCATGATGGCTTGGACCGATCGGCATTGCCGGCATCTGCACAGGCTGTATAGCCCAAGTGTTGTTCTCTTTAGCGAAATGATCACCACTGGCGCACTGATTCACGGCAAACAGCTCCACCAGTTAAAATTTGATGACAGCCAACATCCAGTGGCGGTGCAGCTGGGCGGCAATGATCCGCACGATTTAGCTGACTGTGCTCGGCTCGCTGAGACACAGGGATATGACGAAGTTAACCTGAATGTTGGCTGCCCATCGGATCGGGTTCAGCGTGGTACCTTCGGTGCGTCGCTTATGCAAACGCCGCAGCTTGTTGCAGACTGTGTACAAGCGATGGGTGAGGCCGTTGCGATCCCAGTTACAGTAAAGTGTCGTACCGGCATTCAGTTCAAAGGCGATGGCGGGCGCTACCAGAGCGCCGAGTTTTTATTGGAATTTGTCGACGCCGTGCATGGGGCCGGCTGCCAGCGCCTCTACCTGCACGCGCGCAATGCTATCCTCGGTGGCCTAACCCCCGCCCAAAACAGGGACATACCGCCACTGCAGCCAGAGCGCGGACGACTCATAAAGTCACAATTCCCCAAACTCGAGCTGATCATGAACGGCGGCATTAACGCTTACGATAAAGCACTCGAGCTATTGCATTGGGCGGACGGCGTAATGATTGGAAGAAGTGCTTATCACAACCCCTTATTGCTCAGCGAATTGCACAAAAACTTGCGAGACCCAGCATTTGTCATCGACGAAGCTGACTTCATAGCGCGTTATAAACTTTATACGCAGCTACAAATGTCGGGTGGCGAGCGGTTACAGCCACTCATGCGGCACTTACTTCACAGCTTTAATGGCCAACCGGGAGCGCGCCGTTTTCGACAAACACTCAGTGACCATCACCGCCTGAAACAAGGCGACGCCTCGATCCTCGAGGATGCCCTTTCCCATATCTTCGGAGCTGCCGCCTAATGCTAAGAAAACTCACCGAACTCTTCCGCAAAGATTTCAATTCGACCGAGGGCAAACCACCTATTGATGCGCCAATGGCTGCAGCAGCACTTATGCTGGAGGTTACTTGGGCAGACCACGAAACCGACGAGTTGGAGATTGAGCGCAGCGCAGCACTGCTAGAAACACTATTTAATCTGGACAGACAATCGGCAAGTCAACTCATTGACGACGCGCGCGAGCGGCTTCAGCACAATGTTGGAGTGCAGTCGTATACCCGTCACTTGAATGAAGCGCTTGAGGAATCTGAGAAATTCGACGTCATCATAGCCCTGTGGCGAATTGCGCATGCAAGCAATGGCGTGGATCGTTTCGAGGAACACACCATTCGACGAATCGCAGACCTGTTATACCTCTCGCATGATCGCTTCATTGAAGCCAAAATGCTGGCGCGAGAGAGTTAGCGGCGCTACTTGTCCGCGTCCTGCTCTAACGCCTCGACCAAACTTTTAAAAGCAGCATGATTGCTGTCATTAAGCGACATCAATAGTTTGTGCGCATCAATAACCCGTTGCCGAGTTTCTTTCTCGACTACATCGGGAATATCGACCAACTCGAAGTCCTGAACGTTCGCCTCTGCGACAATCGCAAAAACATCGTCAAACCCCATGTTTAGGAGAACCCGTTCAACATCCTTGGAGCGGCAAATCAACGTTGGAATAGTCTCTTGCAAACGCTGCACAGCCAGCGACAAGCGGGCTAGGCAGCCAAGCGCGGTGCTGTCAATGGCAACAGTTTCAGCCAAGTCAACGATCACGCCTCTAAAGTCCGCCGCATCAAGCATGCGCTCACAAAACGCATCGAGAGCCCCGCACATTCCGACACGAATATCGCCACTGAATTTCAGAACATAAGAACCGTTGCACGCACCTACCGATATATTTCCGCTCATTTAACTCAATCTCTTCACGATCAAGAGGCTGGCATCATCTTCACCACTGACGTTCGCGGTGACCTGTGACCACAATTGTTCAATATCATCGGCACCGGCCGCTTGATTCTTGAGCACTTGCTCGCGAGTTTGCAGATCCAGAATTTGCGATTGCTCTAGAACACCATCAGAAAAAACCACGACACTATCGCCCGGACTCAGAGCGACCTCTGCCGATTCGTAGACCGCATCGGCAAACAAGCCCAAAGGTTTACCGCGCTGCTCTAAACTGATTACCGCACCTGAATCAGAGACCTGCAAACTCGGCGGGAAATGCGCAGCCGACGCATAGTGCAGAATGTCTGTCTGTAGATCGATAACACCCAAAAACATAGCAACGTGCCGATCGATAGATTCGTCAACAAGCCTCGCATTGATCCACTCGAGCATCTGCCCTGGGGAGCGAAAACGCGGCCGGCCATAGCGCTGCTGCAAGCGCCACGAGATATTTTTTAACGCCACCGTCAATAGCGCCGAGGATGCTCCATGCCCCGCCACGTCTGCCATGAAAAATGCCAGATAGCGAGTACCAATCGCGAAATAGTCAATAAAGTCGCCGCTCAGCATTGCAGAAGGTAAAACGCGCAGGGAAAATTGATAGTGGCTCAGAACAGCACCATCCTGCGGCAGCATACCTTGTTGAATCCGCCGGGCTGTTTCAATATCACGCCGAAAGTCATCGGCGACTTCGCCGGCAGTGTCATTCAGCTTAGATAGCCATTGCAACCTAGGGATCCAATCGCTAGCAGATTCGGATGCAAGCCAAACATCTCTAACGCCCATCTGCATGAGCTGCAGAAGAACAGTGCCGGGAGGCAATTGCTGTGACCAAAAAATTATTGTGAGGCGCGGGTTCCACTCGATACATTTGCGAACATCGCTTTCACTACTGCACACCACAATCGGTATTTGATCTTTCGTCACCCCATCACAGACCCTGCGAAGTTCCGCCCAGTCTTGAACCCGCGATACGGCTGTACCGTCTAACGCGTTATCTATAGTCACGCCGAACTTAGCGTCATTCTCTAAGACAAGCAGATCCATAGTTATCCTAAAGGGCCACCAACGTGGGATTTTCAAACACTGGGTTTCGCATTTGCAGCGCGACCGTACTCCTGTTCTGCCATTGTCACAAGTAACCCGCTATCAATCGATCAAGCTAGACCGACCAAGCGCTCTTCCGACAGCATCCGCTCTTGGATACGCTTCATACTGACTTTCCAATGCCTTGGATCGGTCACAGCCCCCTCAGTGCGCTGCTTAGCCAGTGCCTCGGTAAACGTTTTTAGCCGCAACTCCTCAAGGAAAAAACGCACCTCCTGGAGTGCGTGATTATCGGCTAACTCGCAGCCTTGGAGCGTACTGAAACGCTGCTGCAGAGGTTGCAATTGACTTAACAGGCTAATGTCCTTGGGTACATGACCGGTCAAATTTTGCACCCGACCGAGAATACCGCCGATGTAGCGTGGCAATAAGGGAAGCCAAGTACACGGAGTTATCTCGAGCACATTACTCGGAATTAGACGCTGTAAATGGGCAACGATGTCTTGCTTACTCTCGTTGAAGGCTGGCGAGTCGAGTTCGTCTAATCGGGTCATTACCTGAAAGCGTAACTTGTAACTGCGGCGCACCACATCAACCGTGGCTGCAAATACCTCGGCGAGTTCACCGCGCAGGGATTGCGCACGCTCCGCAAACTGGTCAGCGTTTCGTGGCAATTCGCGCCCTTCAAAATAGCAGTACCAAATCACATTCAACATCAATTGATCGGACAATTGTTGGGCACTGCCCAGCGCGGAGAAATAGAGTCCCAATTCTTTCTCCTGTGCTAATTGTCGACGGAAATAAGTACCCGCCTTGCCCAATTTCTGCAACATCAGTCGCGCATAGCCCCGCCGATTGGCCCGGTCTCGCTCCCGAGCACTCGAAAATAGCTCTAGGTCAACATGAGTTCCCGCGTCAGACAATCCCGGATATACGATTACCGGTGCTTGGCGGGTTCCGGCGATGACCTGGTCAGGCACTTTGTCTTCTGGCAGAGCGGTGATTTGACGTTGTACGAACGCCTCAATAACGTTATCAGTTGGTGTCGCTAAGGAAGTGGAGTGCTCGCTACGCAGGCGTTGTTGCACACTTGCGAAATCACGATCGGCAAGGATGGCTCGACCCTCTGGGTCAATAATTCTGCAATAAAAATGTAGGTGCTCAGGCACGCGCTGACGATCCCAATCAGACACGTCAACCCGCAAACGATAAAGATCCTCTAACACGCCACCCAGTACAGCCAAAAACTGCCCTTGTCGGTAAATCTCCGGCTTGAGCAAACGTAAACAAATTTCCTCCAACTTGTCAGGCAGAGGCGCCAACACGCGTCGCTTATTTTTAGGAAGCGTGCGCAACCATTGCTCGACTACTGCGGGTAGCATCCCCGGCACCGACCAGTTGAACATCTCGGGGTTTACATTAGGCGCCAACCCCACTGGAATATCCACGCTGATGCCATCTTCAGCGGTACCGGGAGCAAAACGGTAACGCAAAGGCAGGGAAACCCCAGCAAACTCCAAATGATTCGGGAAGTCGGACTCCTGCAAAGTCGGCGACTGATTTTTCAATAACCAATTTTCGTCAAACCGCAGGCCTGCAAGCTCCTGTGGTGACACGCCACGCAGCCAGTGTTTCAGATCTGCAACACGACAAAGTTTGCTCGGTAACCGCTCAGCATAAAATTGATAAAGCGCATCGTCATCGACCATCAGATCGCGGCGACGCCCCTTTGCCTCTTGATCCTGCACCCACGCTACTCGCTCGAGATTGTGCACCAGAAATTCCGGGGGCTGTTGTATTGCGCCGTGAACCATACCTTCCCGCAAGAACAGATCCCGACACAACGCCGGATCAACCGGTGCGAAACTGCGCGTCCGCCGATCAATTAACGTTAGTCCGTATAGCGTGACCTTTTCATAAGCGATCACTTCACCGCGCTTTAAACTCCAAACCGGATCTGAAAAACTCCGCTTAACTAGGTGCTCCGCATGAGCTTCTACCCACTTTGCCTCTATGCCACCGACGCAGCGCGCAAAGACACGTCGGGTTTCCACCACCTCCGCGGCGACCAGCCATTTTGGCGTCGCTTTTTTTAAACCTGAGCCGGGAAAGATACTTAATTGCAGATTACGCGGACCCTGATACCGACCACGTTCCTGATGCAGCGCTATCTGACTTAGCGAGCCGGCCACAACCGCTTCGTGAATTTGCCGGTAATTCGCCGGCTTGCTATTGATTGATAACTTCAGCTGCCGACAAACCGTCCGCAGTTGTCTATGTATCTCGCGCCATTCGCGCACCCGCATCGGATTCACAAACTGTCTGCGCAACTCGGCCTGCCAAGCCCTGTTCGAAAGCTGTTCCCGCTGCGCTTCAATCCAAGTCCAAAGTTTTAAATAGCCTAAGAAATCGGACTGTTCATCGATAAACTTCTCATGCGCAGCATCAGCGGCACCGACTTTTTCTGCTGGCCTTTCCCGAACATCCTGAACAGCCAGACCAGCGACGATCACAAGCATTTCGTTAAGGCTACCAAGGGGGCCTGCAGCCATCAGCATCGCTGCCAATCGAGGGTCTACTGGCAAGCGCGCCATGCGTTTACCTAAGGCTGTAATTTTGCTCCCCTGCAGAGCACGCAGTTCCGTAAGCAAACGCAACGCGTCTTTGATAGCACGAGGTTCTGGCGGGTCGACAAATGGAAATTTCGAGATATCCCCAAGGCCATAGGCATGCATTTGCAAAACCACGGAGGCCAAATTCACGCGGCGTATTTCCGCATCGGTATATGCCTGGCGACTGCTAAAATCTTGTTCAGAATAAAGCCGGTAGCAAATGCCCGGGGCGATTCGACCACAGCGGCCTTGACGTTGGTTAGCGCTGGCCTGACTAATCGGTTCTATCGGCAGACGCTGAAGTTTAGAGCGATAGCTGTAACGACTAATTCGAGCAAAGCCCGGGTCAATGACATAACCGATGTTCGGCACTGTAAGCGAGGTCTCCGCAACATTGGTCGCCAGCACAATACGTCGCTTTGCACCTTGTGGGTTGAATACGCGCCGCTGGTCCGCAAGGGACAATCGGGCGTATAGCGGCAAAATCTCAAAGCGTTCGCCAAACGCCATACGCAGCGCCTTAGCAGCGTCAAAAATCTCTCGTTCTGCAGCAAAGAAGGCCAATACATCCGGCGCCCGTCCAGGGGGCGTGGCGTCGATAGTGTTCAACACGTCCACCAGTTTGGTCAACGTATCCGCATCGTCCTCGACATAACGGGTGGTTACAGGAAAAGTTCGACCACCCACCTCTATGACCGGCGCGCCCGCGAAATAGTCTGCAAACCGCTGCACATCTATCGTAGCGCTGGTAACGATAACTTTTAGATCTTGTCGTTGGATTAATAGGCGCTTTAGATATCCCAACAGAAAATCAATATTCAGCGATCGTTCATGAGCTTCATCAACGATAATCGCATCGTATGCATTGAGATAGCGATCTCTGCGAATTTCAGTCAACAATAAACCATCGGTCATGACCCGCAGCAGCGACTGCGGGTTGCTTCGATCCGAAAAACGCACGGAGTAGCCAACAGCGTCGCCAAGCTCGGCGCCCACCTCCTGAGCAATGCGTTGCGCTACCGTCCTAGCAGCAATTCTGCGGGGTTGGGTGTGGCCGATGCTTCCTGTCAGACCAAGTCCGTTTTGCAAACAGAACTTCGGCAGTTGCGTCGTTTTACCGGATCCAGTCTCTCCGGCGACGATCACAACGGGGTGGTCGGCAATCGCCGATCTTATCTGCAACGCTGCATCGCTAACTGGAAGCCCATTCATGGGCGTGAGGTCGAGTTGTTGCGCTAGCCGTTGACGTTGGGCCAGCAGCGCTTGCGAGGCGGCCACCTTTGCCTCTGTCGACGCTCCAGATTTAGCATGCCGCAACGCAAAGTAGTCCTGTCTCATCAGCGTGTTTTGATCGAGGCCACTCATACTAACGAGATGCAGAACTCGGGCTTGTAATTGCCCCAAGCGCTCCTATTTGGACAACTGGCTCATGCCTTCCTCTAGGCCCTTGATCGTCAGCGGGTACATATTTCCGCCTACCAACTCCTGAGTCATCATGACAGAAGATGAATATTCCCATGTCTCCTGAGGCGTTGGATTAAGCCAAATAACCTTGTCATATATTTCGCTGAAGCGACCCATCCATGCGGAACCAGGCTCTTCGTTCCAATGCTCTACGCTACCACCGGCGTGGGTAATCTCATAAGGCGCCATTGTTGCGTCGCCAACAAATACAACTTTGTAATCGCCCGAATACTTATTGAGTATTTCTAGCGTCGGTAATCGTTCCGCCATGCGTCGACGATTGTCTTTCCATACCGATTCATAGATAAAGTTGTGAAAATAGTAGCTTTCTAAATGCTTGAACTCCGTACGCGACGCAGAAAACAGCTCTTCGCAAATTTTGACATGGGCATCCATTGACCCGCCGATGTCGAGGAACAGAAGCACTTTAACTGTATTGCGACGCTCCGGACGCATCTTGATGTCAAGCATCCCGCCATTGTGAGCCGTGGAATGAATCGTATCGTTGATGTCCAACTCGTCGTCGACACCAGTGCGCGCGAACTTTCTCAGGCGGCGCAGCGCCATTTTGATGTTACGAGTACCCAGTTCAACGGAGTCATCAAGATTCTTATACTGCCGCTCATCCCAAACCTTCTTGGCCTTCTTTTTCTTACCCTTGCCCATTCCGCCAGGGCCATCTCGACCTTCTTTGTCCGCGTTACCTTTATCGCCGTCTTCGCCTTCCTCGCCTTCCTTGGCCTCAGCTTTCTCTGCTTCTTCTTTGGCTTTCTTGAAGGCTTCGATCAACTTCTCCAAGCCGCCTAAAGACTCGATTTGCTTTAAGTCCTCAGGAGTCAAAGACTTTTCGAACTCATGGCGCAGCCACTCATCTGGGATCAGGCTCTCCAACAAACCGGTCAGATCTTCCAAGCCTTTAAAATAGGCACTGAAAGCACGATCAAATTTATCGTAATTTTTTTCATCTTTAACTAAAGCCGTACGACTGAGCAGATAAAAATCGTCGACGTTGGCGTACACAAGCCTGTGTTGCAATGCCGAAATCAAATCCATCAATTCCCGAATCGTGACCGGGAGCTTGTATTTTCTCAGCGTAAGAAAGAAATTTATTAACACGGTTTAACCTCGGCTATCGCGACGATTCATAAACGCCAGTCTCTCAAGCAGATGCACATCTTGTTCATTCTTTACGAGCGCGCCGTAGAGCGGCGGTATCGCTTTGGTGGCGTCTCTATTGGTCAAAATTTCATCAGGGATATCATCGGCCATTAGCAGCTTAAGCCAGTCAATAAGTTCCGACGTTGAGGGCTTCTTCTTAAGGCCCGGAACTTTACGAACGTCAAAAAATATCTCCATTGCCTCTTTAACCATGTCCTGCTTAACGCCGGGGAAATGCACGTCGACAATTTGCTGCATGGTTTCGCGATCAGGAAAATTAATGAAGTGGAAGAAACAGCGACGTAAAAATGCGTCCGGCAATTCTTTCTCATTATTAGAAGTAATAATGACAATCGGTCGCTGTTTGGCTTTTACGGTTTCACCGAGCTCGTAGACAAAGAACTCCATACGGTCGATTTCTTGTAACAGGTCATTGGGGAACTCAATGTCGGCTTTGTCTATTTCGTCAATCAGCAAAACCACACGTTCTTCCGATTCAAATGCCTCCCAGAGCTTACCCTTCTTTATGTAATTCCGAATATCATTCACTCGCTCGTCACCCAGTTGCGAGTCGCGCAGCCGCGAGACGGCATCGTATTCATACAAGCCATTAACCGCTTTCGTCGTCGATTTGATATGCCATTCCAAAAGCGGCATGCCAAGAGATTTTGCGACTTCGACTGCCAACATGGTTTTACCGGTACCAGGCTCGCCCTTAATCAGTAAGGGTCGTTCCAGACGCACTGCGGCGTCTACCGCCATACTTAACTCGTCAGTCGAGATGTAGGAATCTGTACTATCAAAAATCATTCAGCGGCTCTCTTATCATATGAATCTAGTGTGAGTTATCCCCTAAAAAGCAAAACTTTCTAGGCCCTATACAATACTGGGCATGCGCAACAGGCGCCCGCGTAAAGCGCACTACTTTAGTCGAGCACAACTACCCCATGCAACAACGACATTTACGGCCGCCCAAACTGTTTTGCCATCATGTCGCGCTAATCTGCTTATTCTTTCACCTAGCGCCTAATAAACCGCCGCAGCGTAAACCATAGCGTCGCCAGCATCACTAGCACAACACCGCCACCCAGCAGCCTGCGCATGCCATCTTCTGGCTGCCCCGAGCGTTGAAAAAACGTTTCAAAGATCATCACCACAAAGGCGGGCGCCTGAGCACCTGAGTAATTAGGGACGGGCGCCGGCAGAACAAAAAACAACACGGCGGCGGTGACTAAGAGCCAACGCCAAATGCCGCCGAAGCGTCGACGGGGCGGGATCAACCACCACAGAGTTAACCAAAGGGCTACTGCACCAAGGGCACTCGCTGCAACAATGATCTGCCAAACGACACCCGCATTCACAGCAGCAAGCTACTATCTAACATACCCAAGCTTCCCGATCACATGTCCACCCACCGAACAATCATATCTTGCTCTTGCTCCGCCGGTACCTCTGACTCTGCTACCACCTTACCGCGAACAGCAATACCCGCAGCAAAAACGGTTTCAGGATCGCCACTTACCAACGGATGCCACCACGCCAGTTCCCGACCCTCGGCTATCGTACGGTAGGCGCAGGACTTCGGCAGCCAATGAAATTCGCTCACTCGCTGCACCGACAATTCGACACAATCCTCCACAAGATCATGACGCTGCGGATACCGAGTGCACCGACAGGCTTCTTGATCAAGCAAATTGCAGACTATAGAGGTATAGACCACCTCCTCTGTATCTTCGTCCTGCAATTTCACCATGCAACAACGTGCGCAGCCATCACATAGGCTCTCCCATTCGGCATCGGTGAGGTCCGCCAAGGCCTTCGCCTGCCAGAATTGAATCATTTTGTCAGTTGCTCAGGCAGTTCTGTATTTATCGGCACAGTTGGCGGCGGAAACTGCAGAAAAAAACCATCTTCTGTCATCGCTTGCATCACTTGCAGAACGTCGACTTGTGCCAACTCACGGGCTGGGGTCAGCACTAAATCCATCACATAAATCGGTGCCCCAAACTGTTTGCGCAAAACTTCTGGCAGATCTTCAAACTCTGCCGTCGCCGGCATATACAAGTAGGTATCCGCCTTACGACTACTGCGAAAAATTATGACCGGACATTCATCCGCTGATTTTTTCATCCTGCAACCTCCAGCACCTGCAAAAAACCATCACCAACCACTTCTCTGCGCCACCCTAGATAGATCCCACTTAATTCGCCGGTCGCGTTAAATTGGCGAAGACACGCCTCGACATCTTTCTTTCGCGCCAGCAGTTCTGGTGCGAGTCCGAGCGAGTTAGCCGCCTCGCGACCAAGGTCCCGCAACGCCTTTAGCCGAGCCCCCTGCGATGGACTAAGCGGCCTGTCCAACAACATTGCGACGTCGTCAGATTCACTAGAACGCTGATGCACCTCGATTAACTGTGCACCGAATCGACGGATGATTGCAGCTGGGAGAAACTTGGCCAAAGTTGATTCGGTCAAAGAATGAGATTGCGCGAATGTGAATAGGTGTTCATCCCAAATCACTCGATTACGCGGCACATCCAGCCTACGAGCTGCGTTTTCTCGCCACTCGCAGAGCCTTTGCAACGCGCTTAACTGCACTTCATTCAACTGCCATGCGCGCTTTACTTGGCGGTAATAGGCTTGGGGTCTTGGCTCTTCGTACGCAGCTCGTTGTTGCATGTCTTCTTGAAACCAAGACCAACGCTGGAGCTCGTTCAACCGCTGCCGTAACAGTTCGCCGACTGCCGCTAAGTGCACAACATCGTCTACGGCGTAACGCAGTTGATCGTCCGATAATGGGCGTTGCAGCCAATCAGAACGCGTGTGCTCTTTCTCGAGCAAAACGCCCGAATATCGTTCTATCAGCCGGGCATAGCTCAGACTATAGTCTTGGCTCACATAGGCGTGTGCCAACTGGGTATCGAATACATTGCTCGGTACGATGCGCAAATGCGCGAAGATCAGTTCTAAATCTTCCAAACAGGCATGCATTATTTTGCACGTATCTGGGTTCATCAAATAGCTTTTAAGGGGCTCCCAGTCCTCGATCGTAAGCGGATCAAGCAAGAAAACATCGGTATCTGATGCCACCTGATAGAGTCCCGGAATCGGATAAAACGTATTGGTGCGAATGAATTCCGTATCCAACGCAACCACTGAAGACCAAGAGTCCACAGCCCGAGCTAATTCGGCGTCGCTGTCAATCCAATAAATTGATATGTCTTCTTCCCTGTAGGGCATGCGACAAGGTGCCTCCGTCGGTATATTCAATTTCGCCACCTAGCGGCACTCCATGCGCTATCCGACTGACTTTAGCCACACGGTCGCCAACCATCCGGCCGATGTAGTGCGCAGTGGCTTCGCCTTCGACCGTCGGGTTGGTCGCTAAAATTAATTCGTCTGGGCTATTTTCAGCGATGCGAGCCAGTAACAGATCCAAACCCAGCTCTTCAGGGCCGACACCGTCGATGGGCGATAATTTTCCGTGCAGCACAAAATAGTAACCTCGATAACCACCTGCCTGCTCTATAGCCAGCACGTCGGCAGGAGACTCAACGACACAGAGCAAATTGCGATCACGCCGTGGGTCATCACACAAGCGACAAATTTCGGTTTCCGTTAAATTACGGCACATCAGGCATTGCCGTACGTCACGCATGGCACACCCAAGTATATTCCCCAGATGCGTGCCGCCGCCTCGATCACGCTGCAACAAATGTAAAGCCATGCGTTGGGCGCTCTTTTTTCCCACTCCGGGCAGCACTGTCAGCGCATCGACTAAATCGTCTATCAATGCCATCAGAAAGGCATTTTTCCGAACGGCAAGTTGAGACCACCGAGCAAACCACCACCAACATCTTGCATTTTTTCACTTTGCGCCTGTTCTACTTTACGCACAGTGTCGTTGCATGCTGCAGCCAAAAGATCTTCTAGAACCTCTTTATCTTCCGAAAGCAACGCCGAGTCCAAAGCAACACTCTTGACCTCGTAGCGGCCATTCATCACCACCTTTACCATGCCGGCGCCGCTCTCGCCCTGCACCTCCATTTGCGCCATTTGCGCTTGCGCATCCTGCAAAGACGCCTGCATTTGCTGGGCCTGCTTCATCAGATCACCAAAATCTTTCACTACTCGTCCTAGCCTATGTTGTTAAATTTGTTTTCGCTCGGCGCGGCGCTCACCTAGCGGGGTCTGACTGCCTCAATTTTCCCGCCAAATTCGTTGAGTAAGCCCTGCACGGTTGTATCTTGCTGCAGAGCAGCCTCCGCGTCGGATTGGCGCTCTTGCGCCAACCTCGCTTTGAACTGATTTGGTGTTTCACTTGCGATCGGTGCCGTAGACACCTGAAGCTCCAATTCTTCGCCAAGTAACTCAGCAAGCGCGCGTGCCAACGCTGATCGCTGCCCGTCATTCAACAACGTATCGTGCTGATCACTAAGCACAACTTCGACAGTTGGCAACTGTAGGCTTTTCAACACTGAATGTTCAGCAATCATTTTTGCCACACCAGAGACGTTAATCTGCTCTACCCACTCGTACCATTGCGCCAATAGTTGCGCTTCAGCAACAAAACCCTCGGAGCTCGATTGCTCGGTCTCGGCACTGACCGCAGACATAAGAGCAGTGCTGCCATCCTGCTCGGGACGGCCCGGGTTTGCTATTGCAGAGAGACCCGCTTCAGTACTTGCATCCGCCGGATGCCCACTTTCTATACCTACTGCACTCGCCTCCGTCGCACTTTGTTGCGCACGCGGCGGCACGCCACTGTCTGGTTTAGGTGCAAAGGCAAGCATGCGCAACAACGTCATCTCAAAGCCGCTTCGAGGGTCTGGCGCGATCTCCAGATCACGCAGGCCAACCAACACGATTTGATAGTACAACTGCACCTCTTCGGTGCCGAACAGAGTCTGAGCCGCATTCACAGCTTGGTCCACAGCCATCTCATGGAGCGCCTCAAGCAATCCTTTAAGCACATCGGCAAAATCGTTATTGCGTTCCGCTAACTGAGCACTAATGTCCATAGCCTTGGCCGCAGAACCCTCGGCTATCGCTTCAAGCAGTGCTCTAACTTCATCATGCCCGACGACGCCGAGCATACCGACAACATCCGCATGTAAGAGTTTGCCTTGACCGAAGGCAATAGTCTGATCGGTAAGGCTCAAGGCATCGCGCATACTGCCTTGGGCACTCTTAGCTAAGATATCTACACCAGCAGATTCGAATTCAACATTTTCATCAGCCAATATCCTAACGAGGTAGTCAGAGATCATCTGGGCTGACAAATTCTTTAGCTGAAACTGCAAACACCTAGAGAGCACAGTTACCGGTACTTTTTTCGGATCGGTAGTGGCCAGCAGGAATTTTACGTGCTCTGGGGGCTCCTCGAGAGTTTTCAACAATGCATTAAAACTCGCCATCGAAAGCATGTGCACTTCGTCGATCAAATATACTTTATAGCGCCCTCGAGTAGGCAAATATTGGGCGTTTTCCAACAACTCCCGAGTATCGTCCACACCAGTACGGGACGCCGCGTCTACCTCTATGAGATCCATAAATCGATTTTCTTGAACCTCGAGGCAAATTGAACATTTTCCACAAGGAGTCGAACTAACGCCCTGCTCGCAATTGAGGCTTTTGGCGAGGATCCTCGCGATAGTGGTTTTGCCGACACCGCGGGTGCCCGTGAACAAATAAGCATGATGCAAACGGCCGCTGTCCAACCCGTGACTCAACGCTTTCACCACATGCTCCTGCCCGACCAGGGTGGAAAAATCACTGGGCCGTAATTTTCGCGCTAAGACTTCATAACTCATGCAAGCTATCCTACCAGCCTTTGGGCTTTTGACCCCAGCGAGTTATCACAGATGTCTGCGTTCAGTTCCCTGTTCAACACCACGGAATTTCTCCTGATTGGCCATCGCGGCGCTGCAGGCTTGGAAACCGAAAATACGCTACCAAGCTTCCAACGCGCCATCGATTTCGATTGCGCCGGCATTGAATTAGATGTTCAACATGGCGCTACGGCCGCTATCCCGTGGGTCATCCACGACAAAACCATCGACCGAACGACGAACGGACATGGGCGGGTTAAAGATCTAACTGATGCCGAATTCAGCACACTGCGCTGCACGAATGGCGCGACGATTCCTAAACTGGATGAGGTCTTGGATCTGGTTGCCCAGCAGTCGCAAATCCTCAACAAAAGTATTGGCATTAACGTCGAACTGAAAGGACCCGGCACCGCCTCGGCGGTGGCCAAAATTCTACAAAACTATCCGCACCTACCGGTCTTGGTTTCGTCTTTCGATCACTCGCAGTTAAGGCAATTTCGCGACATCGATCAGCGCACGGACGTCGCGCCCTTGTTTCATCGATGGCAGGATGACGTGAATGCTATCGCCACTGGACTCGCAGCTTGTTGCGTCAATCTGTCCTCTCGCATCGTCACTCGCAGGCGCTGCGAACACGTGCAGCAAATCGGATTGCCAATTTTAGCCTACACCGTCAATTCAAAGCGTGCGGCGAAGCGCTTACAGGAGATGGGAATTGCTGGTGTTTTTACAGACCGACCAGACAAATTTGCCGTAACCAATACCAAAGTGATTTAGCTTAGAGCTGATCCAGTTCACGCTTCAGCTGGTACTTGCTATCTGTGACGATTTTCTCCAGCACCTCGATTCGCTGACGCAATTCAGCAACTTCTTTGTTCGCTGCCTCATCAGAGGCATGCTGGGATTTTTTGGAGCGCTGAGTTTTGAAATAAGACTCAGCGACACCCGCGCCACATCCGAGTGCAACCACCAGCACAATCATCGTCCACAAATCCATCGTTTCTATTGCTCCATTTTTGTTAATTCTTTGTGCAACTCATACTGATCTGAGGTCACAAACGACTCAATCCTGCGCAAGCGCAACTCTGCTTGAGCGAGTTCGGCCCGACTGTAAGTCAGCATTTTGCGGGGCTCCCACTGCGGTATATCAGCAAGCTTCGGCTGTCCCACCATATTATTAGAATCAGGACCGCGACCCTGCACCATCAACCCAGAATCAGTACCTTTTACCGAACGCGACCTGCGCTTGCCCGCCCATCGATAACCGCTCATGCGCCCACTGGCAGCCGGCGCATCAACTTTCGGCTCGGTGTCTATGACAAAACAAGCAATAATGTAGGCCGGCAGAGTAAGTCCAGGAACGAAAATCACACCGGTTACTGCCGCGAGCCGAACCATCCAGGCTTCTGTCCCGAAGTACCGCGCCAATGCTGCACATACGCCACCTATTTTTTTATTCGGCCCGCGATATAGATGATCACTACCAGGCCGCAACACTCTCCGCCGCTCATGGAGATGCCGACGCTTATAGCGGCGCCTAGAGCTATTCCGCCGGCTTCTACGGGGCAACGGCTCGTCATGCGGATGGGTGAGTTGGTTTCGCAGCCGCGAACCAGCTTCTTCGATCAGTGCTGTCGCCTGACGTAAGCTGGCGTCTTTCTTTGAATCGACCAAGGCCCGCAACGATGACTCCAAACGCTCGACCGCTTGATTAAAGTCATCGCTAGATGATGCAGCATCACCTTTTGTCCTGCCGTTTTCACCGGCATCGCGGCTCGGATGCTCATCGCGTGAGTTATTGGTCATGTTTGCGCCATGCCGGTGCCTGTGTATCGAGGATCGCTTCCAACGTATCAATCCGCTCCATCATCGTTTCCGACTTGAGCAGCAACGCCTCTAAGTTATCGCGTTCTGTTTCTGTTAACGCCGCTTGTGCTCGGCTCTTGCTCCGATAATGCAGCCATACCCAGACCGGAGCGACAACCACCATAAACACGATGCTCGGCACCAAAATGACTGCGGTTATGTGCGAACTATCCATGATAGGTTCCTGACAAAAACTTTATAAGTCGTAGCTAACGAATAACGTTACTGCTTATCTTGTTTTGATTCTACCGATCCACCAGCAGGCTGCGCCTTATTAGCGTCAGTAGATGCCATGCGCAACTTCAAATCCGCAAGCATCGCATCTACGTTTTCATCGCCTTCTAGCTCAGAGATCTCGTCTGCTAGGCTTTTCTGCCCCAAATCATAAGACTCAATCTGACCTTCAAGATCGTCCATTTTGCGTTCATATTGTTCAAAGCGATCTATGGCACCTTCAATATTATGATCGCTTAGGGTTTGACGGACGCTTAAGCGCGAATGGGCAGCTTTGCCACGCATGATGATCGCATTCTGGCGAACCTTTGCGTCTTTGATTTTTTCCTGCAATGCGCTGATATCGTCACCCAACTTCACAAGGGTTGCATTCAAATGGGCTAATTCTCCATCCAACAACTCGCCCTGTTCTGTACACTTTTTCGCTTCCGTAAGCGCGCCCTTCGCTAAATCGTCGCGCCCTTTGGATACGGCAACCTCTGCCTTACGCTGCCACTCACCGGCTTCTTCTTGCTGCCACTGCACACGCCGCTCCAAATCTTTGCGATCGGCAATAGCACGCGCTGACGTGCTGCGGACTTCAACTAACGTCTCTTCCATTTCTTGAATAATCAGCCGCACCATTTTTTCTGGGTCTTCCGCCTTGTCCAAGAGTGCATTGAGATTTGAATTCACAATGTCTGTCATTCGCGAAAATATGCTCATGCTCTGTCACGCCTCCGTTTTAATCACCATTAATCGGCTAATGCTGCTGGCGTTACGTTTGGTTGAAACGCCACCAATGCGGGTTTATTGCCCCATTCGCCGATGTTTTAATACTTTGCCCGGTCCCTTTATCAGAAATCGTGCCAACTATTTCCAGACGGTAAATGACTGAATTATATGGCTTTAATGCTCCGCATCCGTATATGATTAGATCAACTTAGCCTTTTTAACCATTAACTGGTCATTTTCGTCATGAATAAGAACGAGCGCTTAATCGGCGAATCTCCAGAATTTTCGGCGTTGCTAGAACAAATTTCAGCGGTTGCTCCACTGAACAAGCCAGTACTGGTTGTCGGCGAACGTGGTACTGGCAAAGAGGGGATCGCCAGCCGTCTGCACTTTCTGTCGAATCGCTGGGAAGGGCAATTTATAAAGCTCAATTGCGCTGCAATCTCCGATTCTCTGTTGGAGAGCGAACTCTTTGGTCATGAAGCCGGGGCCTTCACAGGCGCAAATAAGGTGCATCACGGCCGATTCGAACGAGCACACGGGGGCACACTATTTCTTGACGAACTTGCCAATACGTCGATGCTGGTTCAAGAAAAAATACTGCGGGTTATCGAGTACGGCGAATTTGAAAGAGTAGGTGGCAACAAAACAATTCAGTGCGATGTACGTCTGGTCGCCGCCACGAACGAGGACCTGCCTACCCTTGCTCGCCAAGGAACCTTTCGCGCCGATCTACTGGACCGTCTGGCCTTCGATGTACTGACTATTCCGCCACTGAGGCATCGAACCGATGACATTTTGTTGCTTGCCGAATACTTCGCCATCACCATGACCAAAGAACTGGAACGCTCGGTCTTCCCTGGGTTTGGTACAGAGGCCAGAAAAACACTGCAAGAATACCCTTGGCCAGGCAACGTCCGCGAGTTGAAAAATGCGATCGAGCGCGCGGTTTATCGTATGACCGAAGAAAAACCCATCAGCGAAATCACACTCGACCCCTTTGCCTCACCCTATCGGCCCAAAAATAAAAAACTAAACGACGCCCATAAAATTGGCTCCGACAGACCTCTAACGTTTCCCATCAATCTCAAAAAAGACACTCGAGAACGCGAGATCGCTATTATCGACGCGGCTCTAGAATCCGCAAAATATAATCAACGCGATGCGGCAGACAAGCTTAATCTCACCTACCACCAGCTGCGGGGCTACCTAAAAAAATACAACCTTGTAGGTGAGCAAGGAGCAGAGCATGAAAAACCAGAAAACTAAGCTTTGAGTTGAAAACCGCCACTCAGCGCCCAAATCTCGTCGACAACAACCGGTACTTTCACGTTACAATGCGCCACACCGGAGAGGTGGCCGAGTGGCTGAAGGCGCTCCCCTGCTAAGGGAGTATAGGTTAATCCCCTATCGAGGGTTCGAATCCCTCTCTCTCCGCCATCAGTTTTCTTAATCTTTTAGGATTAACGACGCGCCGCCGCAAAGCAGTAATCTTTGTAGACGAAAGTAAGATGAATCTTATTAAAGCAAGCTTCATAGGTATTTTTCTGATTCCCTGTGTCCACGCGGACAACGATCTTGTGAAAATTCTCGAGGGTACCTCAAGCACACCCGCAATAAGCGGTTTGCAAATAAGCACGATCAAAAACGGCGAGTTATCAGAGCACTTCACGTTTGGTAGTGCTCAAGCCGAGGCACATAACCTGGCGCCCTTGCGTCTGGACCACCGAATACGAGTAGCTTCAGTGTCCAAAATCGCCGTCGCGATTGCTGTACTTATTTTAGTGGAAGAGGGGCATTTTTCATTGGATGACGACGTTTCTGAACTCCTTGGATGGGATTTTCGAAACCCCCACTTTCCGCTTACGCCAATTACCGTTCGCTCATTGCTCTCCCACACATCATCCGTGCGAGACGGGACTCGTTATTTTATTGCAGCTGGACAGGGAGAAATTCGTGATTTTTTCGATGCCCGCAAAGCGCTATGGGATCGAGGCACGCACTGGGCATCCAACGCAAAGGAACAGCCTGGGAGGTACTTTTCTTACGCCAATTTAAACTTTGGGTTGCTTGCAGAAATCATTGAAAGATTCTCTAACCAAAGATTTGATCTCTTTATGG
>ERZ802830.546-NODE-546-length-37707-cov-8.95655_pt1 | contig 37707 bp, 31 predicted proteins | sample MGYA00345654_ERZ802830 | MGnify/ENA primary metagenome ERZ802830 (study PRJEB30503, sample SAMEA104212375) | marine metagenome | biome: Westerlies Biome; feature: [SRF] surface water layer (ENVO:00010504) within the epipelagic zone...; material: water... | reverse complement strand
CCGTCTGGATTATTGGTTTCATATCCATTGAAATGAACGTATCGCAATGGAAGGAAGAGATTGAGCGTGAAAAAGAACCGAAGATTTCCTCTAACCTTTAAAAAAATAACGAGGGCCTCGGACCACATTGACAAATAACATTATCCGAAGTTTTATTTCTCCCATTTCTACCATCACTAATTCGTCTCTCACTCTGACAAAATAGCATCTGATCTTTTTCACATTCGATTTCACCTGATTTTTTTTCAGGATTAGAGAGATTTTGAAGAAATTGCACTAATTGCATTTGATTTTCTTTGGTAAAAATAACATCTGGGTCAGAGATATCCAATTCAGCTGCAACCAATAAATTTTGAAAATCGTCATATTTCATCTCTAATAAATCAGAGTATTCTCTAGCAGTTATTTCGGTATTTTGTGTATTTTTATTTTCATTCTCTGTATCACTAGCCAAGATTTCTCCGTTGAAAATAAAAGTGAGCAGTATTGTAAATAGGTATTTATTATTCATTTTTTTTCCTATATTTTCAGTATTTTAAGTAATCACAGCAGTTCATTTTTATAGATAAGGCCAGCTTTCATTACAAAATTAATGTTTTCTAGCGACGAAATATCTCTTAATGGGTCTTTTGCCACAGAAATGAGATCTGCTTGTTTTCCAATTTCAATACTTCCATGTGTATTTTCAATACCAAGAAATTTTGCCGCTACGGAAGTTGCTGATTGAATAGCTTCCATTTCGGGCATGCCGCCTTGAACCATCAATGCAAATTCTTGAGCATTATCTCCATGCGCAGACACGCCTGTATCGGTACCGAAAACGATTGGCACTCCATAATTATAAGCGTCAGTGAATGTGCCCAATGCAACCGGTCCTATTTCAGCAGCTTTTGGTCGGACAAGTTCTGGAAAGAAGCCATCAATCTCGGCTTTTTCTGCAACCCAATCACTTGCTAGAAGTGTCGGAACGTAATAGGTCCCTCTATCAATCATGAGGTCCATTATTTCTCTATTCATATACGTGCCATGCTCAACAGAAGCTACCCCTGCTAGAACAGCTCTTTTCATTCCCTCACTGCCATGAGCATGAGCTGCGACCCTCATTCCATAATCTTTAGCAGTCTCGACAATTGCAGTTAACTCATCATCAGTAAATTGAGGATTTTCTCCACTTTTAGCTACACTCAATACACCTCCAGTAGCCGTAATTTTTATCCAATCAGCACCGTCTTTATACCTCTGCCTGACTGCTTTTCTGGCATCTTCGATACCATTGACAATTCCCTCATTAGGGCCAGGGTCACCCATAATAATTTTTGCCCATCCATTTGTTGGGTCACCATGCCCACCAGTGGAGCTTAATGTTTTTCCAGCCGTAAATATCATTGGCCCTGGCACTTTATTTGACTTGATTGCTTTATTTAGAGCAATAGTTACATTATATGTATCACCTAAATTTCTAACGACGGTAAATCCCGCCTCTAATGTCTTTTTTGCATACAATGCAGAATCAAGAGCGTAGTCGGCCTCATTTGAAATAAATCTCTTTAAACGACTATTTTCATTATATTCACCCGTCAAATGAACGTGTGTATCAATCAATCCAGGTAGGACAGTTTGATCTCTAAGATCAATTAATGTGTCGTTTGGGTCAGGATCAATGAATCCAGCTTCAATTTTTTGAATTTTAGATTCTTTTATTCGAAGTGTTACATTCTCTATGACAGCAACTGAGATACCATCAATCATCTTTCCAGCATGAATTAATGTATCTCCGTAAGCGATATTACTCATTAAAAATAGAGCAAATAAATAGGTATTAATTTTTTTCATTTCATATATTCCATATCTATAGTTATGATAGAAAATTATTGTGTATCATTAAGCATACATGCATTAAAGCAATAATCATAAAAAAGGATATATATGTCTCCAGCATTATCGAAAAATCAAGAACAGTGGTCTTCGAGTTATGGATTTCTGCTTGCTTCTGTTGGATTTGCGGTGGGCATGGGAAATATTTGGCGCTTTCCTTTTGTCACAGGTCAAAATGGAGGGAGTGCATTTCTTATCATTTATTTGGCTTGTGCACTTTTGATTGGTTTACCCTTATTAATCACTGAGTTAACAATAGGAAGACGAGGAAGAAGTAGCGCTCCAGGGAGTATTATCAAGGTTGCTGAAGAAAGTCATGCATCAAAATCATGGGGAAAAGTCGGAAGTCTTGGTGTTTTTTGCGCGTTTATAATTCTCTCATATTACAGTGTAATTTCTGGATGGACGCTCGATTACTTCTTTCGAGCAGCATCAGGATCCTTAGATGGAATTGATGCTAAGCGATCGATCGAAATGTTTAGCTCATTAAATAATAATCCATGGCGTTTATTGTTTTGGAATACTGTAATCTATTTATTGGTTTTTTTGGTAGTAAGAAAGGGAGTTCAAGCTGGAATTGAGAGGGCGGTAAAAATTCTTATGCCCGCACTGTTTGTTATTCTAGTGATAATGATGCTATACAGCTCATTAACAGGTGACTTAAAATCGACCATCCGATTCTTACTAGAACCCGATTTTAGTAAGGTTACGTATACCACTGTAATGCAAGCGATGGGACAAGCTTTTTTTTCAATTGGAATTGGCTGGGGAACGCTGATTGTTTTTGGATCTTATTTGCCCAATGAATTTTCAATACCCAGATCCTCAGTGACTCTGATATTTGCAGATACGCTAGTTGCCATCCTTGCTGGTTTTGCAATTTTTCCACTTGTTTTTGGCTATGGTTTAGAAATAAATAGTGGTGCCGGATTAGCATTTGAAACCTTACCTCTGGCATTTGGTCAAATGCCAGCAGGAAATATTTTTGGTGCTTTATTTTTCTTGTTATTAATAACAGCATCACTTTCTTCTTGTATAGGCATTGCAGAAAGTGTTGTTTCTTGGGTAAAAGAGAAAATGGGGTTAGAGAGAACAAAAGGTATTCTTCTAACGGCATTTGCAGCATGGTCACTGGGCTTTCTTTCCATCATGTCACTTGGGTCTTGGTCAGATTTCTATCCTCTTGACTTTATTTCTCTATTTGAAGGGAAGACAATATTCGATACCTTGGATTTTATGGCTGCGAATGTACTATTATTAATTGGAAGTATGCTTCTTTCAGTTTTCCTCGGTTGGTTTGCTTCAGAGCAATTAATTTACGACGAAACTGGCATAAAAAAGGCAAGTCATTTTAAATTATTTCAGACTATGGTTCGGTTTGTTGCACCAATTGTTTTGTTTGTAATTTTGATCATGGCTTTCGCTGAATAAATAAATTAAGAATGAATAAAAAGAAAACTTTGGTTATAGGTGCCGGATTGATGGGCATCACCTCTGCTTATGAACTAATGTTACGCGGACATGAGGTGACGCTGGTCGATGAACTTGATTCTCCAGCTTCATCAGCAAGCTATGCCAATGCTGGAATGTTGACACCATCCATGCCAGAGCCTTGGAATGGACCGGGTGTTTACAAAAATTTAATAAAATCTCTCTTTAATGCTGACGCATCAATGCGATTAAGATGGCATGCAATACCTGGTCTGATGGATTGGGGGATAAAGTTTCTAAAATATTCATCGAAACCCTATTTTGAAAAAGCATGTCGAGATAATTTCTATTTAACAAGTTTTTCTCTGAAAAAAACTCAAGAAACTGCAGAGAGACTTAGTCTTGATTATTGTCGAGGTAAATTAGGAACACTGAGTATCTTTCGTCAAGCAGAGGATTTTTTAGTGAAGCAGAGTCTATATCAATCCCTCAATGAGATGGGAATGAATTGCGATATTCTAGAGACTGACGAGATTATTCATCTTGTGCCGGCATTATCAGAAATGAAATCAGAGATATATAAGGGCATTCACTTTCATGAAGATGAGTTTGGCGATGCCCATTTGTTTTGTTGTGAATTATTAGAAAATTTCATTGATGGCGGCGGTGAAGTCAAATACGGTGAAGTAGTTTCGAAAATAAACATCAAAAATGAAAAACTTATTGGAATAACCACGAGTAATGGCTTGATAGAATCGGATAATATTCTTGTTTGTGCTGGTGCAAAAAGTCCGATAATACTTGGAACAGCGAATATTAATTTAGACGTCAAGCCAGCAAAAGGGTATTCAGCTACTACAGAAATTCAAAACCTAAAAGAGTTACTCCCGCTTCCGGTCCTTGATGACTCGATGAATATTGTTTTTACTCCTCTGGGTAATCGCTTGAGGATGGTTAGTACAGCAGAATTTGCAGGTTATGATAACTCTATCGATAAAAAAAGAATTGAAATGATGCTCGAATCGCTAAATAAAATTCTTCCTCGAGTATTTTCTAGAGTCAATAAGGATACTATTTTACCTTGGACAGGTCACAGACCCATGAGTTGTGATGGCAAGCCATTCATTGGCGAATCCAAGATAAAGGGACTTTATGTCAATTGCGGACAAGGACCGTTGGGTTGGACTTTGGCGATGGGTTCAGCAAATCTTATCGCAGATATTATCACAAGAAAAAAACCAGCTATTGATCCAATGCTGTTTTCGATGAATAGACTTGCAAAATAATTATTTGGATTTCTTTAGGTATTAACCTTTGTTTTCCACAATGACGCAGCCAATATTAAAGACATCACTGAAGATCCGATCCAAAATATTATTGCGGATTCAAAATCATAAATTCTTTGATCATTTATTATTTGTGAATTATTACTAATCAAAGTTGCACTGACACTCTCTTGCATAGCGGCACCAAGATAACTAAATACACCAACAAAACCCATCGCAGCACCGGTTGCACCTTTTGGAGCGATATCAACTGCAAATAAACCTCCTAGTGATGCCATCAAACCACTGAGGGTAGCTCCATACATCGCGAATGCAATGATCTGGACTATCTCATTACTTGGCCCAAAGAAAATCATGATTAGAGCGGCGATCTCAATAACAGCGAATATTAAATTAGCCGGTGGCCGTCTCGCATCAAAAAATTTATCTGAGACAAAGCCGTACGCTATTGAGCCAAAGATTCCAGCTAAAGTATTAATGCTCATGAAAAATGCTGCTTCAGTTAATGAATAATTCCTTGCTTCCTGTAAATAAAGAATTCCCCAGCTATTTATTGCGTATCGTGTTATGTACATAAGAGCGCTGGAGAGAGCTACTATCCAGATAGCTTTGATACCAAACATTATTTTTTGAGTGGCCCAAGTGGATTTTTCAGTTAAATTTTCAGATTTTTCGTTTTTCCATGTATCTATATCGGGAAGTCCGATTGTAGTTGGTGCATTTTTCAAAAAACTATAAGCCCAAGCGGAAACTCCAATACACAGAATTCCAGGTGTTATATACCCCCATTGCCATCCATAAGCCACCACAATTGCAGCAATTACATAGAAAGTAATGCCTTCACCAATAGAATGCGATGCGTTCCATATTCCATAACATCTTCCTCTTTCACTGTAACTAAACCAATTTGTGATTGTTACAACAGATGCAGGAGCTGCCATACCTTGAAAGAATCCATTAAAAGCCCATAGGGTTACCGCAAGCCAAAGATAGGTTGAAATTCCCATGAAAATATTAATAATTGCAGCAAGAAAGATGCTTAACGAAAAGAATATCCTTGGTGGGAAATAATCAGATAAAAACCCATTGATGAATTTTCCACTCGCGTACCCATAAAATAAAGCGGCTCCAATCATCCCAAGCTCTTCGATGGAAAAAATACCCGCATCAATCAATGGTTTTTTTACAATCGATAAACCAAGTCTACATGTATAAATGAAACCATACCCGAGTGTAATAGCAAGCATGACTCTGATGCGATGTTTTTTGTATAGTTGGTCGATATGAATCATTCTGTTATCAAGTATAAGTCTATTGATAAAATTAAGTTATAATTTTTTAATCATCTTAGATAAATTCAATTTTTTAAGATAAATCACTTAATTTTCGTTAAAATACCACTTCACCCCAATTAGGTTAATTAAAAAAAAGGGGACAATAAAATTAATCCATCAGATATTTGGGATGGGAAGAGAATTTAGATGGAACTACCAAGCGACAGAAAAAATTCATACGATTATGATGAGCTTCTGAGTTGTGCGAATGGGACATTATTTAGCCCTGAGAGTGGGAGGCTCCCTTTACCTGGGATGCTCATGACCGATCGAATAAATTTGATCAATAATGAGGGAGGGTCTTATGGAAAAGGAGAAATAAAAGCAGAATTGGATATCGATCCCGATATGTGGTTCTTTAAATGCCATTTCTCTGAAGATCCAGTAATGCCAGGATGCCTGGGCTTGGACGCATTATGGCAATTGGTCGGATTTCATCTTGTTTGGTTGGGTTATAAAGGAAGAGGGCGTGCCTTAGGTGTTAATAAGGTGAGATTTACAGGTCAAATACTTCCAACATCTAAACTCGTTACATTTAAATTAGATTTTAAAAGATTTATTACACGAAAATTGATATTAGCGATCGCCGACGGCTCTGTTTCAGTCGATGGGCGGAAAATATATGAAGCCGAAGATTTGCGTGTTGGGCTATTCACATCAACTGATGATTTTTAGGATATTTTTATGAGAAGAGTAGTAATAACTGGTATGGGTGTCGTTTCTTGTCTTGGTAATTCAAAATCCGAGGTATTGGACTCAATAAAAACTGGAAAATCAGGGATAGTTTTCAATGAGTCATTCAAAGAAAGCGGAATGAGAAGTCAAATCTCAGGAAGTATTGATCTCAATATTGAAGAACTGATTGACAGAAAAGTACGCAGATTCATGGGAGGGGCCGCAGCTTATGCGTATATTGCTATGCAACAAGCAATTGAAGATGCAGGATTAGAGGAAAACGAAGTTTCCAATCCAATGACCGGTTTAATTGCCTCATCGGGCGGCGCATCGAGCGCTAATATTGTTTCGAGTTCAGATACACTGAGAAATAAGGGTGTCCGAAGAATAGGCCCTTACATGGTTCCCAGAACAATGGGCAGCACTGTGTCAGCATGTCTTGCGACTCCCTTCAAGATCAAAGGATTGAACTACTCGATTACCTCAGCATGTGCAACTAGTGCCCATTGTATTGGCGCTGGTATGGAGCAGATACAGATGGGGAAACAGGACGTCATTTTCGCAGGTGGAGGAGAAGAAGAAGATTGGAGTTTGGCTTGTCTGTTTGATGCAATGGGTGCTCTATCTACAAAATATAACGAAACACCTCAACTTGCCTCACGTGCTTATGATGTTAATCGAGATGGATTTGTGATTGCTGCAGGTGCTGGGATGCTCGTGCTCGAGGAACTAGAACACGCAAAAGCAAGAGGCGCCAAGATTTATGGAGAGTTAGTTGGGTATGGAGCCACATCAGATGGACACGATATGGTTGCCCCTTCTGGTGAAGGAGCAGTTCGTTGTATGCAAATGGCAAAAAGCACTGTTAATAATCCCATTGATTATATAAATACTCACGGAACGAGTACTCCGGTGGGTGATACCACAGAATTGAAAGCAATTCGTGAGGTATTTCCTAGTGATGTGCCTCAATTTTCTACCAGTAAATCTTTATGCGGTCACTCATTGGGAGCAACTGGAGTTCAAGAAGCGATTCATTGTTTAATGATGATGGAAAATAACTTTATTATGCCTTCAATCAATGTCATGGATATTGATCCTGGTGTGGATGGAATGCCTCTGGTCACTGAATGCCAACAAAATACTCAAATTAACACAACAATGAGTAATAGTTTCGGTTTTGGAGGCACAAACGCCACACTAATAATGCAAAAATTATCTTAAGAATAGAATATGAGTATCGAACTTTTAAAAGAAGAAAAAGCCTTTGGTGGTCTGATCAAGACTTGCAGTCACGAATCATCCGTAAATAATTGTGTAATGCAATTTTCAATCTATCTTCCACCAAAGATAGGGTCAGACAAAATGCCTCTTTTGACATGGTTGTCAGGTTTAACCTGCAATGAGGAGACATTTATGATTAAGGCAGGAGCACAGAGAGTCGCTTCAGAACTCGGCATAATTCTTGTTGCTCCGGATACCAGCCCCCGTGGCGATGATGTCCCAGATGATGAAGAAAAAGCTTATGATTTTGGACTTGGAGCTGGCTTCTATCTTGACGCAAATAAAGAGCCATGGAAGCAAAATTACAATATGTACAGTTACATCACTCAGGAATTACCAGAGATAATATATAATAATTTCCCTGCCGATAGTAATCGCCATGGAATATTTGGTCATTCAATGGGCGGTCATGGCGCCTTAACAATCGGTTTAAAAAATCCAGAAATCTATAAATCAATTTCAGCATTTGCCCCAATCTGTAATCCAAAAAATTGTCCATGGGGATTGAAGGCATTAAGCAGTTACTTGGGAGATGATCAATCCTTATGGAACGCATATGACGCGAACGAACTTATATTGGATGATTCCATTAAATTACCAGAAAATGAAATATTGATCGATCAAGGACTGAGTGATGAATTTTTAGAACGCGAACTTAATATTGATCGATTTGAGGAAACTTGCAAATCAAATAATGCAAAAGTGAATATTCGTCGACATGCAGGGTATGGGCATGGGTATTACTTTATTTCGACATTCATGGAAGATCATCTTAATCATCATGCTAAATATTTATGCAAGTAAGAGCTGTTTTATTTCCTAATTTATAAAATATGCTATTGACCATTATTTTATCGGTATTCTTACTAAGCATTTCATGGATACTACTAACTTACTTGATCAGTATTGATTGGAAAAGAAGCCATAAAATCAAAAGTGGTAATTTTCCAAATTATGAAAATAGCAAAATTCAAGAGTATCCGATCACAAATATAGTGATAAATGACCTTGAATTTCGAGCAAGAATACTCAATCCAAAAGCGAATGGTGAGGCAATTTTTTTATTGCATGGCTTTCCTCAAACTTCAATATCATGGGAACCCGTTTTTGAGGCTTTAAAAAACACTAACTTTCGTGTGATTGCTTATGATCAGAGAGGGTATAGTCCAAACGCCAGACCGAAGAATGTTTCAGATTACGATACCAAAAATCTTATTGATGATTTATTTTCGATCGCAACTAAACTTGGAATCGATAAATTCCATCTGGTAGGACACGACTGGGGTGCAGCTATTGGCTGGGCGGCAACAATGTCAAAGCCAGAAAGAATATTGACGTATTCGGCTTTATCTATTCCTCATCCTCTGGCATTTTTTAGTGCGTTAAAAAATAATAAATCTCAACGAAAAAAAAGTCGTTACATTCTTTTCTTTCAAATTCCATGGATTCCAGAAATGATTCTAATTTCAATGAATTTATTTTTTTTAAAACGATGGATAATCCATCTCATGCCTCATGAGCATCAAAAAGAATATTTTTCTGTTTTTTCTGAGTTTGGGGCGATGAATTCAGTACTAAAATATTACAGAGCTATGGGAAAATCGAAGAAATTCGACTATCAGCCAGAAATTATGTTACCGGTTCTTTTTATATGGGGTAACAGAGATCCAGCAGTTTCAATGGATGCAGTCAATCTTCAGGATCAATTTATTCAGGGGTATTATAAAAAAATAGAATTAAATACCGGGCATTGGTTATTGGAGACAGCAACTAAAGAAGTGGTAAATCACATTACAAAACATCTGGATAATAAAAAAAATATCTAAATTCTTAAGTTATCAAATATTTTTTTATTGTCCTCAATAATTCTCTCAGTCACTTCTTTTTCAGGATTTCTTGACCAGTCGTCTATTTGGTGTGATCCACCTAATAAAATTTCACCCGATCTTGGAAACATATAAGTGACATTACTTCCACCACCCACAGTTAAATAATCAATAGACGGATCAGGTGGAAGTAAGACCAATTGACCTTTAGCCGGCCTCAAATCATCATCCTCAAATAAGGCTTTTGAACCTAAACCAGTACAGTTAAATATTGTGCTTTCCTTTAATGACAGTATTTCATCGAGTTGTGTAAAGTTTTTAATTTGAAATTTTCCCCCTGTAACAAGAAAGTCATCTCTAATTTTTCTAAGAAAGGTGGCTGGCTCGACCATCATTGTGACGGTTTGTTTCACGTATGGAACAGGAAACGGGTGTTGATGCGGTTCTAAGTCTTTTATTGATGAGAATAATTCTGGTAATTCTCTTAAATAATAGGATGGTGGTGATATTTCATTTCTTAAATAATAATTCTCTACAAATCGAATCCCATAATTTGCGCCACTGAGATTTTGATAAGCGTGATGTGATATTCGTGCAGCATATTTGTATTGTTCTTCGAAGGCTTTTGTTGCTTTTCCTTCCTCAAAAACGCCAGTGGGTGCCCACTGACCCGCGCCAACATTTGAAACCGAATGACGAGATAAATCCCGCGTATAGATTGTCACATTCCAGCCTTTGTCTTGAAGAAGTCTTGCTGTGGTAAGACCCATAATTCCACTGCCTATTACTGCGGCGTTATTAACTGGCAATGATACTGCCTCTTGGACAGCTAAAGCAGATGATCCCCATGACAAAGAAATTCCACCTCCACCATGACCGTAGTTATGAATAATATTTTTATTATCATATTCCTCTAACTTAACAACAAACCCAGATGGTCGATATGGCCTTAAACCTACTATGACACGAACAATCTTGTCTTTAGAGATACGAGGTGCAATAAAAGGACCTCGTGAGTGGGGACGATTGTAATTCCTGCTACCAAGTGATTTCGTAATTCCTGAGCAACCATTAATGGATAGAAACCCTGCAGAAAAACCCATAGTTTTGAGTAATTTTCTTCGTTGAGGACTTAATTTTGGTTGTGAAGATATATCTTTCATTTTGATTGCATGGGATAATATTTTTTAAATTTTAGCTTACACTTAAGTTATCACACATATAATTAAATGGTAGTGTTTCCTTATGTTTACCTATATCGATCCAAAAGTTCGTCAACGCCTACTTAACAAGGGTAAGCTCATCACAATTAATCCTGACGGTCATTTGATTAATTTTGAATCTGAAGAAAAATTAGAACTAAATTCGATTAGTATTCTAGGACCTATCCCCCTTCCATTAATTTTGGGAGACGAAGAATACAAAGCTGACTGGTATGCATGTGTACGTCACACCGAACTCAAAGAAGCGCAGAAACTTGCGGATGAGTTAAGGCAAGGTCAGCAACAAAATTCATTCGCTTCATTAGCATCATCGATGGCTGTAAATAGTGTGTTAGTCATGGGGGATAAATCTTCATGGACCAATCCTTTGATAAGAGTTCATTCAAGTTGCTTAACGGGAGATGTTCTTGGGTCAGGAAGATGTGACTGTGGACCGCAACTGGATAAATCTATTAAAGAGATTTTTTCTGACCAAGAGGGCGGTATGGTTATTTATATGGCTGGGCATGAAGGAAGAGGAATTGGGTTGTGGGCGAAGGCAGCCACTTATCTGCTTCAAGATGAAGGAGAAAATACTTATCAGGCCAATCGATCACTCGGTCTTGATGAGGACTCAAGAGACTTTTCTGAAGCTGCGACATTAATTAAATATTTTTATGGAAACAAATCATTTCGTCTGCTTACAAATAACCCCAAAAAAATTAATGATTTAAATAAATTTGGATTGAATGATATATCCCAATTAAAGCATGTAATCGGTATTACAGATAACAATAGGGGCTACTTATATGCAAAGCGTGATTGGGGTCATAAGCTAGATGAAAAAGATATCTCTAAAGATTGAATTTCGATTCGGTTTTATATGAGCCTCGAGCAGAATCGATCATTATCAATCGACAATATTCACCCATTAAAATCTTGATGAAGTTAATTCAACGTCTGCATTTTGCCAAATGATATCGAATTGTTTCTGAACCATAGAGCTATCTTTATTTTGTGTTTCAAGTGCTTGGATAAGACCGTATAACGCCCATCCATTTCTTGGATATCTTTTTAGATTCTCTTCAAATACAACCTCAGCTTCATCGGCTTGATCTGATAACAAATAGGCTTTTCCAAGAGATAATCTTGTGGGGTAATACCAGAATGGTGGCTCTGTATATGGCAGTGTATCTTGTACAGACACAGCATTGGCAAAATATTGTATAGCTGACTGGTAATCGTTATTTGAAATTGCGATTTCACCAAGCGCTAAAGAATCTGCAATTTCCAATAACATACTTGCAGGATAATAAATTGAGTCAAGATGCAAGACATCATTGGTATCCTTTAATGATTCTATCATCTGCCGTTCTTTTTGAGCTGATTCAATATTTCCTTTATTAGAGTAGGCAACCGATCTCGCGTAATGCCATATCGCGTTCGCGTATTCCAATCTTTCGGCTGGAGGATCAAGTTCAAGGACTCTATCCCATAATCCAAATTGCACTAAGGAGAGCATGGGTACGGTTTTGAAAAACTCGACACCTGGAAATTGATCAATCATTTCCAATCTAACATTTTTTGCAACCTTTTCACCTGCCTCTATGGCTATTTCGCTTCGACCTTCCATGCTGGATGACGCCCATAAGAAATGAATGTTGTGCGGATAATAAGCGGCAGGATAAAAGCCTTGAGCATTACAAGCAGCGATATAGGCCTCATCAACTGCCGCAGCCATTATATTTGATTCGGATGCGTCCGCATATCTTCCTACACGCCAATAAATATGTGAAGGCATGTGAACCAGATGCCCTGCACCAGGCACTAAATCAAGAAGTATGTCAGCAGCCGCTTCTGCTCTCTCAGGTTGAGAGGAAGATTCAACTGCATGAATATACAAATGCAAAGCCATCGGATGACGGGGATTTCTTGCCATAACTTTTTCTAGTATTTCAATTGCCTCAACGGTGAGTGGTTTGGGGCTATCCGCGTCTATCCAATAATCCCAAGGCATGGTGTTCATTAGTGATTCAGCAAATAATGATGCGGCGTCATCATCTTCTGGATATTTATTAGAGAGCTCTCTCATTGCCTCGGCATAAGCCAAATCCAGTGGCCCTCTGGGAGACGCTGTGTCGCCATTGTAGCGAGTTGCCAAAGCATCAATAAAATCCCTTTCTTTTTCAGATACTTTGTTTTTTAATGATAATGCTTTTTGAATTGCCTCGTATGCTGCCAATCTTTCCTGATCAGCCATAATTACAGAGCCATTACTCGTTACATTAATATTTGGACCCAATGCCAATGCTTCCCCCCAGAAACACATTGCACAATTAGGATCTAATGTTTGTCCAGCTCGAAATGATCTTGCTGATTCAGCATGGTTAAATGCAAAATCAATCGTTAACCCTTGATCGAAGTACCTTTGAACGTATTTATTATTGGTCGTAATTGGATGAGTATGATCACCCATTCCATCAAAAAGAGGAGCACCCGCTTTAGTCACAATATCCTGAATGTTCTCTTCCTTATCGCAACTTACAACAGCAATAACAACTAAAGCATATAAAAACATATAAATCTTTTTCATAATTCTTCCTAAATTATTATTTTAATTTTTACTCTAAACTGAGTATTAGATCCCACTCAGACTTTTTGACTGGAATAACGGACAAGCGATTTCCTTTTTGATTTAACCTAAAATCTTCTAATTTTTTGTTTTCTTTTAATTCTTGAAGCGTGATTTCTCTTTTTAACTTTCTTTTGTATTTTACGTCAACTAAAAGCCATCGTGGACTTTCTTTATCGCTCTTAGCATCATAATATCTTGATTTCGGATCAAATTGTGTGTGATCAGGATAAGCCTCGCTAGCAATTGTCATGATTCCAACCACAGCGGGGGGTTTGCAATTTGAGTGATAAAAGAAAGCCAAGTCACCAACTTTCATTTGATCGCGAAACATATTTCTAACCTGGTAATTTCGAATACCATCCCAGGGCTCTACTTTGTCTCTCTTTAGATCATCAATACCATAGACATCGGGTTCTGATTTCATTAACCAGTAAGCCATAAATTGCTCCTTTTGATCATGATTGTTATATGATCATCACATTATTATAAAATTTTATAAATAAAAAGTTAGCTAAATTAATGTTACAAAAAATGTAATTTGTAATTATTTTGTAACATTAATCAATAAGAATCCTTGTTATAGAAAGATTATTTTTAATGACAAAACTGAATATTACAATGAATAGTTACAAATATATTACAATCTATCCAATAAAAAAATAGTGCCTTATGGATTCACTCAAAATACTAGTAGTCGAAGATGAAAGAGCAATTAGAGAGATGGTAAGTTTCCATCTCCAAAGAGCCAACTTTAATGTAGTTGAAGCGGCAAATTGTCAAGAAGCAATGATTATGATTTCAGATGAACAACCTGATTTAGCTATCATTGATTGGATGCTTCCAGATATGAGCGGATTAGAATTAACTCGTAATCTAAGAAGAAATAAAGATAATGAAGATCTAGCAATTATAATGTTGACAGCAAAAAACGAAGAAAGAGATATGATTGCTGGTTTAAAGGGAGGGGCAGATGACTACATTACAAAACCATTTTCACCAAAAGAGTTAATAGCAAGAATCGGAACTGTTCTGAGAAGATCTCAACCATCAGCAATTGATGAGATTATCAAATCAGGCGAAATTGAAATAGATTCAGCCGCACATCGTGTAAAATTAAATGGTGAGCAAATTAAATTAGGACCTACCGAATATCGCCTCCTTAAATTTCTCATTACTCATGTTGATAGAGTTTTTTCAAGATCACAGTTACTGGATAAAGCATGGGGAGGTAATGTTTATGTTGAAGAAAGAACAGTAGATGTTCATATAAGAAGACTGCGTGCTATATTGGCTGTATCAGGAGCAGATAAATACATTCAAACAGTAAGAGGAGCAGGCTATCGTTATTCTCTATCAAACAAGGAGTAATAATCTTAGGTGATTCAGGATAAACGAAATTTTGTTTTTAAGATAATCATCACTGTTATTATTGGCACTCTGGTTGGGCTTATTTATAACCAAGCTCTCATTGGATTTTGTGTTTCTGTGCTGATAGTTTTGATTGTTCAGGTTAGAGCTATATTATTGTTTGATCTTTTGTTGGATAGAGAAAATACTGAAACAAAGTTATTTCTCTCTGGATATTGGGAGATACTTCAATCAAAAATTCAGGGAATAGTTAAATCAGAAGTCGCAATCACAAGTGAAATCAGAAACTTAAAAGAAGAGCACACTAAATCCATAAAGGCAATGCCTGATTCAGCTATTCTTTTGGATTATGATTTAAACATTTTATTATGCAATGAAGCATCAATTTCTATGTTAGGAATTGATCTCGAAAAAGATGTGAATCAAAGAATAATTAATCTCATAAGAGATCCTCTTTTCATTGAGTACATTAATAAACGTGATTTTAATAGATATGTTGATATTCAATCATCTACGAATAAAAATAATCTTCGATGCAGATTGGTGCCATATGGCGTCAAGCAATATTTGTTGATGATAAGAGACGTTAGTGAATCCTATCGACTCAATAAAATACGACGTGATTTTGTCGCCAATGCTTCCCATGAACTAAGAACTCCTCTCACGGTTGTCAGTGGGTATCTAGATACACTAAGTAATGATGAGTCACTAGATAATGAGTGGAAAAAACCAATAAAAGAAATGAAGCGACAATCACAAAGAATGTCCGAGATAGTCTCGACTTTGATGGAGCTATCCCAGTTAGAAGGAAAACCAAAAAATGAACACCAAATAATCGATATACATGAATTAATGATAGCAACAAAAAAAGCATTTACCGAGTCCATAAAAACACCAAAAATTACCATCAATTGTGATAAGGAGACTTATCTTATGGGAGAGCCTTTTGAGCTTGAGTCACTATTAACCAATTTACTGAGTAATGCTATTAGGCATACATCGGATGACGGAGAAGTTAGATTATTTTGGAAGAGCCAAAAATCTGGTTGCCATCTTTCTGTTGAGGATACAGGTGAAGGAATTATGCAATCTGATATACCCAGATTAACTGAGAGATTTTTTAGGGTTCATCGAGGAAGAAGTCGCAAAGAGGGTGGATTTGGCCTCGGGCTTGCAATAGTTAAGCATATATTAATGCGACATGATGGTGAGCTTGACATTCAAAGCACAATAGGTGTCGGCAGTAAATTTATATGTTCTTTCCCTAATTCAAGAATTTTCAATAATAAAAAAGGCGATAACCTGTCTATGTAATAAAACTGTAACAAAAATGTAACACAATGACTTCTTTAGTATTCGTTTCAATAAAAATATAACATTCCATGGAGAATTCATGTTTTATATTATTAAGAAGCGCCCTTTCTTTTATACATATTTTATTCTTATGTTTTCAATCTCATCTCCGATATCAGCTGACGAAAAAGCATGGTATGAAAATACTGAGATTAATGGTGATGTGAGGTTGAGATATGAAGGTATTTACAAAAAACCTGGCCAAGATACCGACCGAGAGAGATTCAGGTTAAGACTTGGTATGAAATCAAAAGTAAACGAATCTATTAATTTTGTTATGCGTTTAGAGAGTGGTGTTCAAGATCCAGTATCTTCAAATCAGACAATCGGAGATAATTTCTCGGGAAAAGATTTTGGAATAGGAAGAAGCTACATCGATTGGAAGATAAATAAGAACGCGAACATTTATGCTGGAAAAATGAAGTTACCATGGATTAGACCTGGTGGTGGTTCATTACTATGGGATGGCGATTTAAATCCTGAAGGAATAGTAATGTTTATTAGCAATGAAAGACTCTTCATGAATACTGGAGTCACTGTCATTGAGAGAAGTTCTGATAATTCCACCTCGTTATTTTCTTTTCAGAGTGGTGGAAATTTTACTTTGGAAAACAGTGCAAAGGTCAAATTGGGATACAGTGTATTTAAATACAATCATGCAAAAGGAAATCAACCATTCTATAAATCAAAAGGCAATACCTTAGATGATTTAGGTAACTATCTGAATGACTATACAATATTCGAATTATTTGCTGAATATAAACATGAACTATATGGAATGCCCTTAACTGCGCATTTGGATTGGCTTAAAAATAATGAAGCAAGTGATCAAAACACAGCGTATTCAGCAGGAATAAAACTGGGCACATCAAGTAAAAAACATGGAAGAGAATTCAGCTACACATATCATGATACTGAAAAAGATGCAGTGATTGGAGCATTTTCTGATTCTGATTTTGCGGGCGGAGCTACCGACTCAAAAGGTCATTTCATAAGAGCTAGATATGGATTGATGGAAAATGTTCGGGTGGGTGGAACATTTATAATTTCAAAGTATGGTTTAGCATCGGGTTCAGCAATAGATTACAACCGAATGCAACTTGATCTTGAGATGAAATTTTAATTTGGATAAAAAATTAAGAGAATATTAATCAATAATTAATATTAATGAAATATATAGTATATTTAATAAAGTTAATTAATTTAGGTAAAAAATAATGACTAAAACCTCTGAATTTAGTGATCACATCTCAAATAGGTTTAACCAAGATCTTGAAGATCTTAGAAACAATGTTCTTAAGATGGGTGGACTTGTCGAAGATCAGCTGAATAAAGCAATCAAAGCTATAACAAACGGAGACAGTGAACTGGGACTAGAAGTAGTTGCAGGAGATGAAGCGGTTAACGCTATGGAGAATGATATTTATGAGGAATGTCTTAGGATATTAGCAACGAGAGCTCCAGCTGCGATTGACCTTCGATTGATTATAGCAATAATTAAGTCCATTACAGATCTTGAAAGAATAGGAGATGAATCAGACAAAATTGGATTTTTGGCGTCAAAACTTGCGGCCATGGATCGACCTAATGATTCTTATGCAGAACTCAGTAATTTGGGTCTACATGTTCTTGGAATGCTAAAGAAAGCGATGGATGCATTCGCAAGATTAGATACAGAAGCAGCCAAAGAAGTGATCATGGAGGATGAAAAAGTTGATCAAGAATACGAACACATTCTTAAAGAGGGAGTGTCAAACATGAAAGAAAATCCCGAGGAAGTAAAAAGACTGATGAGAGTGACTTGGACTGCTAGAGCACTTGAAAGAATAGGAGATCATGCTAAAAATATTTCTGAATACGTAGTTTATATGGTTGAAGCAAAAAACTACTCGAAATAAAAAGATCACAAAATATTAATATTCATCGACTAATGAAACAAAATTGTAATGTTAGATTGTTAGGGTTTTCCTTTTTAAATTTACTTATTTTCTGGAGAAAAATATGTTGAGAAAATCATTGTTATATATGTCATTATTTCTTTATTGTCTTTTTTACGGTGGTTTTGCAAATTCCCAAGCTAGTCGTGATTATATCTCAATAGTTGGTTCATCAACTGTCTATCCTTTTACTACCGTTGCAGCTGAAAGGTACGGTAGGTCGACTAATTTTAAAACACCAAAGGTTGAATCAACGGGATCAGGTGGCGGCTTAAAATTATTTTGCGGAGGAATTGGAGCTCAACATCCCGATATCACAAATTCATCCAGAGCAATCAAAGATTCTGAAATAAGGTTATGTGCAGAGAATGGTATCAGCGAGATTATCGAAGTAAAAATTGGTTATGATGGAATTGTACTGTCAAATTCTCTCGAGGCTAAATCTTTCAATTTGACTCTCAAAGAAATTTTCCTAGCGCTCGCTAAAAATATTCCAGATGCAAGTGGGAAAATTATTTCTAATCCTTATCAAAAATGGAATGAAATTAATCCGAAGCTTCCAGATCAAGCAATCGAGATTATGGGACCACCTCCCACTTCAGGTACTCGTGATGCATTTGTTGAATTGGCTATGGAAGGTGGATGTAAAGCTTTTTCTTCAATTCGCGATCTAAAAAATTCAAATGGTGATCGCTATAAGTCAATCTGTCATGGGATTAGAGAAGATGGAGCATTTATAGAGGCGGGCGAAAATGACAATCTTATTATCCAAAAATTAGAAACAAATCCAAATGCTCTAGGTATCTTTGGGTATAGTTTTCTCGATCAAAACAATGATAAGGTAAAAGGCACCTTGGTAGACAGTGTGGAACCAACGTTTGAGAATATTGCAGAGGGATCCTACCCTATATCCAGACCACTTTATTTTTATGTAAAGAAAGCACATGTAGGCGTGATTCCAGGATTAAAGGAATTCCTCAGGGAATTCACTAGTGAGCGAGCTTGGGGAGAAGATGGATATTTATCTGATAGAGGCTTAATCCCAATGCCAGATGAAGAGCGTTTTATGGTTGGAGAAGCAGTTAATTCACTCACTGCAATGTAATGTTTTTCGGTTTAAAAAATTAATCTTATGAAATTAGAAACTTTATTTTTATTTCTTATCGCCCTGTCAATAATTTCATATTATATTGCAATGCGTCGTGCAATTATGTCTGTTGATTCGCAACAAAGTATTTCTAAATTGCATTCAATGCCAACATATCATGGTTACTATGCAGTGATTTGTTCGTTTGTTCCACCCATGATAATCATTTTTTTATGGTTAGTTTTTGAGCAGAGAGTGATATCAACTCTATTGATATCCAATTTTTCAAATATAAAAGTTTTGTCTCAAGGGGAAATAAATCTCTTTTTGACGAATGTTCAAAATACACTTTACAGTAATCTTTTCAGTCAAGATGGAACGCGTTTTCAGTCTGAGATACAACAAGCGACTATTATTCTCAAGAGCTATCAAAGCATCAGTAGAATCATTCTGAGTGTCTTTGCCATTGCTGTTAGCATAATTGGCATAATAACAGTTCATAGAAAAATAAATCAGAACTATCGAGCTAGAAATAAATTTGAAAATGCTGTTTCTAAGTTATTAATGACATCTTCTTTGGTGGCAATTTTTACAACTATAGGAATTGTCTTGTCGGTTTTATTTGAGTCATTTCGTTTTTTCAATGAAGTATCTTTTTGGGATTTTATTTTTGGAACAGAGTGGAGCCCTCAAACAGCTCTTAGAGACGACCAGGTAGGGTCCTCAGGTAGCTTTGGTATACTGCCACTTTTTGTTGGGACAATTCTAATCACAATCATAGCCATGCTTGTTGCGGGTCCGATTGGACTGATGACAGCAATTTATCTCGGTCAATATGCTTCCCCAAGGTTCAGAAATATTGCAAAACCACTTCTGGAAGTTCTCGCAGGAATACCAACTGTCGTATATGGATTTTTTGCCGCACTGACACTTGCTCCTTTTCTCAGGACTTGGGGTGAATCAGTTGGTCTTAATGTTGCATCTGAAAGTGCATTGGCCGCGGGAATGGTAATGGGAATAATGATTATTCCATTGATATCATCATTATCTGATGATGCCATCAATGCTGTTCCAATAGCGATGAGTGAAGGTGCTCTTGGGCTTGGTTCCACTGAGTCAGAGGTGATCAAGAAAGTTGTTTTGCCTGCTGCATTACCAGGTATCGTTGGTGGTTTTTTACTCGCAATATCTAGAGCAATAGGCGAAACAATGATTGTTGTTATGGCCGCTGGATTATCCGCTAACCTTACTGTAAATCCATTGGAAGCAGTAACTACCGTTACTGTTCAAATTGTTACATTGCTTGTAGGCGACCAAGAATTTGATAGTGCGAAAACTTTAGCGGCTTTCGCTCTAGGCCTCGTGTTATTTATAGTGACACTGGGTCTAAATGTTTTTGGGTTATATATTGTTAGAAAATACAGAGAACAATATGAGTAAAAAAAATCTATCTCTATCAACTCAACAAAAAGTAAGGAAATCTTTAAGTTCTAGATACAAAAAAGAGACTTTATTTCAATACTTTGGATTAAGCTCTTTATCAGTCGGAATTATATTTCTAGTTATATTTTTCTATAGTGTCCTCTCACAGGGATTTTCTGCATTTACACAAACATACATCTCATTGAAGGTGGATTTTTCAGATAATTTGGTTGTGAAGAATAATAAAATAGATTCGATTGATTCTAACTTTGATGCAATTATTCGTTCAGCCTTAAGAGAGAGGTTTCCTGAAGTCAATAATAGGCGCGATCGACGTGAATTATATAAATTAATAAGCATCGGTGCTGTATACCAATTAATTGATCATTTAGACATGTCACCAGGTGATGTTGGATCAAGAGAAATATTATCCTTCCCAACATCTTCAGATGTGGATATGTATGTTAAAGGTAATATTGATCGTAAATTGGATGAATCAAAAAGAACAATATCTAATAATCAAATGATGTGGATTGATGAATTAGTAGAAAAAGGTGAGATTAAAATGAAATTTAATTCAGCACTTTTTTCTAATGGTGACTCAAGAGAACCTGAGCTTGCTGGTATATATAGTGCATTAAAAGGCTCTTTTCTTATGCTATTTATCACACTTATTGTTTCTTTTCCGGTCGGAATTGCTGCTGCAATTTATCTTGAGGAATTCGCACCAAAAAATAAAATTTCTGATTTGATTGAGGTTAATATAAATAACCTCGCGGCGGTACCATCCATTGTATTCGGTCTATTGGGTTTAGCAGTTTTTATAAATTGGTTCGGAATCCCAAGATCATCTCCACTTGTCGGGGGGTTAGTATTATCGCTTTTGACCTTGCCAGTAATTATCATTTCTTCCAGAGCCGCTATAACTGCCATTCCACCTTCTATAAAAGAGGCTGCACTGGGAGTTGGTGCTTCTCATATGCAAGTTGTCGCCCACCACATTCTTCCATTAGCTTTTCCAGGTATGTTGACTGGAGCGATAATTGGTATGAGCCGGGCATTAGGAGAATCTGCACCTCTTCTTATGATAGGCATGGTAGCATTTATAGTTGACATTCCGTCAGTAATAACTGATCCTTCAAGCGCTCTTCCAGTACAAATATATCTCTGGGCAGATAGTCCTGAGAGAGCTTTTGCAGAAAGAACATCTGCGGCAATTATTATTCTTTTGGGTTTTTTGCTTACGATGAATTTACTTGCTATTTACTTACGTAAAAAATTCGAGAGAAAATGGTAATGAAAAAATACATTATTCTTATTCTAAATAAAGGATTTTATAATGACCGCTAGAGACAACATAGAGGATATTGAAACCATTGGAAATCCTAATGTTGAAAATCCCTTCATTTCAGCAAAAAATGTAAATGTTCACTATGGTGATAATCATGCTATCAAGGATGTTAGCCTTCAAATTGCTAAGAATCAGGTAATTGCATTAATTGGGCCTTCCGGTTGTGGAAAGTCAACCTTTATTAGGTGCATTAACCGAATGAATGACACCATTGATATAGCAAAAATTACTGGAAAGATATCTCTTGATGGTGAGGATATCTATAGTAAGGAACTTGACCCCGTTATTCTTAGGGCTAGAGTTGGTATGGTTTTTCAAAAACCTAATCCTTTCCCAAAAAGCATTTACGACAATGTGGCCTATGGGCCAAAAATCCATGGTCTTGCAAAAGATCGAAATGAATTAGACGAAATAGTTGCCAATAGTCTACAAAAAGCAGGGCTCTATGAGGAAGTCAGCGATCGATTGGATGAGTCGGGTCTGAGCCTATCAGGGGGACAACAACAGCGACTGTGTATAGCCAGAACAATCGCAGTTAACCCCGAAGTTATACTAATGGATGAACCTTGCTCAGCACTCGATCCAATTGCTACAGCAAGAATTGAAAATTTAATAGATGAGCTATCAGAAAAATTTTCAATTGTCATTGTGACGCATTCCATGCAGCAAGCTGCGAGGGTTTCACAGAGAGTTGCATACTTTCATTTAGGGAGATTGGTTGAAGTCGATGATACAGAGAAAGTATTTACTAACCCATCACACATTCTTACTCAGGATTATATCACTGGTCGAATTGGCTAACATTTTAAGCTCAAGAGCGTAATTTGTAATATATCTTTAATATTTAATTCACATTTCTTTCATATTCAGTTCTTAACATCCTCAGTGAAACAATACATTTGTTTCTTTATTGATTGTTTAAAAACAATCGGATCAATTTATCAAATCGAGGCTTGGAGCTTAAGAATATGAAAATAAAAAATTTATTGTCAATACTGTTCATTTTTACTCTTGCGGCATGTGACAGTGGTGATGTCAATATTAACCCAGAAACATCCACATCCAATAGCAATAATACAACAACTACAGCGGCACCTGTGACCACAGAATATTGTGCAGCCTACAATAATTCAGGAGGTGACACTGTAAAAGGGTCTTATAATGCCACAACCAATCATTGTACATACTCTTCTGCTTTCTCATCAGCAAGCAATAACATTACAGTTGATCTTCTCTTTAAAGATCTCCCAGGAAATGGTGCTCATATTTTTGATGCTAGTTTATTTATGGGGAATACGTATAAGACAGATGCTGCAATGACCGCTGCAGGAATTACAAAAGGCGGAGACGGTCCTAAGTTGACTGTTGAGGCCGGAGCAACTTTGGCTTGGACTGATAAGTCAAACTTTCTCGTAATAAATCGTGGTTCACAAATCTTTGCTGATGGATCTGCGACAAAACCAATAACATTTACTTCCAAAACTGATGTTGATGGAACTGTTGGTGCTGAGGACGTGCAACAATGGGGTGGAATCGTTATCAACGGATTTGGAGTAACAAACAAATGCAGTTACACAAACACACGTGGTGAATCAAATTTTGCGCTTGCTTCTGAATGCCATATTGATTCCGAAGGTTCTGCTGGTGTCGATGAAAATCAATACGGTGGCATCAATGATGCAGATAACTCTGGCAGTCTTCAGTATGTTGTCGTGAAACACACAGGAGCTACTGTTGGAAATGGTGATGAATTAAATGGAATCACATTCGGTGCAGTCGGTTCAAATACAACAGTAAAAAATCTTCAGGTTTACTCTGTCTATGATGATGGCATTGAGATGTTTGGTGGTGCTGTAAATGTAGAAAATTATGTTGGTCTTTATGTAAGGGATGACTCAATCGATTTAGATGAAGGGTGGCACGGAACAATTAAAAACGCACTAGTTATTCAATCAGCAACTGATGGTAACCATTGCATTGAATCAGATGGAATTGGTTCTTATTCAGGCAAAACCACTACTGTAAGAGAAGACTTCGTTACACGAAAACTCAATACCCGAGCAACAATAAGCAACCTTACGTGTATCATTTCACCAAACGGCGCAGCAACTGCTACTCACGATCCAGGTGCAGGATGGAGGATCAGAGAGGGCATTTGGATGAATATAAACGATTCAATGCTGATCAGTTCATTTGGTGCCAATGATACTGGTAGCACCTCAGATAACTATTTACTGCGGATAGAAAGTGCTGAAACACACGCTTCGTTTGTTGGCGGTGATTCTAATTTAAATTCAGTAATATATTCCGGACAAGAAAATGAAAAAGGTACTACCATCACAGGTAGCAACCCATCGGTTACTGAAAAAGGATTTGCTGAATCAGAAGGGAATGTTTTCGCAACGGTCGCGAGTGGTTCTACAAAAAGCGCAACGGCTACTAATGACACAGATCTTCAACTTCTAGAGGGAACGCAACCATTCTATTCAATATTATGGGCAACTTCACAAGTTAATGGAGCTGCTCCTGCTAACTCAAGCAAGCCGACTGGCACGGGAACATATCTTGGAGCTTTGAGTACTGGAGTTGCAGATTGGACCTTTGGTTGGACTTATGGATTGCATCCATCAAACAGAGGCCAAGCGCTTTGGTTTGAATCTCTGTAGAAGAAAAGCAGAAAATTTAACCCCCGAGTATATCCACCTCTTTATTGTTAGCCTTAGCAATAGGGGGGTGGAAACTCACTAAGAAGAAGTTTTTAAATATTATAAATTGTAAAAAAACTGAAACATTGAGTCCTTAGAATCATCTTGAAATAAAACCATCAATATAGGTGCATCAAATCGTGAATAAAAAGAGATCATTTCTTAATATAACCATTACCATCATGTTTATTGTTTTCTCACATTCATCATATTCGCAAGAGAGTACAGAGGAACCATCAGACCAAAACTCTCAAACGTATAGATCTGAGTTAGGTTTAATTAATACCGAGGAAGCGCAGGAAATAGAAGAAATTGTCGTTCAAGGTCGTTATATCAATGCAGCTCAAGAACTAATCAACGAACGAATGACTGATGATAATGTCATCGATGTTTTAGATGCTGCAACAATCTCAAGATTGGGTGATTCAAATGCTGCAGCAGCATTAAGGCGACTCCCAGGCGTCACTTTAATGTCTGATAAGTATGTCTACATAAGAGGATTAGGTGAGAGGTATTCAGCAAGCCTATTGAATGGCGCACAAATCCCTTCGCCTGATCTTACGAGAAATGTTGTACCGCTTAATGTGTTCCCTACATCTGTTATTAGTTCTCTTAAAATTTATAAATCATGGTCTCCTGAATTACCAGCTAATTTTGGAGGAGGGAGTATAGACATTGAATCACTGAGCCTGCCGAATGATTTAATTGTGCAGTTTGAGATTGGCACAGGTGTTAATCAGATCTCTACTGGTAAGAATGGTCTTACTTATAACGGAGGCAGTGATGATAACTGGGGCAATGACGATGGCACAAGAGCAATGCCAGCTAACCTTCAATCTGCATTAGTAAGCTACCAGGGTAACCTAGAGACACAACAAATACTTTCATCATTAAAAAGCGCAGATGCCTCAGCCACATTAGCAAGCGCTCAAAAGATCAATCGAGAGCTTGCATCATCTTTAAATAGAAACATCGCGATCACGCAAAAAGAGATGCCAAATGATCTGTCCCTTAAAACAAGTATTGGAAATACATTTGATGTTAATGATAATTTATCATTATCTTTCCTTGCAGGTGCTTCATATGATCGCGGCTGGAGGATGCCAACACGGGTAGCAAGAAATTTTAACTTTCCTATAGAAAGAACGGATACAGATATAGAAACAACGTATTCTGTTAATTTGTCTAATTTTTTAACTACAGGTATCAAAACAGAAAATCATCAGGTATCAGCTACAAGGCTTTGGCTCAGAAATACAGATGACGAGACTGCAACTCAAGACTTCTTTAATGAGAATAGGCAAAAATCAGATGGACGTGGATTTAGAAATTATCGACTAAAATTTGAAGAAAGAAACATGACGGTCAACCAATTCCAAGGTGAGCATTATTTTGCTGATCTTATTGCGAATTCACCTCTACGATTTATAGTTCCTGATTTAGGCGATAGCAACGGTTACATTCTTAATTCTAATCAAGACTTTTCAGAACTAAAATTCTCATGGTTCTATTCTGATGCAGATGCAAAAACAGATATACCTAATCAGGTCGGGGTAGAAACACAAACAATAACCGATGTGAATACTGGTGCAATAATAACCCAACAGATTGCGAGGGATGCAACTGCATCGGATTTCCGGTTTACAGATTTAGATGATGATCTCCTTAACTACGGGTTTAAGTTTGATTTACCTATAATATCTGAAAGAAATGAAATCACCTTAAGCAGTGGATATTCTCATGCCAGAAAAGTAAGAACATACAAACAGACTCAATTTGGCCTTGGTCCTCTTGATGTTGCTGATATTGCAACACTGCAAGGTGATCTTTCAACGGCCTTCTCAACAGCTGCCATAACAAACACTGCCAATAATTATGTATTTGATAGGCAAGGTACTAACACAGAAAGCTACATTGCAGCCACTATGACAGATGGTGTATTTGGTAATGTTGATTGGATACATGACAACACCTGGAGAGCATCAGTGGGTGCTCGTTGGGAAAATTACAGACAAGTAGGGTTGTCATGGAATCCTTATGGCTATACTGCGGATAAGCCCCAGATTTCCATGGACACAACAGAATTGCAAAAAAGTGTCTTCACAGATGACAGGCTTTACCCTGCAATCTCATTAACATACATGTCAGATTTTCTGGCTGAGACATTTCAACTGAGATTTAATTGGAGTGAGACGACGGTTAGACCAGATTTAAGAGAAATTACTGATGCCAGTTATATCGACCCAATTACTGGTGACTTGACCAGAGGGAATTCAGGTGTGAAGCCAGCTGAAATGAGTAATTTTGATATCAGAGCTGAATGGTTTTCAGGGGATGGCGATAACTTTACATTTACAGTTTTTAATAAAGACATTGATCTCCCAATTGAATTTTTTGAGTCGGCGGCAAGTGATACAACTATCGCAAGAGAAATCATCAACGCAAATTCAGCCAAAGTCAGTGGAATTGAAATTGAAGCCCTTAAAACTCTCGGTTTTCTGGGTGCAGCGTTTGATTCTTATTTTGTAAGAACAAATATTACTCTGCAAGATTCAGAATTGGTTGCAGGACCAAGAGCAGATGCCCCCACAAACCAGATTCGAAGAATGAGTGGTGCTTCTGATGAGGTGGTGAACCTCATGCTTGGATATGATTCTCCAGATGCCTTACATTCTGTGTCTCTAATATACAACATGGTGGGTGATAGGCTTTATGTTGCCGGAAGAAACGGAGCACCTGATGCGTTTGAGCAACCATATGATTCTCTCGATCTAACTTATTCATGGTATCCAACTGATAAGGTCACAGTTAAATTTAAAGCAAAAAATCTACTCGATGAATCAATACGTATAGATAGAAACAATACAAGAGTATTCACTGAAAATATTGGCCAGAGTTATTCTTTAAGTGTGATGTGGACTCCAAGATAAAGATAAAATAATATAAGTCATATTTATTTTATTAAGGTGGTTTTACATATGCTCGAAGAGTTAACACAAAAAGTTATTAAAAATGTTCAAAAACATGAACCTTTTGGTTTTAATGTTCGATTTGATCTGACAGAAGGCTCCAGTATATATGTAAGCGGGAACTCTAATCCCATAAGTGTATCTAATGATTCCAATCCTGCGGACACAGTATTTATAGTAGATAGCAAGGATTTGGAATCGATGTTGGACGGCAATATGTCACCCATGAGCGCCTACATTACGGGTAAGATGAAAATTGAAGGGGATATGGGTAAAGCTATGCAGTTAAGTTCAATTTTTAGTTGATATTAAATAAAATCAAACAGAACGTAGATACCATTCGAAATCTACATTACTTATCTTGTTATTAAGCTCTGATTCTTCATACCTGCGATTAACTATGAAAGATTGACTGAATTCATGACCTAGGTATTCAGGTAAAATTTTACTTTTTTCAAATGCATCAATTGCTTTATTCCATCGATTTGGAATTTTTTGTTGCAAGGTTATTATTTCGCCTTCTTTGATCATTTTTCCTGGTTTGCATTTATTCTTGATCCCATAATCCAATCCAGCAAGGATAGCTGCAGTTACTAAATATGGATTTGCATCTGCCCCCGCAACACGGTGCTCAAATCTTAAATTTTTAGCATTAGATACTGGAATACGTATGGAAACATTCCTATGATTAACTCCCCAGTTGGGTTCAACAGGAGCGAACATGTCTGGCCTTAATCTCCTGAATGAATTGATATTTGGTGCAAAAATAGCAGTGGATTCTGACATCAATTTTTTTAGCCCACCAACAGCATATTTTAACTTATCAGAAAAGGGTGGTGATGCTTGTGCTTCTATATTATTTGAAAATATATTCTTATTTTTTTTGTCATAAGCACTCATGTGGATGTGCATACCTGATCCCGACTCCTCCTCAAACGGCTTAGCCATAAAGCAAGCAACAAATCCATGTTGTCTTGCTGTTGCTTTGATAACTCTTTTCAGCAATACAGCATGATCACACGCCAACAAGGGATCATCGACATGGTGTAAATTTATTTCAAACTGGGCAGGCGCAAATTCAGAGATCGTGGTTCCAGCAGGAATATTTTGCAATTGGCAGTTTTGGTGAAGATCGTCCAAGAAATTTTCAATATCCCAAAGGTCATCAGGATGATAAACCTGAGGTCCAGGTTGCGGCCTTCCAATTCCTGGAATAAGAGAGATTTTTGGGGTTGGTCGATCCGTATTCCCGTCTAAGAGATAGAATTCCAATTCAACTGCCATGACTATTTTTGGAGCTGTGTTTTTTACTTTTTTTACGATATTTTCCAAAACATTTCTTGGCTCAGCAAAAAAAGGCTTATTTTTCCTATCACGAAATGTAAATAATGTTTGCGCTCTGGGTTTTTTTGACCAAGGCACTGGCGCCAGACTTGATGCTATGACCTCTGCATCGGTATCTGGATCCCCATCATCTCCAGACCAGCTAATACCTGGAACGGCGTCTCCCAGTATATCTAAAAGCACTGTCCCTCCCGGCATCGTAAAGCCATCGTGAAATATACTTTTGAATTCATCGGCACGGATTCGTTTACCCCTTAGTACACCATGAATATCAGCAATCAATATCTCCATTTCTTCCGTTTTTGGATATTGTTTGAGAAACTTATTCAATATAGAAAGATTTTTCTTTTTCATTTTTTCTGACATTGCTGAATACTTTCAAGTTGTTGTAATTAAACCATTATCATATAAGAAATATGGTTGTAATACATTTTATTAATAAAATGATATATCATAATATGGAAGAATAAATCATATTATGAGCGAATAATGAAAACAAATAATCCTCCAAAGGGGGCACAAGCAGCCCTCAGAGCAGTGAGACTTCTTAAATTATTCTCCTTAGAGAAACCGGATTTAACATTGACGCAATTGAGTCAAGGAGCCGATCTTAATAAAACAACCACTCACCGTTTATTGAGAGCGCTGCAAAGTGAGAGTCTCGTTCAGAGAAATTCTGTCACAGGTCGATACAGCCTCGGTGCTGGATTAATGGCACTTGGAGTCCAAGCGTTATCGAGCAGTGATTTAAGAAGGCGAGCAAGACCTATTTTGAAACTGTTAGCTCGGGATACCGGTGAAACAGCACAACTTGAAGTGCCTGTTGAGGGTGGAATGTTAATTATAGATGAGGTCACTGGACGTCATGTGGTTGCAGCTTCCGGAAATATCGGAACAAGTTGGCCAATGCATGCCACCTCCAGTGGGAAAGCTTACATTGCATTTGATTCGAATGTATTGGACAGCTTGCCGGACGAGTTTCCTGCCCTAACTAAAAATACGATTACTAAAAAAGAAATTATAAAAAAACAATCACAAATAATTTTAAAAAAAGGGTATTCAGAAAGTATCGACGAATTAGAGCCAGGTTACAGTTGTGTTGGGACCGTTGTTTATGATGCTGTTGGGAATATTCAAGGCGCACTATCGATTGGTGGTCCAACTCATAGAATGAACACCCAAAAGAGAATGGAATTGGGAGCGGTCATCAAAAGAGCTTCAGAGCGACTGACTCCTGAGTATTAATTAATTTCTCTAGCGTGTTACTATCTTAATATCTTAATTGAACTCATTTATTTTTGGGGATGACTATCAGTAGATTTCTATTTTTCATCTATATTATTTTTTTATCTTACAGTTCCAGTGCGATAGAGCTAAAACTACCTAAAGTGGCTTTAAGTGAAGTCCCTTTTGAGCTTGAAATATCTGAGATTGAGAATAATTTACCCATTGAGATCTCCTTTGAGGACCAAGCATTAACTGCGATTCCTGATCAAGACGGTCAGATTAAGATTGAAATTCAATTTAACTCATCGGGCAATCAAGAAATTGTTATTAGGCAGCCTGATAACAATATAATGAATTCGATGATAAAGGTTCTTCCCGGTTGGATCTCAGTGGCACCTCCTCTATTGGCTATATTTATTGCGTTGCTTCTTAGAAATGTAATTCCAGCTCTGATCGCGGGAATTTGGTTCGGAGCAGCTGCTCTCAATCCTCTAACTTTCACTGGTATTTTTAAAGGACTGCTGGATGGATTTCAAGTTTATGTTGTCAAGGCCCTGTCTAACGAAGATCATGCCGCAATAATTCTTTTCTCAATGATGATAGGAGGTATGGTTGGAATCATCACAAGAAATGGAGGAATGAATAGCATCGTGATGCTTTTGGTGAGCAAGGCAAAAACAGCCATCGGAGGACAAGTCTCGGTATGGATGATGGGTCTGATGATTTTTTTCGATGATTACAGTAATACCTTGGTGGTAGGTAATACGGCTAGACCATTAACTGATCATCTCAAAATTTCTAGAGAAAAATTAGCTTATATTGTTGATTCGACTGCTGCACCAGTCGTTTGTCTGGCATTAATAACAACTTGGATAGGTTATGAGGTTGGATTAATTGATGCAGCATTGAGTTCTATTCCTGAAATACAAGAACCTGCTTATTCGGTATTTTTGCATTCTATTCCGTATAGTTTTTATCCGATCCTAGCAATAATATTTGTATTTGCTGTCGCGTACACAGGTAAAGATATGGGGCCAATGTATGAGGCGGAAGTCAGGGCAAGAAAAGGTCAAGTTGCTCCGATAAATAAAGAGGATACACCGGCGATTCAAGGCGATAACTTGGAACCAAAAGCAGGGGTTAAAATGAGAGCAGTCAATGCTTTTGTTCCAATTATTGTTCTTATCGTTTCGCTTTTAATGGGTTTATATGTGACTGGAGAAGGGCAAAATTTAACTGAAATTATCGGTTCTGCTAATTCATATATGGCTATGCTTTGGGCATCCTTGCTTGGCGCAATGGTCGCAGCAATTATGACAATTTCGCAAAAAATATTAACAACACATGAAACAGTTGACGCTTGGTTCGGAGGAGTAAGAGCCATGCTTTTTGCAATGATAGTATTAATTCTTGCGTGGGCATTATCTGACATCAGTAAGGAATTGCATACTGCGGATTATTTGGTATCAATTTTGGCAGATTCTATTGCACCGCAGATGGTGCCAGCAACTGTATTTATATTGTCTGCAATTACAGCCTTTACAACGGGAACGAGCTGGGGGACATTAGGCATATTAATGCCATTAGTGGTTCCATTATGCTGGGCAGTTATGCAAATAAATGGCATGGCCAGCCCAGAGCACATGCACATCCTCTATTCAGCGATTGCATGTAACCTTGCAGGGGCAGTTTGGGGGGATCACTGCTCTCCCATATCTGACACAACAGTACTATCCTCAATGGCCAGTGGGTGCGATCACATAGAGCATGTGAGGACGCAAATGCCGTATGCGCTTCTTGTTGGAACAGTTGCTATTACATTTGGAACAATTCCCGGTGCTTACGGTTTATCTCCGATAATTTCAATAATTTTTGGAGGTGCTTTGTTGTTAGGTGTATTAATTTATTTTGGAAAGAAAGCCGATAATATTTAATTGAATATTGTTTTCATCATTATGTGATATTTCGGTGAAGATTGATTTTGCTTAAGGTAGAATCTTTGAATGTATAATTTTTTGATTTAGGAGTGATGTATGATTCGAGTAATTTTGTTTTTTCTTGCAGTGACAACAGCTGCAATTTCGTCAGCGCAAGATAATAGTATTGATGCAAAAGTCAATGCAGCTCTGGAAGCAGATATAAGAACGTCCGCTGATAAAGCCAGAGATGCCAATAGAAAACCATTAGAGACATTAAACTTTTTTCAAATGAAAGATGATATGCGTGTCCTTGAACTGGTTCCAGGTGGCGGTTGGTACACAAAAATTTTAGCTCCTGTGTTAGAAGAAAACGGTGAATTGTATGTTTCACTTTGGACGGATCGTCTCGAACAAGGGTTATTATCTCAAGAAGCATTTGATCACGTGAAGGTAATTGGTGGATTGAATCCAAATAGAAATGGAGTTGATTGCGGAAATCTAGTCCAATGCAGATTAAATACAATTGATGTTGTCGATTTTGGTGTAAAAAATCTTGATCTGGTTGTGACATTCAGAAATATGCATAATTTTGATGTGAACGGAAGAAAAGCAGTCAATCAAGCAGCTTTTGACGCTCTTAAATCTGGTGGGCACTACGGCGTAATAGATCACACAAGACGACACATGCAGCCCATGACCAGTGAAGTATGGCGAAGAGCTGATCCTATTCAGATCATGCAAGAATTATTAGATATTGGCTTTGAATTTGCGGGATATTCTAATTTGCATCATAAGCCTGATGATGTGCTTCGATATGAAGTGGGAAGGAAATCTGTTACAGGAAATACTGATCGCTTTACATTTCTTTTTAGAAAGCCATAAGTCGTAAAAATATTACATAGGGTTTTTGAGGGGTCAAAGTCTAAAAAAAGACTATTTTATGAGCAAAAGACCGATAATAGGGATACCTGCCGATAAAAGGATGGTGGGTATTCATCCGTTTCATATGGTGGGTGAAAAATATTTAAATGCGATTAAATCGGCGTCTCAAGGACTACCATGGATTATTCCGGCATTAGGATATGATAACTCTTCGGAGGAGATACTGGAAAGAATAGACGGTCTTTTTCTCACCGGCAGTTATTCTGATATTGAGCCACATCATTATGGAGGCGATGCCAGCAGAGCCGGAACTCTGCATGATCCTGATAGAGATAAAACTGTGTTGCCATTAGCTAAAAAAGCATTAGATAAAGGTGTGCCAGTTTTTGCTGTGTGCAGAGGCTTTCAAGAGTTAAACGTTCTTCTTGGCGGAACATTGCATCAACACATTCACGAAATTGGTGACAATCTAGATCATCGCGAAAACAAGAATGATGATATAGAAGAACAATATGGCTTTGCTCACGAGATAAAAATTAATGAGGGGTCTATGCTGCATCAACTATACGGTAAGACTGAAGCAAAAGTTAATTCACTTCATGGTCAAGGAATAAAGGATGCGGCACCGGGTATTACCATCGAGGCTGTTGCCGAAGACGGAGTTATTGAGGCATTTAGAGTTAATAATTCCAAGTCATTCGCCTATGCAGTTCAGTGGCATCCTGAGTGGAAAGTGATGGAAAATCCTCTCTCATTATCGCTTTTTAGAGAGTTTGGGGATGCTTGTAAAAAATACGCAGAGAAAAAATAATATTATTAATAATTGCTTATGCAAATTGGAATTTTAAGTGGAAAAAGAAAAAAATATTAACAAATGGTTTACTGAGAATAAAATTGAAGATCTCGAGGTCCTTGTTCCTGATATGGCTGGCGCAGCTAGGGGAAAAATGATTCCAGCGTCTGGTTTCGGGGATGGTCAGATGAAGATGCCAGAAGGTATATTTGGGCAAACGATCTCAGGTAACTATTTTGAAAGTGAAAATAATGTTGAAGATAGGGATATGCTTTTAGTGCCCGATCCCAGCACATTGTGCTTAGTTCCATGGATGGAGATTCCAACCGCTTCCATGATTTTTGATGGATACACTAAAGATGATGACAAGGTCGATGCCTCTCCAAGGCGGGTATTGCAGAATGTTCTGAAATTATATGCAGATGAAGGTTGGAAGCCTGTTGTTGCTCCCGAGGCCGAATTTTATTTACTCAATCCATCAAATGACTTTCAAAATGAGATTGAGCCACCACAAGGGAGATTAGGGATAACGGACACAACCAAACAACCGTATAGCTTAGACTCAATGAATAATTTTGATCCTTTTATCAATCAAGTATACGAATACAGTGAAATTCAAGGAATTTCTATCGATAATATATCTCAAGAAATGGGTCCCGCTCAACTTGAAATAAATTTCCTTCACGGCGATGCATTGTCACTTGCGGATCAAGTTTTTCGTTTTAAACGGATTGTAAAAGAGGTTGCCATTCAGCATGAAATGCATGCAACGTTTATGGCAAGACCAATTACGAATGAAGCGGGGAGCGCCCTGCATATTCATCAAAGTGTGATGAATGAAAAAGGCGAAAATATTTTTTCAAATAAAGATGGTTCGGAGAATAATAATTTTGCATATTTTATCGGTGGCTTACAAAAGTATATGCCAGATTCATTGCTGATTTTCGCGCCTTATGCAAACTCTTACAGGCGTTTTCTGAGTTATTGGTCTTCACCTGTGAATCTTGAGTGGGCAATTGATAATAGAAGTGTTGGTCTTAGGGTTCCAGATTCAGATCCAGAAAATCGACGCATAGAAAATAGATTAGGTGGCTCTGATGTCAATCCTTATCTGGCACTTGCAGCTACGTTAGCCTGCGGATATTTGGGTATGACTGAAAAAATAAAACCAAGAGATGCCATTGAGGGTAGCGCCTATGATTTACCGTTTGGATTGCATAGGCATATGTATGCATCGATTAATGCTTTTTCATCAAGCGAGGCAATGAGAAAAGTTCTAGGTGATGCATTTGTTGATATGTATGCAGGTATTAAACAAAAAGAGCATGAACAGTTCCAAGAAATAATAACACCATGGGAAAGAGAGCATTTGATGCTAAATGTTTGATCATAATGTGATACAAGCATTCATTATATGAAATCAAAAAAGACAACGCAGTTTGTCTTTTAATAAAATAAGCTTTATAGGAATCTTGTTACAGGGGAAAATTAATGTCACTTTTCGAAGATCGTTCAAAAACAGATTGGCAGTCACTTGATAGTGACCATTATCTTCATCCATTTACGGATCATAAAGATTTAGGCAAAAAGAAAAGCAGAATCATCGCAAAAGCGGATGGGGTTTATATCTATGATATAGAAGGCAATGAAATTTTGGATGCAATGTCTGGATTGTGGTGCGTGAACATCGGTTATGGAAGGAAAGAGCTGGCAGATGCTGCAGCAGATCAATTAAATGAACTCCCTTATTACAATAGTTTTTTTCAGTGCGCTAACCCACCCTCCATAGAATTAGCAAAAACACTAAAACAAGTTACGCAAAGTCAATTTAATCGTGTTTTTTATACTGGCTCGGGCTCTGAATCAATTGACACAATGATACGTCTTGTTCGTCGGTACTGGGAAGTCCAAGATCAACCCAATAAGAAAACAATTATAGCCAGAAAAAATGCTTATCACGGATCAACAATAGCAGGTGTAAGTCTCGGCGGGATGAATCCTATGCATTCTCAAGGAGGACCATTATTACCTGCAATCGAGCATATAGATCAACCGTATTGGTTCGGTTCTGATAGAACTCTAGATCACGATGAATTTGGCTTAAAAATGGCTTCACAACTTGAGGAAAAAATTCTAGAACTCGGTGTTGATAATGTGGCTGCATTCGTAGGTGAACCAATTCAGGGTGCTGGCGGTGTTATTATTCCACCCGATACGTATTGGCCTGAAATACAAAGAATATGTAATCATTATGGAATATTAATGATTACCGATGAAGTGATATGTGGTTTTGGTAGATTAGGAGAGTGGTTTGGTGCTGATCATTTTCAAATTAAGCCAGACTTAATGACATTCGCAAAAGGTGTCACCTCAGGTTATCTCCCTCTTGGAGGAGTTATGGTCAGTGATAAAGTTTCTGACGCAATAGTGGATAAGGGGGGTGAATTCGCACATGGATTTACTTACTCAGGTCACCCTGCATCTTGTGCTGTTGCCATTGAAAATATTCGAATAATTGATGATGAAAACCTCATCAGCAGAACGAAAAATGACATTGGACCTTACCTTCAAGAGAAATGGTGTTCACTGAATGAGCATCCTATAGTTGGTGAAACACGCATGGTTGGATTGATGGGTGCAATGGAACTTGTTTCAAATAAAGATAACTATGAAAGATTTGATGACAAATCGTCAGCGGGAATGACATTTAGGGATTTTGCAGTTAACAATGGATTGGTCATGAGAGCGGTTGGAGACAGTATTGTCACATCACCGCCTCTAATCATAAGCGAAAAAGAAGTTGACGAATTAATCGAGAAAGCATGGCGATGCCTGGATCATACGCAATCAATAATGCAGTCTTAAGATTAAATAAGTGAGGTTGAAATGAGCGAAAAGAAACACCCAAGACCTGAATTGTATGGCATGTCATATGAGCCTACTTATTCGGGGTCAACATCTTTTTTCCGTAGAGAATTTTCAAAAGATTTAAGAGGCGTTGATTTGGCGGTGACCGGCATTCCTCTTGATACTGCAGTAACAAATAGACCTGGAACAAGATTTGGTCCGCGAGCGGTAAGAGCGGCATCAACAATATTGGCCTGGGAGAGACCTTATGGGCTCGATTTTAATCCAGTCGAGAGAATAGCAATGGTTGACTACGGTGATTGCCATTTTGATTTTGGGGTACCTGAATCGGTTCCAAAATATATAGAAGATCACATCTCTGGAATTTTAGATGAAGGTTCAGCAGTATTTTCAATTGGAGGAGATCATTTTGTCAGTTACCCAATACTCAAAGCGCATGCAAAAAAAATAAAAGAACCAATTTCATTAATCCAGTTTGATGCACATACCGATACGTGGGCAGCAGGAGAAGGCGATGAACAGTCTGCTGATGAAAATAGAATTGATCATGGAACCATGTTCTATCAAGCCACTAAAGATGGAATTCTTGATCCCAAAAGCTCAGTTCAGATAGGAATAAGAACAGAAAATCCTGACACCATGGATTTTAATATTCTTGATGCCCCTTGGGTGCATGAAAATGGAATCGATGCGGTTATTAGAGAAACAAAAAGGATTGTAGGTTCTAAACCTGTTTATATGACATTTGATATTGATTGCCTTGACCCAAGTTACGCTCCAGGCACTGGAACCCCAGTATGTGGGGGGCTGAGTTCACACCAAGCAATGAGCATTATTCGAGGATTGACTGGAATCAATCTAATTGGTTTGGATTTAGTAGAGGTCTCAGCAGCATATGATGTTGGTGAAATTACAGCACTTGCAGGGGCGCACA
>ERZ802830.543-NODE-543-length-37761-cov-10.7629_pt1 | contig 37761 bp, 35 predicted proteins | sample MGYA00345654_ERZ802830 | MGnify/ENA primary metagenome ERZ802830 (study PRJEB30503, sample SAMEA104212375) | marine metagenome | biome: Westerlies Biome; feature: [SRF] surface water layer (ENVO:00010504) within the epipelagic zone...; material: water... | reverse complement strand
GGATCGGTTTGCTTTGATGTGGAGAATACGAAATGGCGCCATTTTGGAAGCAGAAAAAATGGGTATTGAAGTTGTTGACGTCCGGTTAAAGCGGACAGACTTACCAAGACAAAACTTAGAGGCAACTTTTGCCAGGATGCGTGCGGAAAGAGACAGAGAAGCTGCCGATGAAATCGCTAGAGGTAATGAGGCAGCTCAGCGTGTGAGGGCACAGGCAGATAGAGAGCAGGTTGTTATCGTGTCAGAAGCCAAGCGTGAGTCTGAAATAATTCGAGGTGAAGCAGATGCTGAGCGAAATGCGATTTTTGCATCAGCTTTTGGAGAAGACCCTGAATTCTTTGAGTTTTATAGATCGCTAAATGCCTATGAAAAAGCAATAACAGGCTCAAACTCCACAATGGTAATGTCCCCGAATTCGGAGTTTTTCAACTACTTTAAGTCTGACTTAGGAATTAAATGATTTCGGCAGTCTTGTATGGACTAGGATTGGTGTTGCTAATCGAGGGGCTGGTTTATGTTCTGGCCCCTCATTTCGTAGAAAAGATGTTACTATCATTAAAAGAAATGCCTAATGAACAACGTCGTTTGGTTGGCGTTTGTATGGCCCTCGGTGGTAGTTTGATTCTTCTCTTGATAAAAATAATTTAATTTTATTTATAAAACAGCAAACTTTCGATCTCCAGGACGTTGCAAACTTCGAATGTGGTCCTAAATAAAATCGTGAGGGTGCAACGAATTTTTGAGGATCAAATGCGACAAATTTCTATTTTTGAAACCACACGAACTTTGACACTAGAAGATTTAAAAAAATCACAAAAACTTTTCCTAACTTCGGTTTTTGTGATTATGAGCTTTCTTTTGCAAACGATGGTTGTAGAAGCTCGCAGTGCGCCGGAAAGTTTTGCTGACTTAGTTGAAGATGTAGGCTCATCTGTAGTTAATATTACGACGACAACAAAAGTTGAAACTCCAGTAGTGCCTCGAGGCGTTGTGCCGGAAGGCAGTCCCTTTGAAGAGTTGTTTCGAGATTTTCAGAACCCAAATGGCCCTCGTCAAAGGCCGCGTAATGCAAATGCTCTTGGTTCTGGTTTTGTGATCAGTAGCGATGGATTTATCGTAACAAATCATCATGTAATAAATGGAGCTGATCAAATAACAATAGAATTTAATGATGGATCGTTTCGTGAGGCGGTTGTTATCGGAAGTGATGAGAATATTGATATAGCTTTGTTAAAAGTTGATTCCGAAACAAATCTGGAATTTGTAGAATTCGGTGATAGTGATATTTCCCGGGTTGGTGACTGGGTCATGGCAATGGGTAACCCCCTAGGTCAAGGTTTTTCTGTTTCTGTTGGAATAATTTCAGCACGCAATCGTGAATTGGCAGGAAATTATGACGATTATATCCAAACAGACGCAGCCATTAATAGAGGCAATTCGGGTGGTCCGCTTTTTAACATGGACGGAAAAGTTATTGGCGTAAACACCGCTATTCTATCTCCCAATGGTGGGTCGATAGGCATTGGGTTTTCAATGGCATCGAATGTGGTTGAACCAATTGTTAAGCAATTGAAAGATTTTGGAGAAGTTCGCCGTGGTTGGTTGGGTGTGAGCATAGGTGATCTTAATCAAGATATGGCCGACGCCTTGGGTATGAAAGAGCCTAGCGGTTCTATTGTACTCGAGGTCTATGACGGGCCATCTAAAGAGGCCGGTCTATTGGCTTCAGACGTTATCGTTATGTTTGATAATAAAAAAGTAGGTAATTCGGGTGAATTGGTTCGTATTGTTGGTGACACAACAGTAGGAAGAACTGTAGATGTTATGGTACTCCGGCAAGGTGAGCGCATAAAGGTGAGTGTAAAGCTTGGGCAGCGCCCAACGAATAAGGAACTGAACGCGAAAGTCATGCCACCTGAACCGGCCAAGCCAAATGAAAACGCAATTGATGGAGTTGGTTTGTCTGAGCTGACGGATGGTTTGCGAGAAGAATATAACATCGATCCTGCTATCTCGGGTGTGATAATAGTATCTATTGATGAAAATTCTGCTGCATATGAAAGTGGTTTACGCAAAGGTGAGGTGATTACGGATGTTGGACAGAATAATCAAGTTAGCTCTGTAAAAGAAGTGGAAGATCTCGTTTCGAGTGCGAAAAGTGAGGGGCGTAAGTCGGTTCTTCTTTTAGTTCGGAAAGAAGGACAACCGCGTTTTGTTGTACTAAAGTTTGAATAAAATCGCATCTTGGAAAACTAGGAGGAACTCTCCTAGTTTTCTATTTTATAACGACCTACATATTTATGTTTGGTAAGTCATCGAGCATGTATGAAATGTCTTCAACATACTCAGCTATTATATGTATAACTGAATTTTCGTTCTGAACTCGTCCTTGTATTTTCAAAAGGCGCCCAGAAATTATAGCACGACGAAATTTTTCATATAAAGTTCGCCAGATTACTATATTTATTGTTCCTGTTTCATCTTCCAGTGTAAGAAAAATAACGCCTTTTGCAGTTCCTGGACGTTGTCGAAGTATCACTAATCCTGCGACGCAAACAATTGTGCCGGGTGAAGGGCGGTTTAGAAAAGATGCGGGGCAAGCACTGGGTGGCTTTGGCCAAGTTAAGACAGTATTTTTCATTTTTTTAATATATTTGATTTTTGGTCACCATTGAGAGAACAAAAGTAGAACATATATAATAATATCACAAGTTTTTTTAATAATTTCTAAAAAGGTGTGGCCGAATTAAATTTAGCTGATTAGAAGAGTTTAATGGATTGAGAGGGATGAGCAGAATGGCGAAAATTACCTATATCGAACATAATGGGACACAGCATGTTGTTGAGGTGTCAAATGGTTTGACAGTGATGGAAGGTGCTCGAGATAATAATATTCCAGGAATTGATGCAGACTGTGGTGGTGCATGTGCGTGCTCCACTTGCCATGTTTACGTTCACCCGGACTGGGTATCAAAGATACCGGCAAGTGAAGACATGGAGCAGGATATGCTTGACTTTGCTTATGAACCTGACCCTCAAAGATCCCGCCTAACTTGTCAATTACAGGTTACTGATGATTTAGATGGCTTGATCGTTCAAATGCCTGAAAAACAAATTTAGAAAATACCTAATTTAATTAACCTAACTTTTTCAATAAGTCCCCATTTCGAATTTTCCCTGCTGACACAACAGAGCATAATAATCCTCGTAATCGAAAAGGTATGTTTTCCTTTAAGGTTATCCAGTTTTTTGCATCCACACCATAACGCACTTTCCATTTAACGCAGCCGTCGTTGAAAATCCCTGATACTTTAAGCATAGCAGCTCCAGCTGAAAGAATAGTACCAGCTGGGCAATTCTCTTCAGATGTATCAAAATCAGACATGAAGGTATCACCTGGGTGAATTGCTTCCGGTCCAAATTTTACGGCATTCCAAACTCTAGTAGATAAAATCGAAACTTGAATACCGGGATCCGGCTCCCCGTTTGAGAGTTTCAACCAAGGGCTTTCCCGCCATCGGTCTCCCTTAATTCCTTCATTTGGTGTTAATTCCATGAAATCAGGAAAACTTCTTTGGTTTCTTTCTGGACGAAAGCATAGATTTTCAATGAAGGATTCATCTTTTGGAGCTTTTTGTATATGTGGTATGGCGGCTGATAATTCTTGTTTTGATCTAAAAGTCATAGCCCTCTCCAGCCAATATCTTTCCTGTAAAAACCTTGAGGCCAATCAATATTTTTTATCATTTGATATGCGCTCTTTTGAGCTTCGATTAGAGTATTTGCTCGAGTTGTTACGTTTAAAACACGTCCTCCATTTGCGACTATTTTGCCATCCTGCTTTTCTGTTCCTGCATGGAAGCAAACAAAATTGCTATCAGAAGGAAGATCATCCAACCCATTTATCACTGTACCTTTTTCATATGAACCGGGATATCCACTGCTAGCCATAACAACCGTAATCGAGTGATCGTCCGCCCAATTAATTTTTACATCACCCAACTCACCTTTCGCAGTAGAAAGTAGAGCATCTAAAATCTGTCCTCCTAACCGCATCATCAAGACCTGACATTCTGGATCACCAAATCTTACATTGTACTCAACTAGACGAGGATTAGAATCCTTTATCATCAGGCCCGCGTAAAGAACGCCCGTGAAGGGCATACCTCGATCCATCATCTCGTACATTGTCGGGCGTATAATTCTATCAATAGTTTTATTTACCACTGATTGGTCTAAAATTGGAGCCGGTGAATACGCTCCCATGCCTCCAGTATTTAACCCAGTATCGCCTTCTCCCACCCGTTTATGATCTTGCGCAGTCCCAATTGGTAGGATTGTTTTGCCATCAACCAAAACAAAAAGGGAGGCCTCTTCACCTTCCATAAACTCTTCAATGACAACGCTTGTTCCTGCATCCCCAAAAGAGCCGCCAAAAATTTCACGCACAGCAGTTAATGCCATCTCAATGTCTGTGGCTACGATTACACCCTTTCCTGCAGCCAGCCCATCGGCTTTTACAACTAGAGGGGCTCCTTTGGTCTTTATGTAAGCTAAAGCTGGTTCCAGTGAGGCGAAACTTTTGTATTCAGCAGTAGGCGCTCCAGCAGCATCGCAGATTTCCTTTGTGAATTTTTTACTTGTTTCTAACTGAGACGATGCTTTTGAAGGTCCAAATGTTAGAATTCCTTCATTCTTTAAAACATCACTAACGCCCGCTGCTAATGGTGCTTCAGGACCAATTAAAACAAAATCTATACTGTATTCTTTTACTGCTTTAAGTACCTGTTTGGCATCAAGAATATTGATTTCGATGCAATTACAAATTTGACCAATACCAGCATTTCCTGGTGATACGAATACATTATCACACTTAGGATTTTGTTTAATCGCCCAGGCGAGAGAATGTTCGCGGCCTCCACTCCCTAATATTAAAATATTCATACCTGAATCACCTTACGCTCTTTAATTTTTAATAATGAACAACATTTGTTTGGGCAAGGCTCCGCAAAACTAATTGCCCTTGAGCTTATCAAAGTTTAGGCTTCATCAAGGAGTTTTTAATGTCTGATCTTATCGAAAATCAAATAACTGGAATTAATGAACCAGAGTTTTCTGTAAGTGAGATTTCTAATGCTATTAAAAGACTTATTGAAGATGAGTTTTCTTATGTCCGAATTAGAGGCGAGATTGGCCGCGTAAGCTTCCCCAGATCAGGTCACGTTTATTTGGACTTGAAAGATGAGAAATCCGTAATTTCGGGCGTCATCTGGAAGGGTGTTGCAGATAGATTAGTAACACGGCCTGAGGAAGGTATGGAGGTTATTGCGAGGGGAAGGGTGACTACTTTTGGAGGGCAATCTAAGTATCAAATAATTATTGACGAATTGAGACCCGCTGGTGTTGGCGCTTTGATGGCCATGCTGGAAAAGAGAAAAAAACAGTTTCAAGCTGATGGTGTTTTCAATCGGGAACATAAAAAATCACTTCCTTATCTACCCGAAATTATAGGTGTGGTAACCTCTCCCTCTGGCGCTGTTATCAAAGACATTTTACACCGTCTTGCTGATCGCTTTCCAAGAAAAGTGGTTTTATGGCCAGTTGCTGTACAAGGAGAAAAGTGCGCCAAAGAGGTGGCTCGAGCCATCGATGGCTTTAACTCTTTAACAAAACAAAACCCACTCATTGCACCGGATCTAATTATTGTGGCTCGCGGGGGAGGTTCTATAGAAGATTTATGGGGTTTTAATGAAGAGCTCGTGGTAAAGTCAGCATTTAAATCCGCAATTCCTTTGATATCGGCAATAGGCCATGAAACAGATACAACGCTTCTTGATTATGTCGCTGATGTTAGAGCCCCAACACCGTCAGCTGCAGCAGAAATGGCTGTCCCCGTTAGACATGAATTATTGGCTTTACTAGACACCAATGGAGCACGATTGAGCAGGGGGCTCAGCCAGATATTATCAAATCGTTCTCAAAGATTATTGGATTTTTCCCGGTCACTACCCAGAGTATTTGGACTATTAGAAGGTCCTACTCAACGATTAGACTCGATAAGTGTTAGGTTGCCAAATTCTTTAATTTCTGGCGTTAGATTGAAAAAAAGTAAGTTGGTTGAAATAAGTACAGGTATAAAGCCAGCATCCTTATTCATGCGTTTAGAAAACTCGCAAAGTAAGTTCAAATTACAGGCCAGCCAATTAATAAATTTATTTGGTTATTTTATTGATCTGAGGAAACAAACTTTGAATTCTTTTTTTTCGAGAATTGAGGGTTTATCTTTAAAACGTGATATTAAACGTGAGCATAAAAATCTCAAAGATTTATCGGTTAGGCTCAAAAAATCTTACGAAATCAATATAAAAAACTTTGAAATAAGACTGCAGTCGATTGATCGATTGAGAGAGACTCTTGGATACCGTCAGACTTTAGATAGAGGATATGCAGTGATTAGATCTGGCGACAGTGTTATAACTGATAAAGCAAAAGCTTTACATTTGTCTGATCTATCTATTGAATTTCGGGATGGAGATTTGCCAGTTAAAAAAGTCAAAGACTAACTTGTTCATTTTAAAAAAGATGACGGCAATCTATCGTATGTAACTGTTTCAGGGTCGTTTTTAAATGCTAAAAAATTTTACTTTGGTTATAAAAACGCTCAAGCGAGCTGGGGAGTAATCAAATGGCATTAGACCAAAATAAGGGTGTTTGGAAATCGGCCAAAGGCAAAGGACGCCGAACTCCAAAAGGTCGCCAATTTGAAGATAAGGCTATGTCTGAGGTCCAGGCGCTCTTGGTAAATAGGCCCAGACAAAAAGACCTGCTCATAGAATTTCTACACCTTATTCAAGATAAATATGGTTATTTGTCGGCCCAGCATCTTTGTGCTTTGGCTGAGGAACTGAAAATATCAATGGCAGAAGTTTATGAAGTGGCTTCTTTTTATGCACATTTTGATATTGTCAAGGAGGATGAAACACCTCCCCCTAAGTTGACAGTAAGAGTCTGTGACTCGCTATCCTGTGAATTAGCCGGAGCTGAGAAACTTCGGGCAGAACTTCAAAATGGTTTAGATCCAAATGAAGTGAGAGTTTTGCGGGCACCCTGTATGGGTAGATGCGATACTGCGCCTACTCTGGAATTAGGGCATAATCACATAGATCACGCATCACTTGAAAAAGTTGAGGCGGCTATTTCTGAAGGGCATGTGCATTGTAGCATTCCAGAATATGAGGGATTTCAAGATTATTTTAATGGTGGTGGCTATCAAACACTTTTAAATTTGAGACTAGAAGGTGACTGGGAAGACATTCAAAATAAAATTTTAGAGTCTGGTTTAAGAGGGCTTGGTGGGGCTGGGTTTCCATCGGGTAAAAAATGGGGATTTGTTCGTATGAATGAAGGTCCGCGCTTTGTTGCAGTTAATGGGGATGAAGGCGAACCTGGAACTTTTAAAGATAGATACTATCTAGAGCGTAGCCCTCATTTTTTTCTTGAGGGCATGCTAATAGCTGCTTGGGCAGTAGAGGCTGAAAAAGCATATATCTATATGCGCGACGAATATCCTGCAGTTTTGGAAATACTACGCAAGGAAATAAGTGCACTTGAACAGGCAGGGATAGTGGAGCCAAATTATATAGAACTACGCAGAGGTGCGGGAGCGTATATTTGTGGTGAAGAAAGTGCAATGATAGAATCCATTGAGGGCAAGAGAGGGTTGCCAAGACACCGACCTCCATTTGTCGCACAGGTGGGATTATTTGGTAGGCCAACACTCGTTCACAATGTTGAGACTCTTCACTGGATTGCCCGTATTTGCAGAGAAGGTCCTGAAATTTTAAATAATGTGGAGAAAAACGGCAGAAAAGGGCTTCGTACTTACTCCGTATCAGGTCGAGTTCAGAATCCTGGTATTTATTTACTTCCCTCTGGGTCGACAATCTTAGATATTATTGATGCCGCTGGTGGGATGAAGAATGGCCATATATTTAAAGCCTATCAGCCAGGTGGTCCTTCTTCAGGATTATTGCCTGCAGAACTAAATAATGTACCTTTGGATTTTGATACACTTCAACCATACGATACTTTTATTGGTTCAGCAGCAGTAGTTATTTTGTCAGATAAAGATAGCGCTCGTGACGCTGCTTTAAATATGTTGAAATTTTTTGAAGACGAAAGTTGCGGGCAATGTACTCCATGCCGAGTTGGTTGTGAGAAAGCTGTAAAATTGATGGAAAATAGTAAATGGGATACGGAACTGTTGGAAGAAGTATGTACCACTATGGTTGACGCTTCTATTTGCGGGTTAGGTCAGGCAGCGCCTAATGCAATCAAGTCGACCATAAAATATTTTCGTGATGAAGTTTAGGTTAGCCCTGGGTGCAGTTGGTAGGATTATCTTTAAGAAACGCCTTCATCTTAAATCTTTAATTTTTTTTAATTTGATACTAATTGATATCAAAGGTTTCAAATGGTGTAGTTGATGGCATTTTTCAAAAAACTTAAGGAACGCTTATTTAAATCATCTTCTAAAATCGATGAAGGATTAGACGCGATAGTAGAAGACGGAGGGGAAGCGGAAGAAGTTGAATTAGATCAAACTCCCACATCTCAAAAAGTAGCTGCTGATTTAAATCTAAATGATCAAGCCGATATTGAAATAGTGCAAAGTGAGCCACCCTCGGATCAAAATTTATCAACTGAGGTGGAAAGTGTTGAGCCTGAAAAGCAAAAAGAAACTTTTGTTGAAAAAATTTTGGGGCGCAGAAAAGAAAAAGTCATCAAACGAAAATTTGATGATGATATGCTCGAGCAACTAGAAGAACTATTAATTTCTTCTGATATGGGTGTGGACACTGCCATGAGAGTAGCTGCCAATATGGCTCAAGGAAACCTTGGAAGTCGTTTTTCTACATCTGAAATAAAAAAATTATTGGCTGACGAAATAGAACAAATTATGGAGAACGTTGCACAACCACTACCCATATACTCCAAGCACCCACAAGTTGTTCTCGTGGTGGGTGTCAATGGTTCAGGAAAAACAACAACAATAGGAAAACTAGCCAGCCAATTCAAAGAGGCGGGTAAAAATGTAGTGATAGCTGCTGGGGATACTTTTAGGGCTGCTGCTGTTGAGCAGCTTCAAATCTGGGGGGATCGTGCAAATGTCCCTGTTTTGATTGCGCCAGAAGGTTCTGATCCTGCATCATTAGCTTTTGATGCTCTAGCAAAAGCACAGGAAGAAAAAGCAGATCTACTTATGATTGATACCGCTGGAAGGCTTCAAAACCGAACAGATTTGATGGAAGAACTTGCAAAAATTGTAAGGGTTTTGAAAAAAAAGGATCCAGAAGCACCGCAAAATACTATTTTAGTTTTAGATGCAACTACGGGCCAAAATGCAATTTCTCAGGTTGAGACTTTTCGTGAAATAGCAGAAGTAAGTGGCCTTATTATGACGAAGTTAGATGGAACAGCAAAGGGCGGTGTTCTAGTAGCTTTGGCCGATAAGTTTGGTCTGCCAATTCATGCCATTGGGGTTGGTGAACAAATAGATGATTTAGCGCCCTTCGATCCAGCAGAATTTGCTCAGGCACTTACTGGTTCTGATCGTTAAACTAAATTGATTTTATGAGTAGTGACCCCTCCTTTTTAGTAGCTTGGATTTATCAGATCGAGGGAACAAATACAGGAAGTCGGGTAGCACTTTGGCTTGCTATATTAGCGGCCTTTTTACATGCCGTTTTTGGAGCTTTACAAAAAGGGCGCCATGATCCTTGGTTGTCACGTGGCGCTATCGACGCCAGTTCTGGTCTTGCAATGCTTCCGCTTGCGATACTCGTCGTTCCAATTCCTGAGCCAGAGCTCTGGCCGATTTTTTTAGTAATTTTTCTAATACATTTCATTTACAAACTTTTGCAAGCCTTTGCATATTCTAAAGGGGCATTTACCGTGGTCTATCCGGTTGTTCGAGGAACGAGCCCAGTTTTCACTGTTATCGGAGCTTATATTTTGTTTGGCGAAACATTCTCGTCAATACAATGGTTAGGTATTTTCCTTCTTTTGCTGGGTATATTCGGGTTGGCTTTATACAACTTAATTTATCTCGAGACATCGAGAGAAACCTTGCCAACTGCTTTAATTCTTGCTGTTTGTACAGGCAGCTTTGTGGCTCTTTACACTACAGTTGATGCCTACGGTATTAGGGTTGCTATTGATCCTTTAGCATTCATTGTGTGGTTTTTTCTATTTGATAGTTTATCAATTACACCCTATGCAATCTATCGTTGGAGTAATTTGACTGAAAAACCAAAAATTCTTCCTCTGGCGATCAGAGGTGCTGCGGGTGGAGTTGTTGCTTTCTTTAGTTTTGGATCGATAATGTTGGCGACACGACTTGATAAAGTGGGAGAAGCTGCGGTTCTGAGGGAAACTTCGACGGTTTTTGCTGCAATTATAGGTTGGTTGTTTCTAAAAGAAACCGTTGGACCGCGCAGGATATTACTAATGGCCTTAATTGCTTTTGGAGCTGTGGTCGTTGAAATTGGAGGTTGAATAATGTCGTCAGATCAAAAGAATTCAGGTATTAAGTCTACTTTAGAATTTGGGCCCGTAATAGTTTTCTTTGCTGCCTATATTATATTTGATCGTTATGAAATAAGCCTCAATTTTTATGGCCAAAACTATGAAGGCTTTGTTTTAGCAACAACAATTTTTATACCATTAATTATATTTACAACTTTCTTAAGTTGGAAGTTGACTGGTGAAGTATCAAAAATACAGCTTTTTACAGCTATATTAGTAGTTGTTTTTGGTGGAATGACCATTCTGTTTAATGACGAACGCTTTTTTAAAATGAAACCAACACTCGTTTATTTTCTATTTGGTTCCATTCTGCTGGCTGGTTTGTTTAGAGGAAAATCTTACTTACAGTCGCTGATGGGGACTATGCTTCCCATGGATCAAGAAGGCTGGATAATAATAAGCCGCAGAATTACTGGATTTTTCTTTTTCCTGGCGCTTTTAAACGAATTTGTCTGGAGAACATTTTCAACTGAAGTTTGGGTTTATTTTAAAACTTTTGGGTTAAGCGTAGCATTATTGATTTTTCTTGCTTCTCAATATCCAGTTTTGTTGAAATATGGTGATTTTGATAATGATGATAAAAATTGAGTTTTTATTGATCGCTTGACGTTTACAAAGTAGAGCTTTAACAAGAAATACCAGTGGTGATTTGTTACCAGATTGCGGACCACTATAAAAATTCTCGCTAAAAGGTCAGGATGCAATTCCCCCATTCGCTTGACCGCTATTGGGGGTTTTTTTGTTTTGACCAATAGGTGTAGTAATGAAAAGTTCTTATCAAAATCAAACTAAAATGGTTCATGGAGGCGTCCGACGAAGTTACTTTGGGGAGGTAAGCGAAGCTATATTTATGACCCAAAGTTATATTTATGACACAGCAGAAAATGCTGAAATAAGATTTCAAAATAGCGGAGAAGATGAATTTATTTACTCAAGATATGGCAATCCGACGGTTGCCATGTTTGAAGATCGAATGGCCCTTTTAGAGGGCGCCGAGGATTGCTTCGCAACTGCGTCAGGAATGGCTGCCGTTAATGGTGCTTTGGCATCATGTTTAACGGCAGGAGACCATGTGGTGGCGTCTAAAGCTTTATTTGGCTCGTGTCTTTATATACTCGAACAAATATTACCCAAATTTGGCGTGGAAGTTACATTTGTTGATGGTCCAGATGTTACATCCTGGAAAAGAGCCTTTAAAGCAAATACAAAAGTCTGCTTTTTTGAAAGCATGTCCAATCCAAATTTGGAATTAGTTGACATACCCAAAGTTGTCGAAATTGCGCATTCTTATGGTGCTTTGGTAGTGGTCGATAATGTTTTTACGACGCCAGTTTTTTCAAACGCTATCGAACTAGGTGTTGACGTTGTTGTTTACTCTGCAACTAAACATATTGACGGGCAGGGGCGTGCCCTTGGTGGCGTAGTTCTCGGAAAAAAAGATTTTATACGCAATACAGTTGAGCCTTACATGAAACATACCGGAAGTTCGATGAGTCCATTTAACGCCTGGATTATGTTAAAAGGTTTGGAAACAATAGAATTGAGGGTAAAAGCCCAAGCAAAATCAGCTTTCAAAATTTCCCAATTTCTTGAAACTTCCTCAGAAATTAAAAAAGTTATCTATCCAGGCTTACAATCTAATAGCCAACATGAACTTGCCAAACAAATCACCTCTGGTTTTGGCACGGTAACAACATTTGAGTTTATTAAAGGAAAAAAAGCTGCTTTTAAATTTTTGAACAATCTAGATATAATAATTCTTTCAAATAATCTGGGGGATGCTAAATCAATTGCAACTCATCCTGCAACAACAACACATCAGCGTTTATCTGAAAAACAAAAAGAAGATCTATTGATCGGAGATGGACTCATTAGATTGTCAGTTGGGTTAGAAGATACTGATGATCTCATCAATGACGTTTCGTCAGCTTTAACTACTCTTTAATTGATCTGTTACTAAAATTGTTGCGTATTAATAATACTATATAGTAAAGTTAAGTTTACACAAAAGGTTGGGGTCAATTTCTGAAAAGGGGTCCGGAATGAATATTCATACCCGCAAGCTAATGTCTGATATTTCTGAGTCTGAAGTCCATGAGGCGCTATCAGTGTTGCAAAAGTGGAGGGATCAGGGCGGTGATTTAAATTTCTCAAGTACAGATTTAGCGTCGCCAGAGGCGACAAGTTTGTGGTCTCAATATCCAGAATTAACTGATAAATACCAAACTGACTTTAAGCTGGATGCTGATTATAAAGCGTCACTTCCCGACTTGCAAAATGGCCCCAGTTCCTTAATCAAAGGTTCCAATCAAGTCATACAGCATGTTGGAATCTCTAACTTTAAGCTCCCAATAAGATATAAATTGCGAGGTTCTGGCGAAAGAATGCTAGAAACTTCAGTAACCGGGTCGGTTAGCTTAGGTGCCGATAAAAAAGGCATTAATATGTCGCGAATAATGCGTAGTTTTTATAAGCACTCTGAAGAGCAATTTAGTTTTTCAGTTATTGAGGCCGCACTCGATGATTATAAAACAGATTTAGAAAGTTTTGACGCTAGAATTTTGATGAAGTTTTCATTTCCCATGCAAGTTAGTAGCCTTAGGTCTAATCTGCTAGGCTATCAATATTATGATATCGCACTGGAATTGATAGATCAGAAAGGCATTAGAACTAAAGTGGTTCATATAGATTATGTTTATAGTTCAACGTGTCCTTGTTCTCTCGAATTAAGTGAACATGCCAGAAAGACAAGAGGTCAGCTGGCCACGCCCCACTCACAGCGTTCTGTGGCTCGCATTTCCGTAGTGTTAACGGGGTCCGAGTCTTTGTGGTTCGAGGATCTAATTGATTCTTGCCGGGTTGCCGTGCCAACCGAAACACAGGTTATGGTTAAGAGAGAAGATGAGCAGGCTTTTGCTGAGCTAAATGCTGCTAACCCAATCTTTGTGGAAGATGCAGCCAGACTATTTTGTAAGTCTTTAAAAAGTGATAATCGGATCGGTGATTTTCGTATTATAGCGTCCCACCAAGAAAGCTTACATAGTCATGATGCGATTTCAATTTTAACTGAAGGTTCAACTTTTGAAACTGTTTCGATTGATCCTCATCAATTCACAACACTAGTGCATAGTGGATAATTTTAATAGGACTTGACAGTCACGGTTACTGTAATCAACGGTGTTGATATGATTGATATGCGCCCCGTGGGATACGTAATTGGGATCCTGGTAATCTTTCTTGGATTAACTATGTTCGCTCCCTTGGCAGTAGATTTAGGGCAAGACAACGGGCATTGGCCGGTCTTCGCAATCTCTGCGGCTATAACCATCATTAGTGGTGGATTCCTTGCTTTAGCTTCATCAAATGGGACTCACGTTGGTCTGGATATACAAAAAACTTTCCTACTTACTACTCTGGTTTGGGTCGTATTATCGATATTTGCATCAATTCCTTTTTTTCTGGGCTATACGAATGCAAACATTGTTGATGCAATTTTTGAGGCGGTATCGGGTATCACCACCACGGGGTCCACTGTTTTTAGTGAATTAGATAAAATGCCTAAAGGGCTGCTCCTTTGGAGAGGTATTTTACAATGGCTTGGTGGAATAGGGATCATTGTTGTAGCAATGGTTTTTCTTCCTGAACTAAGGGTTGGTGGTATGCAAATCTTTAGGGCTGAAGGCTTCGATACTCTTGGAAAAATTCTACCCAGAGCAACAACAATAGCTTTCCAAATTTCAATTATTTATGTTGGGATAACCATTGCTTGCGGTTCAGCTTATGTTTTGGCTGGAATGAATTTTTTTGATGCCGTAGTTCACGCATTTACTACAGTTGCCACGGGTGGTTTTTCTAATTATGATGGATCTTTTTCTGTATTTTCTTGGAAAGTTGAATATGTTGCAATTTTATTTATGATTTTGTCTGCATTACCATTTGTTAGGTACGTTCAATTAATTAATGGGCAAGGCACAGCTGTATTTAAAGATCCACAAGTAAAGACTTTCATTTTTTTAATTTGTGTATTGGTCCTGTTAAGTACGCTTGTTTTAAGTTTGCAGCTAAACTTATCTTTTGAATTGGTGTTTCGTAAGGCTCTTTTTAATATAACCTCCATTCTTACTGGTACTGGATTTGCTTCTACTAATTATATGCTATGGGGCGGTTTCTTGGTATCACTTTTGTTTTTTGTTGGACTTGTTGGAGGTTGCGCAGGTTCAACCACTTGCTCTGTTAAAATTTTTCGGTATCAAATTGTGTTTGCATCTATAGCCAGCCAATTAAAGAGAATACATTCTCCAAACGGTATCTTCATACCTAGGTATCAAGGTCGACAGATAAGTGATGATATCTTGAACTCAGTATTGACATTTTTTGTGGTTTTCTTTGCATCACTGGGTGTGTTGGCTATCCTTCTGTCACTGACTGGATTGGATCTTATAACTTCGTTGTCAGGAGCAGCGGCGGCTCTTGCTAATATTGGCCCAGGATTGGGGGAAACTATTGGACCGGATGGAAACTTCTCATCTTTAAGTGAGACTGCTAAATGGTTACTTATCGCGGGTATGCTGATAGGTCGCTTAGAATTAATGGCTGTATATATTTTGTTTACACTTAAGTTTTGGCGAAATTAGCTGGGTTTTATTGTTTTATTGATTAAATGGAGAGATGAATTTGGTTTGTCTGATTGACGGTAATGAACGGTTTGCCTAAGAACGAGTAAATTTTTATACAAATTCAAAGGTAACGCAGATGGTTGCAAACTCTCCCCAGTCTTTTCAGGATATCATCCTCCGGCTACAGAACTATTGGGTGGCTCAGGGATGTGCTCTTATGCAGCCGTACGATATGGAGGTTGGGGCAGGGACTTTTCACCCTGCTACAACTCTGAGATCGTTGGGACCCAAACCATGGTCGGTAGCCTATGTTCAGCCTTCCAGAAGGCCAACTGATGGCCGTTATGGAGATAATCCAAACCGATTGCAGCATTATTACCAGTTCCAAGTTCTAATGAAACCCAGTCCGCCTGATTTTCAAAACCTCTATTTAGGATCATTGGATGCTATTGGCATTGATAGTCAATTACATGACATAAGGTTTGTTGAAGATGATTGGGAAAGCCCAACGCTTGGAGCGTGGGGTCTTGGTTGGGAAGTTTGGTGCGATGGCATGGAAGTAAGCCAATTTACATACTTTCAGCAAGTTGGGGGCCATGAGTGTAATCCAATTTCTGGTGAATTGACTTATGGTTTAGAAAGACTGGCGATGTATATACTAGGCGTCGACTATGTAATGGATATGCCATTTAATGACCCTGAAGCCAGTATTCCTCTGAAATATGGAGATATTTTTAAGCAAACCGAAGAAGAATATTCCCGATGGAATTTTGATATTGCCAACACCGAAACTCTTTTTCGCCATTTTGATGAAGCTGAGAAGGATTGCGTGGAAATATTATCTCAAGATAAGTTAGATCCTAAATCTGGAAAACATATCTCTATGGTTCATCCAGCTTATGATCAGTGTATTAAAGCATCTCATATTTTTAATGTTCTTGATGCTCGCGGTGTCATATCAGTTACTGAACGGCAAGCTTATATTGGCCGAGTTAGAGGATTAGCAAAACAGTGTGCTGATGCTTTTGTTTTAACCGCCGCCGGGGGACACGTTAAGTGAGGGGAAAAATCTTGGTTGTCACTATTTTGCTCACGTCCTTTTTAGCTGGAGCGACAATGTATTATCTACAAGTATATGGGTTCTACGCAAAAGTTAATTTGGAGCAATCCAAGGGCATAACTCTGGTCAATCTCTCCACACAGAAACCGGAGAAAATAGAGGTAGTCAATTTTCAGGGAATTGATGCTGATAGTTCGCCGATAAGGTTTCGGGCTTGCTTTGAGGTTCAACAAAATATCGATTTTCTGAAAGAAAAATATATGATGCTCAAAGTTGCTATGCCAAGAAATGCACCAAATTGGTTTGAGTGTTTTAACTCAAAACGTATTGGTAAAGATTTAACTGATGGTCTAGCGACTGCATTTTTGGGACGTAAGAACTTGGAATATGGCATTGACCGTTATGTTGTAATTTACCCCAATGGGCGGGGATATGCTTGGCATGAGTTAAATGACTGCGGTGAAAAATTGTATGATGGTTCTGTTAAAGACCAGAGTTGTCCTAAGAGGGTTAAATAATGCCTGATTTGTTAATTGAATTATTATCGGAAGAGATACCTGCTCGTATGCAACGAAAAGCTTCGTTGGATTTGGAGAAATTGTTCACGGAGGGCATTTCAGAATTAGGCTTAACTTATGAAAGTTCTGCCGCTTTTTCTACTCCTAGACGTTTAACTCTAGCTCTAGAAAATGTTTCAAACAAGAGCCTTAGCAGCGTAGAAGAAAAGAGGGGCCCTAGGAAAGATGCTCCTGAAAAAGCAATTCAGGGCTTTTTAAAAAATACCGGCTTAGAAATAAGTCAACTGGAAGTCCGTCAAGAGAAAAAAGGTGAATTCTATTTTGCAAATATACGAACTGAAGGCCGAAACGCGGCGGATATTATTTCTTTAGTTTTAGAAAAAACAGTTCGAAACTTTCCCTGGCCTAAGTCAATGAGATGGGGCCAAACCTCGTTAAAATGGGTTCGCCCACTGCATTCCATAGTCTGTATTTTGTATGATGAAGGTGAATCTTCAGTTGTAGATTTAAATATTGAAGGAGTTTCTTCAGGAGATAAGACAGTTGGTCATCGATTTATGGGAAAGGGCGAGTTTTCGGTAAATTCTTTCGAGGATTATGCATCTAAGTTAAAAAAAGAATTCGTAATATTGGATCCCTCAGAAAGGGCAAAGATAATATTGCAGGAAATCAATAATCAAGCTTTTGCTCAGGGATTGGAACTGATCAGTGATCCTAGTTTATTGAATGAAGTGGTTGGTTTGATCGAATGGCCAGTCGTTTTAATGGGTAAACTGGAACATGAGTTTCTGGCGTTACCCTCTGAAGTTTTGCAAACTTCCATGAGGGAGCACCAAAAGTTTTTTTCAATTCGAAACCCAAAAAATGATAAAGTGGTGCAGTTTGCAACTGTAGCTAACCGCGAAACACCTGATCATGGGGCAACAATTCTCGCTGGAAATAAAAAAGTTTTATCAGCTCGATTGGCTGATGCAAAATTTTTTTGGGATAATGACCTTCGAATTGTTAATGCTAGTGGTCTTGATTTTTGGTTAGAAAGATTGAAACAGGTGACTTTTCACAATAAATTAGGAAGCCAATTTGAACGCGTTGAACGTATTTCTAATTTATCTGAAGTAATCGCTAAAAAAATTGGTTGTGATCCTAAATTAGCAAAGAAAGCTGCCTCTATATCTAAGTCGGATCTGTCATCTGAAATGGTTTATGAATTTCCAGAACTCCAAGGAGTTATGGGAACTTACTACGCTAGTGAGGCAGGTTTTGAAGATAACATAGCAGATGCCTGTAAAAATCATTACGCTCCATTAGGTCCAAGCGATAAGGTTCCCAATTCAATAATATCAGTCGTTGTAGCTCTAGCTGATAAAATTGATACTCTCACTAGCTTTTGGGCCATCAACGAAAAGCCAACAGGTTCTAAGGATCCTTTTGCATTAAGAAGAAGCGCATTAGGTTTGATCCGAATAATAGTTGAGAATGACATCCGAATTTCTTTATCAGAGATTCTAATGCTGGGTAATGATAGGGCAGACATAGAAGATCTTAAAAATTTTATTCATCAGAGAATGAAAGTTTTTCTTCGTGATCAATCACTACGACATGATCTAATTGATGCATGTTTATCACTTAATGAAGGTAATGATCTGGCGCTCTCAGTGAAAAAATCGTTTGCACTAATGAACTTTATTAAGACGAGTGATGGATCAAATCTGATACAAGGCTTTAAACGTGCAAACAACATTTTGGTCCAGGCGGAACAGAACGATGGGGTTGAGTACTCTTATGGTGCTGACTTGAAGTATGCAGAAGAAGATGCCGAGCGTGATTTATTTTCTGCATTAGATATTGAAGAGGCTAAAATTAGAAGTGCTTTAGAAAGAGAAGATTTCGTAGAGGCAATGAACGCTATGGCTAATCTAAGATCACCCATTGATGGCTTCTTTGAAAATGTTCAGATCAATTCTGATGTCGACGTTATTAGGCGCAATAGGTTAAATTTATTATCTCGAATTTGCAAACTTTGTTTATCAGTTGCTGATCTAACTAAAGTTGAAGGATAAAATTTTCAATTTTCTTGCTTGAACAAAAAAAAGCATTTACGGTATCAGGTCAAGGAGAGTGCCGCAGTGCAGCGAAATTTTGAAAACTATCATTTAATAACGTCAACGGCTAAGATATCTACCCCTACTCACGGTGGCCGAGCAAAGTGTCTACAAAGACTGGTTAGATTAGATTTACCAGTGCCTAAGACTGTGGCTCTTTCTTTTGATGTAATCAAAGAAATAGCTTTCGGTAAGATACCAAATTTAAATGATATACTATCTAATTTTGCGCCAACAGATATCTTATGTGTTCGACCTTCATCTGAGAGTAGTGATTGGGGTGGACCTGGAGCTGTACTAAACATTGGCATGAACGAAGAGCGCTGTTCGCATTTAAAAAAATATATTGGTGAGAAAGCAGCATCTGAATTGTATTTTAGGTTCATTCAGGCTTATTCAGTAAGCGTTGCACGTTTGGATCCAGATATATTTGATCATATAACAGAGGCAAATAGAAATTCCGCAAGCGCTGCTCTAGCAGCTTATGAACAAGAAGTGGATGAGAGTTTTCCTCAATCTATCGAACATCAGCTATCGGAGGTTCTTCGATCGATGGCTCGGGCATGGGAAGGTACTTCTGCCCGGCTCCTAAGAGAGGCAAAAGGAGCTCCAGCTGATGCCGGCCTGGGATTAATTATCCAGAAAATGGTATTTGGAGTTGGTGATGGTGAAAGTGGATCAGGTGTATTGCAGTTGGTCAATAGTGATACTGGGCAATATCAAATAACAGGAAGATATCTCAGGCAAAGCCAGGGACGCGACTCATTATCGGACAAGCTAGGCACATTATTTTTAACTCGCGATACTAGAGGACCATCGCTGGAGACGGAAGAACCCATTATATTCAAAGATCTTATTAAGAAGGCTGAATTAATGCGCAAAAAATTGCGCGAGGAAATGCAGATTGAATTTACAATTGAAAATGGACAATTGCATATTTTGGATGGAATTCGCGTTATGCGAAGACCTAGGGCTGCAGTTTCAATTGCTGTAAGTTTAGCAAAAGATAAGATTATTAGCAGAGAAGAAGCTCTTGTGAGAGTGGATCCACGCGCTGTTGGTGAACTGCTACATCGACAAATTGATCCAAACGCTGAAAGAGATATTCTTGCTCGAGGAGTTGCTGCAAGCCCGGGTGCTGCAACTGGAACTGTAGTGTTTTCTGCCTCTGAAGCCCAAGCTTGTGCTGCTCGCGGCGAAGCGTGTATCTTAGTCCGTCGAGAAACAAGTCCAGAAGATATACGCGGTATGCATGCTGCGGCAGGTGTATTGACTGAAAGAGGTGGAACAACGAGCCATGCTGCAGTTATTGGTCGTGGAATTGGGCTTCCGTGCGTTGTTGGCGTTTCTGAAATCAACTTTAATTCAAATAATAAGGCTTTCTCGATTTCTGATGGGCGTTCCTTTCAAGAGGGAGATTTGATAACAATAGATGGAACACTTGGGCATGTCTTAGGTGGAACACCAAAAATGATCGAAGCTGCATTAGACGACTCGCTTAAGTTGATGTTGGACTGGGCTGAAGAGGCTGGTGACATAAAAGTTAGGGCAAATGCTGATACTCCAAGCGAGGCGAGGACTGCTCAGAATTTTAATGCGCATGGTATTGGGCTTTGCCGAACAGAGCATATGTTTTTTGAGGATGATCGCCTAACTTTAATGAGAGAAATGATTTTTGCTGATAATAGAGATGAGCGCAGGGCGGTATTGAAAAGGTTGCTGCCCATGCAAAGGTCAGATTTTCTTGAGCTTTTTACACTGATGCAAGGGCTTCCTGTTTGTATCCGGCTATTTGATCCACCTTTACATGAGTTTTTGCCAAATGATCGAGAAGGGATGCATGATCTGGCTGAGGCTTTAGATCTACCACTTTCGCGAGTTGTGAGTAGGGTGGAAACATTAGCTGAATATAATCCCATGCTTGGCATGCGTGGTGTTCGCGTCGGTGTAACAGTTCCGGAAATTTATGAAATGCAAGCACGGGCAATTTTTGAAGCAACTGTTGAAGCTAGCAGAAATGGTACTCCCGTGGTTCCAGAAATAATGATACCTCTAGTGTCAGCAAAGCGGGAAGTAGAATTGGTTAGAGCGCGAATTGATGCAGTGGCTTCAATGGTACGGGCAGAAACAGCAATCGACTTCGATTATCGGCTGGGAATAATGGTTGAGACACCCAGAGCCGCGTTGCGTGCAGACGATATAGCCTTAGATTCTGCATTTTTGAGCTTTGGAACTAATGATTTGACACAGATGACATATGGATTGTCCCGAGATGATGCGGGTCGGTTTATGTCTGACTATGTTCAACAGGGCGTTTTCCCAGAGGATCCTTTTCATACCCTGGACATAGATGGAGTGGGCGAGTTGTTGAAAATGGGCGTAACAAGAGCTAGAGGCGTTAAGAGTGATATTGTTCTCTCCATTTGTGGTGAACATGGTGGAAGTCCTGAGTCTATAGATTTTTGTAGAAAAATTGGGATGGATTACGTTTCCTGCTCTCCTTTTAGAGTTCCAGTTGCTAAGCTGGCTGCTGCTCAATTGGCAATTAAAGACCGTATTGATCCTTCGAAATAAACCGGTTATAGACTCCTCGATATGCAAAAAATAGCACAACATATTGCCAAGCTAGATACTTAGAGCGCAACATAAGGTATTTAAAATTGTTAATCTGGATAAAAACCATAACATTTGTGTGTATAGTTCTTTTTCCGCAGGTGTCAGTTGCCGATAAGCAAAAAAACGTTATTGATCAGCTTGAAAAATTTGAGCAAAAAAATATTAGCAGTTTAGAGCCATGGGAAGTTGCTCATCTATTTGGTTTGACAAAAGTAAGGCGCCCGTCAGATTGGACTTCTTCAAAATTACTGTCACTCCCTGTTCCTAAGAGGGATAAGCAAATGTCCTGTCTTGCGGAAGCTTTATATTTTGAGGCTCGAGGGGAACCTATTATAGGTCAGTTAGCTGTTGGAGAAGTTATTCTGAATCGTGTCGAAGACAGAAGATATCCAAGTTCGATCTGCAAGGTTATTAATCAAGGTACCGGACGACGATTTGCTTGCCAGTTCACTTATACCTGTGACGGAAAGCTAGAGAGCGTACATGAGCGCAAACCTTATGAAATGGCACTAAAAATAGCAAAGATATTGATGACAACCCATGATAGAAAACTGACAAAAGGGTCGACCCACTATCATTCAAATTATGTCAATCCAAAGTGGTCTAAAAAATTTGAGAGAGTTGCAAAATTTGGTCGTCATATCTTTTACAAACAGCCAATGCAGGTATCTCAGCGTTAATTTTGACGTAGAATAACTTCGCAAAGACGTCGTTGTCCTATTAATTAGTAAAAATTTCTTATTTAGTGGGCATAGTGAATAATTGGTGACTGTATGAGTAACGAAATACATCTGGCATTTGCTCATCCGAAAGAGCGTTCAGAGGCTAGTGAAACAGGCTCAGTTCATGATCGAATTTCACTAAGAGATCATATTGTTGACGTTGAGATTGGCGCTTTTCAATCTGAACGGGGAAGCAAACAAAGAGTGTGCTTCAATATTGTAGTTGAGGTAAAGCCATTTCAGTACACAATTGAAGACGACGTGGATCGCATCTTATCTTACGATAAGGTTACAGAAGCCATTACGATTGAGTTAAATGTTGAAAGATTAAATTTACTTGAAACATTGGCAGAGAGAATTGCCGATAGGATTTTAACTGAACCGCAAGCTATACGGGTTTTTGTTCGTATTGAGAAACTAGACAGGGGTCCAGGCGCCTTGGGTGTTGAAATCGTTCGTTTTAATGAAGCAACAAAAGCGAGATCTGTTACAAAGGAAGACTTTCAGTTTGAGTGTCCAAAAATCTTTTTTCTGTCTAATAATGCCTTTGAATCCGTTCAATTAAAAAACTGTATTGATGAGTTGGAAAGTTTAGGTCAGTCGGCCATTTTCTGTGTTGGGCTGCCTTCTGAAAATTATTCGAAAGTAGTTCAACATCAAGTTCAGCGACGAATTGATTTGTTGGCAATTGAGCAAAACGCATGGAGACTGGCGGCATTTGACAAAAGATGTGTAGTTGTTGAAACAAAAACTGAATTAGATTGGGCCGTTAAAAATGGTCAGATTTCAGTTTGGGCCCCAGCAAAAATGCTGCTTGATGCAAAAAACCTTCCAAACTTTGACTTGCAAAACATTTTACCTCTTTCCGAGTGGTTAGCAAATGAATTTGGTGCTCAATATTTGACGATGATCGGAGAAATGCCAAATAATAATTGTTCTATAAAAATAGAAACTGTACCATTAGGGTAAAAGCAGTCTCGAATAACTTCATCAAATCACGATCATGACTATGACCTCCTATTTTAGACCGATTGTTAGAACAGGATCACCGAGATCTGAAAATAGTATTTTATTTGCGGAAACAAATTATTGGATCAGTGAAGCTGAAGAAATTAAAAATGGTCATAAAACAAGTTTAATTCCAATAAATGATGTTCCTAATTGGTGGAAAAAAAGATGGTTGAAAAAAAGATCTGATATTTTGGGACTAGAGTTCGGTTTTCCAAAATTAATGGGAATATTAAATGTCACGCCAGACAGTTTTTCCGATGGTGGGAATCATATCGAATTAGATGCTGCTTTAAAGCAGGCTAAATTTATGGAGGACAACGGCGCAGATATTATTGATGTTGGCGGTGAAAGTACTCGACCAGGCGCCTTGACCATACCAATTTCGGAAGAAATAAAACGAGTTGAACCGGTTATTAATATGATTTCTGTTAATTCAAGAATTCCTATTTCTGTTGATACACGTAAGTCGAAAGTAGCATCTACTGCTCATATGGCTGGTGCTTCTATGGTAAATGATGTTTCGGGCTTTACTTTTGATCCTGATCTTCTTCCCTATTGTTCAAAACACAAATTGCCTATTTGTGTTATGCATATGCGGGGTTTGCCAGAAAATATGCAAAATAACCCTAAATATGAAAATATTTTGATCGAAGTGTTTGATTTTCTGGAGTCCCAAATTTCGACACTGGTTCAGGCTGGTATATCTCGAGATCATATCATAGCCGATGTAGGTATAGGCTTTGGCAAAAATTTAGCACACAATCTCGCGCTGATCAAAAACATTTCACTTTTTCATGGTCTTGGTGTTCCACTACTTCTTGGTGTATCAAGAAAAAGTATTATTAGTAACGTAGCGAAAGTAAAAAACCCAAGTGATCGCGTACATGGCTCTATCTCAATTGCTATTAGCGCACTTGCACAGGGTGTTCAGCTATTTAGAGTGCATGATGTTGCAGAAACTAAACAAGCTTTTGATCTTTGGGTGGCTGTAAATTTTGGAGAGTAGTGTGCAGAAAAAATATTTTGGAACTGATGGTATTCGCGGGCGTGCAAATGAGTTTCCAATGACTGTTGAAAGTGCCCTCAAAATAGGTATGGCCGCTGGGCAATACTTTAAAAATAATACAAAAAAAGTAAATCGTGTAGTCATTGGGAAAGATACTAGGCTTTCAGGTTATATGTTTGAAAATGCTTTAACTGCAGGATTGACTTCAATGGGCATGAACGTCTTGCTTCTAGGTCCAGTTCCCACTCCAGCAGTTGGTATATTAACGCCATCTATGCGTGCAGATTTAGGTATCATGATTTCAGCAAGTCATAATCCGCACGAAGATAATGGAATAAAATTTTTTGGCCCTGATGGTTTTAAATTATCTGATGAGGCAGAGCAAAACATAGAAGAACTAATTGGAAAAGATTTAAGAAACGTTGGACTTACTGATATAGGCCGGGCGAAACGTATTGAAGATGGATTATTCCGTTATGTCGAGAGAGTAAAATCAAGTTTTCCTAGTGGAATGAGACTAGATGGTATGAAAGTAGTCATCGACTGTGCAAATGGGGCAGGTTATCGTGCGGCACCAGAGGTTTTATGGGAGCTCGGGGCAGATGTTATTCCTGTTGGTGTAAACCCAAATGGCTTAAATATTAATAAAAACTGTGGATCTACAAATCCACAAATAGCGGCTGAGGCCGTAGTCTCTCACGGCGCTGATGTAGGGATTTGTCTTGATGGAGATGCTGATAGAATTATCTTAATCGATTCTGAAGGGAACATTGCTGATGGCGATCAAATTATGGGTGTTATCGCCTCCAGATGGTTTGAAGATGGATTATTGACTGGAAGCGGAATAGCAACGACCGTAATGTCGAATTTGGGATTAGAACGTTTTTTAAAGCAACGTGGAATTTCAATGGAAAGGACCCAAGTTGGTGACAGGTATGTTGTTGAACATATGCGTAAATCTGGATTTAATCTTGGTGGCGAGCAGTCGGGTCATATAATTCTGAGTGATTTTTCCACAACTGGTGATGGTCTCATCGCAGGGTTGCAATTTTTGGCGGAAATTATTCGATCAGAGCGTGGCTCCAAAGATCTCGCTCGAATATTTGAGCCTGTTCCACAGTTATTAAAAAATGCATCTTATAAGGCAGGATCCGACCCTCTATCAAAGCCTAATGTCGTAAAAGCTATAAAGGCAGCGGAGTTAAAACTTCAAAATAATGGGAGATTGCTGATCCGAAAATCAGGTACTGAGCCTTTAATTAGAGTAATGGCAGAGTCTGAAGATGAAGAAAAAATGACTAAAGCCGTTGATAGCGTAGTCGCTGAAATTATCGCTTAAATGATCTAATTAACGCGGCCAATGCTTTCATTTGACTTATATAGATGCCTGCTATTGTTATCGCAGCAGCCATATAAAATTCGATAGGTAATGTTTCCTTTAAAATTAATGCTCCAACCATAGCTGCCCAAAGTGGAACGATATAATTTGTTATTCCTAAAAAAACTGGGCCAGCTTCGCGTATCAATACAACCCTTATAAAATTTGCCATGGCTGTTGGGAACAATCCAAGTAGAATTAAAATTAATAATGTATCTGTACTAATTGTCGGAGGAGGTCCTTCAATGGCGACTGCCCATGTGACTACCCATACAGATCCAATTAAAAGAGATACGGCTGCCAAACCCACGGGGTCTATATTTGGTAGCTTACGCATCAGAATAGAATTACTTGCGTAGCAAAAAGCTGCCAGAATACACGCTAATTTACCAAGTATTATAAAAATAGATGTGTCACTTCCTAGAGTAAAATTAGGAGAAAAAAGAATAACTATGCCTAAAAATCCTATTACTAAACCTATAAACTTACTCCTATCCAGAGCTTCGTTAGTGTTAAAAAAATAGGCAAGAGGCAATACAAACAAGGGCATGCTAGCCATTGCCAAACCTGCAAAGCTAGACGTTACATATTGTTGGCCCCAGCTGATAAGTTGGAAAGGGAGTGCCGTGCTGATGATACCTATAATTCCTAATCTTAGCCAAGCTGTTTCCTTAGTCAAAAAAAGCTTGCCGCCACGAATGAGCCAAATTATGGAAGTTATAGCGGTTGCAAAGACAATTCTTGCCGAAGTTAGCCAAAGGGGAGTTATTCCTTGAAGAGCTAATTCTATAAATAGAAAGGTCGAACCCCATACAATACCCAACGTGGATATCATTATCCAATGCCTTGTATGAATGGAATTTTCCAAAAAACCTCGTTTCGCTAAATATTTTTTATATGATTAATAAAAGTGTTTGTTCCCATTTGAAATTATCGGTCAACTAAGTGTTGACCGATAATCTTTTTAACGGGTGGACTTAATTTTTGTCTTTGTCGACCATTTTACCTGCAGAAATCCAAGGCATCATTCCGCGAAGTTTCTCTCCAGTTTCTTCAATTAAATGCTCATCGTTGGCACGGCGTGCAGCTTTAATTGTAGGTTGGCCAACAGCATTTTCTAACATGAAGTCCCGAACAAATTTTCCTTTTTGAATGTCTGAGAGTACTCCCTTCATAACCTTTTTTGTCTGCTCATACGGAAGAATACGTGGGCCAGTTACATACTGACCATATTCGGCGGTATTAGAAATGGAGTAATCCATGTTAGCTATCCCTCCTTCGTATATTAAATCGACAATTAATTTTACCTCATGGAGACACTCAAAATAGGCCATCTCAGGAGCATACCCAGCTTCAACAAGTGTTTCGAAGCCACAGCGAATTAGCTCGATTAGGCCACCACACAGTACTGCTTGTTCCCCAAATAAGTCAGTTTCACATTCTTCTCTGAAGTTTGTCTCGATTATTCCAGAACGTCCGCCACCAATTGCAGAGCAGTAAGATAAACCGATTTCAAGCGCCTTGCCAGACTCGTCTTTATCAACTGCAACGAGGCAAGGAACGCCTCCACCTTTTGTGTATTCGCCGCGTACCGTATGGCCTGGACCCTTTGGCGCCATCATCAGTACATCAACACCCTTTTTAGGTTCAATTAATCCAAAGTGAACATTAAGACCATGTGCAAATGCAATTGCAGCTCCTTCTTTAATGTTATCATGGACGTACTTTTTATAAGTTTCGGCTTGAAGCTCATCAGGCATCGTAAACATTATTAAATCACACCAAGCGGCAGCTTCAGAAATGCCCATAACAGAGAGACCCTCAGCTTCAGCTTTTTTTGCAGATGGTGATCCTTCTCTCAGAGCAACAACTAAATTCTTTGCTCCTGAATCGCGCAGGTTGAGTGCATGAGCATGTCCTTGGGATCCATACCCCAGGATAGCTACTTTCTTATCTTTGATTAGGTTTACATCGCAATCTCGATCGTAATAAACTCGCATTTTTTTTCCTTTAACAACATATATGTCCTTATATTACTAAACTTGGAATTAAATGTTCTAATATTGACAAAAAACATAAAATAATAGAAATTTTATTCTATTATATGTTAAAAAAAAGAAAAAATATGTTAGATGACTTAGATAAGCGTATATTACGTTATCTTCAGAATGATCCTGAGAGCTCGGTAGCTAAACTCGCTGAGGAGGCAGCGACGACTCCCTCGGTTGTTTCCCGTCGATTAGCCAGTTTGCAAGAAAGTGGCTATGTCTTAGGGTATGAACTAGTTTTAGACTGGAGCGCTCTTGGTTTTGAGGTTCAAGTATCGCTAAGAGTTACTTTAGATAAAACTGAGCCATCTGCTTTTAATGATTTTCTAAGGGAGGCTCGAAAAATAAAAGAAGTTTTGGAAATACAAACGTTTTTAGGCATGGTTGATGTACGGTTATCTGTGGTGGCTAGAGATATGGAGCATTACCAACAGGTCTACAGAGACTTTATTTTAGTTCTTCCCCATATATCGGATATTGAGGCTTTAATGCACATATCAACGATTAAAATGGATAGGAGATTACCAATTTAAGATGCTCAGCCTACTGGATACAAAAATTTTAAAAAAGCTCTCTCTTGAGCCAAAATTAACCACTTCAGCTCTAGCTAATTCCTTATCGACTTCCCAGCCAGTTATCTGGAGAAGAATAAAACGGCTAGAGAGCATTGGTATAATAAAAGGGAAGCGATTGCTTCTGAACCAAGAATTACTTGGTTTCGGTGTAAAGGTATTTCTCGGTATTAAATTGGCGACAAAGGGAGTCATAAGTTTGGAAGACTTTGAACGTGCTGCCTCTGCGATTCCTGAGGTGCAATCAATTGAACATGTATTAGGTCTTTATGATTATCGACTAAGAGTTGTCTCGCGTGATATTGCTGACTTTGAAAGAGTTCTCCGAAGAAGGATAATGACTTTGCCAGGTGTTGGTCAGGTAGAAGCTAACGTTTTATTGAGCGAAGAGGTTTTACAGGGTCCAATTTGACGTGTGACAATTTTTAAGTTTGTTTTTTTTGAAATTTGAAATTAGCATGTTTTCATTGGGGAGTATAAAATGGCAGCTTTATTAGATAATATTGATCCTAACGGATTAGAAGAGTTTTCAGTAGTTTTTACAGATCGCTCGTTAAACCATATGAGTAAAGAATTTCAACAGGTGATGTGTGATTTGTCATTGAACTTGAAAGAGGTTTACAACTCAAAAGCAGTAGTTTTAGTGCCCGGTGGTGGAACGTTTGCTATGGAAGCAGTTGCTCGGCAGTTTGGTATTGATGCCGACGTTTTAGTTATTAGAAATGGATGGTTTTCTTACAGGTGGAGCCAAATTTTTGAGACGTCGGCAAACGCTCGGACAACAACGGTGGTTAAAGCTAGGATGATTGGAAATGAATCCGTGGCGCCTTTTAGACCTGCTGAGGTAGATGACGTAGTAAATAAAATAAAAACAGATAGGCCAAACATAGTTTTTGCGCCACATGTTGAAACATCGGCAGGAGTTATTCTACCCGATGAATACATAAAGAAAATTTCCACAGCTGCTCATGAGGTTGGCGCTCTTATGGTCCTGGACTGTATTGCATCTGGCTGTGTCTGGATAGATATGGAAGATTGTGGTGTTGATGTTTTAATCTCTGCCCCCCAGAAAGGTTGGTCGGCCTCACCCTCAGCTGGATTAGTGATGCTATCCGAAAGAGCCGTAGATAAAATTGAAAAAACAAATTCCGACAGCTTCGCAATAGATTTGAAAAAATGGTTTTCTATAATGCAAACGTATGAAAATGGTGGACATGCTTATCATGCAACCATGCCTACAGATGCTCTAAGAGCCTTCAGAGATACGGTTTTAGAAACTCGAGAATTTGGCTACGAGAAATTAAAACTGGCGCAGTGGGAACTTGGAGACAAAGTCCGTAATTACTTATCGCGAAAAGGCATTAAATCAGTAGCCGCGGACGGGTTTGAAGCACCCGGCGTAGTAGTCAGCTATACACAAGATAATGATATCCAAAATGGATCAAAATTTGCTGCAAAAGGCATGCAAATTGCCGCGGGCGTTCCACTCGCATGTGATGAGCCAGAAGAATTTAAAACATTTAGATTGGGTTTATTTGGCCTTGATAAACTTTACGATGTGGAGGGTACATTTAAACGGTTAACGTCAGTTTTGGACCAGGTACTTTAAGCTTATCTATAACCTAGCCCTAATTTCATAGCGTTGTTTTTTATCGAAGCGATCTGGAATAAATTTTCCAATCCAAAGGCCCTAATGTTTTGGACAGCTTTATTTCCCGAAATAGATATTTGATTTAAAGTGCTTACGCCAATAACTCTTTTCCTTATATCGGATATTCGGCTTTTTTGATATTGATCCAATGCGTAAGTTGTTCCTAACTCATCAGGATATTTTTTATCTAGGTCACTCAAAAATTTTATATCTGCTAGACTCATGTTTAACCCTTGAGCGCCTATTGGTGGAACAACGTGCGCCGTTTCTCCAATTAAAGCTAGTCTTTGAGAATAAATTCTATCTGCGATTTGAGATATAATTGGCCACAAGCTTCTATTACTGACAAGCTTTAATGGTCCTAGTATGTTGCAAGACCTTATTGTCATCTCAATCTCAAACTTTTTAATTTCCATTTCCATGAGTTTCTTTGCTTTTTCACCGTTTTCCATCCAAACAATAGCGGATGAAGGTGTGCCCTCATAATCTGGTAATGGAACAAGGGTAAAAGGACCTCCTGAATTATGGATTTCTGTTGAAATATTTTTATGTGGTATGGAATGTGTTACAGCAAAAGCTAAAGCTTTTTGTCCAAACCTATGGGTTTTTATAGAAATACCAGCCTTTTCTCTGAGAATAGAGTTTCTTCCATCCGCTGCGATAACCAATTTTGCTTTTACTGTATTACCGGAGGAAAGTTTTACATATGCCACTGAATCTCTACTTACAAAATCTACTGCGCTGGTACCATTCATCAACTCACAGTTTATCTGACAGTCAATTAGATGTTTAAGCGCTTTACGCATCAACGAGTTTTTTACATTCCATCCAAATGGTAAATCTGAAACCTCAGCAGATTTAAATTCTTTCTGGCTTTTGATTTTGTCCCCTTCTTGAGTGCCGGAAGAATCTATTATTTTCATTACCTCTAACGGCATTGCAAAATCCTCAATAGCCTCCCAAACGCCCAGTGTTTCGAGGAATAATTTTGAAGGCTGAAGATAGGCTGTAGTCCTGTAATCTAATTTTGTATTATCTGAATGAGTGAATGGATCGGCGATAATTACATTTCTTCCAGCTTTAGAATAGCTTAGGGCAGCTATCGAACCAGCTAGTCCGGCTCCAGCGATAAACACATCTGTTTCTATCATACAATACTCCCTAAATTATCTTTAAAATTAGGTTATTTTTTTTATTTTAAAGGATTCAAGGTAATCTGTCGCAGAAAATCTGATAAATTTTTTACTGAATGAGTAACATATTCTTTGTTTGACTGTATATCGCTCACAAGAATAGTTTTGAGGCCCAATTTAAACGGTACTTCTAAATTTCTTACTTCGTCTTCAAACATCACAGATCTGTTGTGAACGATACTTGCTTTCGAAAAAATTATTTCAAATGCTTTGGAAAAAGGTTTGGGAACATAATCTGCATCTTCGATACCATAAATTTCATCAAAGGCATCAAGTAACCCTCGGTATTTTAAGACCTCACGAGCATAAGGCACGGTTCCATTTGTGTAGACCAGTTTTCTTCCAGGTAACTTATTCAATGCACTCAATAATTTTGGATCTTTAGCTAGTGCGGAAAAATCAATATCATGTACAGTGCTTAGAAAATCTTCTGGGTCCACTTTGTGATTTTGCATCAGTCCAGCTAAAGAGGTGCCATATTTTTTCCAGTATTCCGCTCTCATTTTATCTGCTGCAATTTTATCAACGTCTAAAAGGTTCATGATGTAATTTGACATTTTTACATTTATTTGACTGAACAAGTCCGTCGATGCTGGATATAAAGTATTATCAAGATCAAAAATCCAGCAATCAATTTCAGCAAAATTTGTCACTTTTCAATATCCACTGTGTTATTTTTTAATCTTATTTGTTTTTCTTGCTTTTACGCCGGAAGCTTGCTTATCTGGGTCAACTAATGGGAACGTTTAATGTCATTAATTCGCCAACAAAACAAGGATGCCTATAGTTTAATATTAGAAGCAATAGATATAGGTATTTATAAACCAGGAGATCGCCTCGTTGAGAGCGATTTAGCTGATAGTTTTGGCGTGTCACGGACACCAATCCGTGAAGCTTTGCAGAGATTAGAAACCCAGTCGTTGTTAACAAGGGATGGTAGAAGCTTAATCGTTTCTTCACTAGACCATAGTCAGATGGCTGAACTTTATATTGTCAGAGCTGAATTGGAGGGGTTAGCAGCTAATTTGGCAGCTAAACACGCTACGATCGAAGAAGTGAAAGTACTCCAAGATATGGTAGATTCTGATCGCAAAATTATCTCTGATCCGTCTGCTTTAGCGAGATCAAACAGACGCTTTCATAAACAAATTCACTTGGCGTCACACAATAGATTTTTGATCAAACAGTTAGATCTAGTGCATCGGTCGATGGCTCTTATGGCCACAACTTCTCTAGCTGCGGATGGCAGAGGTGCAGTCGCTGTCGAAGAACATCAGGCAATAGTTACTGCAATTGCTAAAGGGGGCTCTGAAGAAGCCTCAGAAAAGCTAAGAGATCATATATCCATAGCGTTCATAACCCGCTTAAAACAAGACAGTCTAAAGATAGATTGATCCCAACGTTTAAGTGAGTTTTAATTAGATATAAACCATAGATCAGTTTTAAATGATTTCTATTCCATTGTAGCTACAAATTGATTGAATAAATAAAAGCTATCCTGTGGACCTGGACTAGCCTCCGGGTGGTGTTGTACAGAAAAAACAGGTCTATTTGACATTTTTATTCCACAGTTTGAGCCATCAAAAAGCGAAACATGTGTTTCTTCAACACCTTCAGGTAGGGTTTGAGCGTCTACTGCAAAGCCATGGTTCATTGATGTGATTTCTACCTTTCCAGACTTATGCTCTTTAACAGGATGGTTAGCACCGTGATGACCATGGCTCATTTTTATTGTCTTAGCGCCTAAAGCAAGTGCCAGCATCTGGTGCCCTAAACAAATCCCGAAGATCGGTAGGTCAGTATTCTTTAATAACTGCTCTATTACTGGAACAGCATACTTACCAGTGGCTGCTGGGTCACCTGGTCCATTGGATAGGAAAACCCCTTCAGGTTTATGCGCAAGAACCTCATCTGCTGAACATGAAGCAGGCAAAACTGTTACTTCGCAACCTGCAGATGACAGACATCGAAGTATATTTCGTTTGGCCCCATAATCAATGGCAACAACTTTATGTTTCGCCTGTTTTTGTCTTTTGAAGCCTTTTGGCCATGCCCAGCGCATTTCATCCCATTTGTAGGTTTGTTGACAGGTAACTGTTTTTGCTAGATCTAAGCCCTCTAAACCGGAAAAATTTTTAGCTTTGTTTATAAGGTCTGCAGTATCAAACACACCATTTGAGTTATGAGATAGTGCTACATGTGGTGCCCCTAACATTCTTATAGCTCTTGTTAAGCGCCTGGTATCAACTCCGCCCATTGCCAATAAATTATATTTTTTTAACCAGTCAGATAAATGTTCCAATGATCTCCAGTTTGAGGGCTGGGTTGGATCCCACTTAACAATCAAACCTTCGGCAGCTGGTTCTTGAGCTTCAGAATCTTCGGTATTTACTCCAACATTACCAATATGCGGAAAGGTAAAGGTTACAATTTGGCTTGCATAAGAGGGATCAGTAAGGATTTCCTGATATCCTGTTATCGACGTATTAAAACAAAGTTCAGCGGTTGTTTCACCAGTTGCGCCGAAACCTTTACCGAAAAATAAAGTTCCGTCTGCTAGTGCAAGGCAAGCGGTAGGCTTTTTTGATGGGATAGAGTTTGTCATTGCGACTCTTTACCTTATTTGCTCGCAAACTATGATTATGAACAAGCAGGGTCAAGATTGCCTTCGCAGGTTTTTAACTCAAATTCGCTTGCTAAGTTCATATTTTTTTTGTACCGATCGTTCCGAAATCAAAAAAGGTTAATCCTATGGAACTCCGATCTCGCATAAATGCAGCTATGAAGCAGGCGATGAAAGATAAATCCACAGAACGACTTTCAACAATTCGTTTGATAAACGCTGCAATCAAAGATCGAGATATTGCAGCTCGGACGGAGGGTAAGGAAAATGGTGTTGGAGATGGTGAGGTGTTGGCCATACTTGCTAAAATGACGAAACAGCGTCAAGAAAGCGCTAAAACATATGAAGAAGCGGGCAGGCTTGATCTATCTGAACGTGAATTATCCGAAATAAAAGTCATAGAAGAGTTTTTACCCCGACAATTGACAGATGATGAAATTCACTCTGCTCTGGCGGAAGCGATCGATAAGGTAGGCGCTGAGTCGATACGCGATATGGGAAAGGTCATGGCTGCGCTAAAAAGTAAGTATGCAGGGCAAATGGATTTTGGAGCGGTTGGTGCCTTAGTTAAAAGTAATTTATCGAATTAGGCTTTACTGTTTAAGTTATTCAGCAAACGATTTAAATCGTCAAAAAGGTCTTTTCGTTCTTCTTCACCTAGAAATGAACCCAACTCAACCTCACGTCCATTTCCGCTCAAAGTGATATAGTTCGTAACAGGTCCTTCTCTTTCGTAGATTCTTAATTTAGCCCAGTATGGAGAGCAAACCCACTCTTTTTGTTTTCCACTCGGATCCTGCCTTATCAAGACAATCTCTTCTTTATAAAGCGTCAATTGTTCAAGAATTTGTCGGTCATTGAGGCTTCTTCTTAAAGCAAACCAAATCCCCATCAAAGTTACAAATAAAAAGGGAAATAGTCCCCAAAATACCTTGGTTCCCAACACGTTAAATAGCGGGATGGAGATTAGGGTAAATGTCGTACCTAAGAAGAAAACAAAACCTTTTGGTTTAAGTGAATTATAGGGCCAAAGTTCGATAGTCGCTGTCTTGCCTAAAGTTACTTCATTATTAATAATATAAGGCATATTAAGGGGCTCTTATTAATCCGACTTATCGGTATTAAGCAGAAAGAATGAATAAGGCCTCCAATTTACTAGAGGCCTTAGTTATCAGATACCATTAATGAGCAGAAGACTTATCCCATTCTTCCTGCTTTGGCAGTATTTCAAAAGTATGCTCTGGTGGAGGTGATGGTAAAGTCCACTCCAAAGTATCTGCATACTCATTCCAAGGATTGGGCCTTGTTTCTTTCTTACCAGCAACAATCGCGTAAATTACCACTACAAAGAAAAACACGAATGAAGCAAATGATAAGAAGGCTCCATAGGATGAAACTTTGTTCCATAGAGCGAACGCTTCTGGGTAATCAATATAACGGCGAGGCATACCTTGGCGACCCAAGAAATGTTGAGGAAAAAATGTTAGATTTGAGCCTATAAACATAGTCCAAAAATGAAGTTTACCTGCCCACTCTGGGATCACTTTCCCAGTCATTTTGGGGAAGTAAAAGTATATTCCTGCGAATATCGTAAAAACAGCTCCCAATGACATTACGTAATGAAAGTGTGCCACCACATAGTATGTATCGTGGTAGGCCCGATCAACGCCTGCTTGGGCTAAAACGATTCCAGTAACCCCACCAAGCGTAAATAGAAACAAAAAACCAAATGCCCACAGCATGGGCGTTTTGAATTCAATTGATCCACCCCACATCGTGGCAATCCATGAAAATATTTTAATACCTGTCGGTACCGCAATCACCATGGTTGCAAGCATAAAATATGATTGCTGGGTTAAGGACATTCCGACGGTATACATGTGGTGTGCCCATACAACGAAACCGAGCGCGCCAATAGCTATTAATGCCCATACCATTGGCAAATAGCCAAAAATAGGCTTTCTGGAAAATGTGGCGATCACGTGCGATATTAGTCCAAAGCCTGGTAAAACAATAATATAAACTTCTGGGTGCCCAAAGAACCAAAGAATGTGCTGGTACAATATGGGGTCTCCACCACCGGCTGGGTCAAAAAAGGTTGTTCCAAAATTTCTATCTGTAAGAAGCATCGTTATGGCACCAGCCAATACTGGGAGTGCCAAAAGTATTAACCATGCGGTGACAAATATCGACCATGAAAACAAAGGCACTTTAAATAGTGTCATTCCAGGAGCACGCATGTTTAAGAATGTTGTAATCATATTTATAGCGCCTAATATTGACGACGCTCCTGACACGTGCACAGCAAAGATAGCTAGGTCCATTGACATACCACCTTCGTTTACGGACAGTGGGGGATAAAGTACCCAGCCAACACCAGCCCCCAATTGGTCATTACCACCCGGGGACAGCACGGAACATATAGCTAGCGTTGTACCGGCTACATACATCCAAAAGGAAAGGTTATTCATTCTTGGAAACGCCATGTCTGGTGCTCCAATTTGTAAAGGCATAAAGTAGTTACCGAAACCACCAAAAAGTGCCGGAATAACCACAAAAAACATCATCAAAATGCCGTGCCCAGTAATTAGCACATTCCATAGGTGACCGTTTGGCGTACATTCACCGATACCTGCAGCAGTCAGTCGCATTCCTTCCATACACATGAATTGAACGCCTGGCTCCATTAATTCCAGTCTCATGTAAATCGTGAATGTTACCGCAACAAATCCAACCAGTGCTGAAACGACAAGGTATAAAACACCTATATCTTTGTGGTTTGTTGACATAAACCAACGTGTAAAGAATCCGCGCTGATCTTCATGTTCATGGCCGTGGATGGCTGCGTCTGCCATATTTGCCTCCTAATAATATTATAGTCAGTGACTCGTTTTTTTTGACTTCCCAGTTGTATGTAATTCGCTGGAGCAGAAACAGCAATGATCGTATTTGCCGCAGATGAAAAAAAATGTTTGTTTTTATTAATTTGTATGACTTTTGAGGCTGATATTCATCAGATTGTTTCAAAATACTTTAGAAAAAGATTTTCTTAGCGCATTATCTAAATCTGTCATTGAGACTGGTAAACCTAAATCTACTAGACTAGTCACGCCATGTTCCTTAATGCCGCAAGGCACTATACCCTGAAAATGGCTCAAATCTGGATCAACATTTATTGATAAACCATGAAGAGTTATCCATTTTCTTAAGCGAACGCCGATTGCTGCTATTTTTTCTTCTTTTAGAAGTCCGCCGTTACTCCTAGGTTTATCAGGCCTTTCAACCCATATCCCGACACGCCCACTACGGCTTTGGCCAACAACATTAAATTCCGCTAGTGTGTGGATAATCCATGCTTCGAGATTTTTGACAAACTTTTTGATATCTTTTCCTCGTTTATTTAAATCGAGCATCACGTAAACAACTCGTTGGCTGGGCCCATGATAAGTATACTGCCCACCGCGTTTTGTTTCAAAAATAGGAAATCGATTTGGTTCGACAAGATCCTTTTTATCCGCGCTGGTTCCGGCAGTATAAAGAGGAGGATGTTCCAATAACCAGATCTTTTCACCAGCCTCGCCGCTGATCATTTTCCCTACGTGATTGTCCATTTTCTCAAGCGCGGTATCATAATCTACTTCGCCGTCACTAATTTCCCATTGAACCATCTTAAAATTTTTTCCTAGGTTAATCTTTCCTTTAAATAAGTAAATCTGGCAGAGTATATTTAAAGAAGAACAACTGATTATTTTATTTACAAATATACACAAACTCTAATTTTTAGGAATTACTTTAGAAAAATTACAGGGTTTTTTATAGTTGTTAAATTGAAAGATTTATCTTTTCAAAAATAATAGCAGAGGATAAAGACTAAGGACACGGTGTGCGGCCGTGGCGGAATTGGTAGACGCGCAGCGTTGAGGTCGCTGTTCTTTAACCGGAGTGGAAGTTCGAGTCTTCTCGGCCGCACCATTTTCTGATTTTTTGGTTTTGTTGCATAAAAGCCCTATTCCGAACGGTCTTGGTCAATTGAGCAGTAGTCCCCATTGAAATAAAGC
>ERZ802830.541-NODE-541-length-37815-cov-25.8592_pt1 | contig 37815 bp, 28 predicted proteins | sample MGYA00345654_ERZ802830 | MGnify/ENA primary metagenome ERZ802830 (study PRJEB30503, sample SAMEA104212375) | marine metagenome | biome: Westerlies Biome; feature: [SRF] surface water layer (ENVO:00010504) within the epipelagic zone...; material: water... | reverse complement strand
CAGGTTGAAGGTTCAAATGTTATTCAAAAACAAGCAACTACCAAATTAAATGATGATGCAAGCTTGGAGACAGAAGAGAAATTAGGCACCACTAACGCAGCCACAGGAAAAGTATCAAATGGACAACAGGAACTGGTAAAAGATTTATCAACTACTAATTCTGATCAAATAATTGTCGAAGACCCAAAAATGATAGAGAAAGCTACTGAGGATCTTAATGAAAATACTGATACAAATGCGTTTCAACCTAAAGTGATAATTGCTGACAGTGATGGTGTTAAAGTAATACAAGATGATAAAAGGAGCGATGATAGTTTGGCGTTGGACTCAATCGCATATGATCCGCTGGGTAATGTAACTGTTGGTGGACGTTCAAATCCAAGCGGACTTGTTCGTTTCTACATCAACAATGAGGCTGTTTCAGCCACAAAAACAAATGAAGCCGGTTATTGGGAGGCAGATTTATCGGATATTATTCCTGGCACATACACTCTACGCATCGATGAGCTTAGTTTGAAGGGCGATGTAATTTCTAGATTAGAGAGCCCATTTAAGCGAGAGGATAGAGAGAAGCTTGCCAACTTAATCGCCCCAAGTACCAGTCCTGTCCGTATTAATATTGTTACCGTTCAGCCTGGTAATACTTTATGGGCAATAGCCCGTAAGCGCTACGGTGATGGACTGCTATATGTTCAAGTCTTTGAAGCGAACCGTGATAAAATAAAAAATCCTGACTTAATTTATCCCGGTCAGTTATTTGACTTACCTGATATGCATTAAATTGATTAACAAAATGGCAAAATCATTGGTGTAATAAAATTACCTAATTGATTATTACTCAAAATGACAAACATTAGCGAACAAGTAAATATAGACGAGCAAAATAGTGGACGTTTAGAACGAACATCGGGAATACGAACTATAGTGCGCGTGGCACCGTACTTATGGCCAAAAGGCCAATCCGAAATAAAATATCGAGTTGTATTTTCAATGCTTGCCTTGATATTTTCAAAATTAATTGCGGTGTATACCCCACTTATTTATCGTGATGCTGTTAATGCTTTATCTGACCAGGGCATTAATGATCTTTTTCTTGGGGCTGTTGGCTTAACTATCGCATACGGTGTCTCGCGAATATTTATGAATGGTTTTCAGCAGTTACGAGATATTTTATTTGCAAAAGTGGCGCAACGTGCACTCCGAAAACTTGCATTGAAAACATTTCTTCACATACATGCTTTGTCTTTACGATATCATATCACACGTCAGACTGGAGGACTCTCCCGGATTGTAGAGAGAGGCGTAAAGGGAGTTGAATTTTTACTACGGTACATATTGTTCTCAATTGGTCCGTTAATTCTAGAGTTATTACTGATCGCAATTTTGCTCTACGTTATGCTAGATATCAGATATTTAGGAGTAATTTTTGGCACTATCGGTATTTATGGATGGTTCACTTTTAAGGTTACGGAGTGGCGCGTAAAACTACGAAAGAAAATGAATGATCAGGATACTGATGCAGCACAAAAAGCAGTGGATAGTTTACTGAATTTTGAAACGGTCAAATACTTTAATGCAGAGCAAAGAGAGGCCAGTCGTTATGATATGGCTATGGCTGGGTATGAGGACGCCGCTTTAAAGACGGCCTATTCCTTAGCTTTTTTAAACTTTGGTCAAGCTATTTTGATAACATTTGGCTTGATAATTGTGATGGTTATGGCTGCTATTGGCGTTCAAAATGGTACTTTGAACGTGGGTGATTTTGTAATGGTGAATGCGTACATGATCCAAATAACCATGCCGTTAAATTTCCTTGGGACAATATATCGTGAAATAAGACAAGCATTAGTTGATATGGGTGCGATGTTTAATTTGTTGGACCAAAAAAAAGAAATTGTTGATGGCCCAGATGCACAGCCGATAAATGTTATCAAAGGTGATATAAAATTCTCAAATGTACAATTTAGCTATGATAAAAAGCGACCAATTTTAAGTGACTTAAATCTTGATATTGTTGGTGGACAAAAAATTGCAATTGTTGGTTCGTCCGGTTCTGGAAAGTCAACAATTGGCCGTCTTTTGTTTCGCTTTTATGATGTGTCAGGAGGTTTTATATCAATAGATGGCCAAGATGTCAGAAATGTAACCCAGTCATCATTACATAATGTTATTGGAGTAGTTCCCCAAGACACTGTTTTGTTTAATGACAGCATTTTCTATAACATTGCATATGGTAAGGACGATGCCACTTTAGAAGAGGTAGAAAATGCAGCAAGGTCTGCTCAAATCCATGAGTTTGTTAAATCATTGCCAGATGGCTACGAGACCACGGTTGGTGAACGAGGATTAAAGCTTTCTGGTGGAGAAAAACAGCGCGTGGGAATCGCCAGAACTGTATTGAAAGACCCTCCGATATTATTGCTGGATGAGGCAACATCGGCCTTGGACTCTGAAACTGAGCATGAAGTGCAAGATGCTCTCGAACGGGCGGGAAGGGGCCGAACTGTAATTTCAATAGCACATCGTCTTTCGAGTATATCAGACGCCGAAAGAATAGTTGTCCTTGAAGAGGGTTATATAGTTGAAATGGGAAGTCACAATGAGCTTTTGAAAAAACGCGGTCGATATTATGATCTGTGGCATTTGCAACTAAACTGGGAGGAAAGTTAATTTATAAATAGGTGCAAATTTCACTCTGCTGCGTGGGTTTTTGCATTTAGTTTAAAGTCAGTCTCTTTATCATTTTTTCTAACTAAACTCCCTGTAAGAAATCCATCTTCCCAAATAATTTCTGTATTTTTCTGGCGTTTAGCTGCTCGTCTGAGTGCCCAGTCTTGTGCGCTTTTACCACTCTTGCCTGCACCAACTCGTGCAAGAAACCTACCGGTCCATGCTACATAAGTAAAAAACCATATCCTTATTGCAAGTAAAGAGGGTGTAAACACCAAAGTTAGCATGGTCGCAATCCCTAATCCAAAGACTACCGCTGTTGCCAATTGCTTCCACCATAGAGAAGTTGGGCTATCAATTGAATATCCCCCATTGATGAAATTCAAACTCAATCCAAACATCATTGGAGCAAGTCCTGCCATGGTTGTTATTGTTGTAAGTAATACCGGCCTGATCCGCTGCTCAGCTGTTCTTATGATGGCCTCAATTCGGGGTAAATATTTTGCAAATTCCTGATAAGTATCTATTAATACGATATTATTATTAACTACTATTCCTGCAAGAGCAACGATCCCTGTACCTGTCATTATGACTGAAAAGGGTTGTTGCATCACAAGCATGCCAATAAGCACACCAACAGTTGATAATATCACGGCTAACAAAACAACCGCAGAGTTATAGAAGCTATTAAATTGAGCAAGTAAAATGATAAACATTAGAGCTAAAGCTGCTGAGAAAGCTGTTGATAAAAAAGCCTGACTTTCGGCTTGATCCTCCTGATCCCCAGTCCACTCCCAACTTATATCTGGCCCGAGTGGATTTTTCTCTAAGTAGTCTGTTAAGTGGGCTATCCTCTCGTTTGCATTAATAAATACTTCATTTTCCTGCCCAGTTGCATCGATCCGAGTAGTTTTTAGACCATCGGAAACGCCAGCTTTAATATCAAAAAAACGCTTTTGATCAATTCTATTTATTTCTGCTAACTTCTTTACAGGAGATCTGGTAATAAAATTGGATAGAGGAACCAGTCCATCTTTTGTGCGTACTTTTAAGGTATCTAAAGTACTTAAAATTCGGTAATTTTCAGGAAGCCTTACCCTTATTTCAACTTCCTCATCTGAACTATCCACGCGCATTGTATCCAATAGGACCCCACGAGTTACTAATTGTACCATTGCGCCTACTGTTGTGACATCTGCGCCAAAGCGACCTGCCTTCTCGACATCAACATTTATTTGCCAGTCTATGCCAGGTAATGGACGAGTATCTTCAATTAACGTGAGGCCTTCTGTATTCTCAAATACTTGTCGCATCTTTTGAGTGGCAAGCAGAAGCTCATTCCAGTCATTTCCTTTCAAACGTAAATGCACAGGCTTTGGACTAGATGGGCCTCTGGCTAATTCAAGAACTTCAATTTTTATGCCAGGTATTTTTTGTAAGTCAGCCATCAGTTCTGCTATAACCAAATTACCATCTAAATCTGGGTTGTTTTTCCGACGTTCCCAAGGAATAGTCTCTAATTGAATCTGACCAATAGTATCTTTTGGAGATGATGCTCCAGCAGTATTTTGGTTCAAGCCTCCCGCTCCAGAGAATGCAAAAACACTGTCCACACCAGGGTGCGATAGGACGATTTTTTCAGCCTCTTTCACAATCTCGTCTTTTTCTTTTAAAGACAGGTTTCCTCGAGCACGCACGTAAACAATTGCCTGTTCTGGCTCAGATTCTACGAAAAATTCAACACCATAATTGTTTTGCCCAAAGTATGTGAATACAGAAATAGTTAGAAAAATTATCCCACCAATTGCAGCTAAGGGCATAATTGGGTTACCCACTATAAGTTTAATAAAGCGTCCAAATAAAGTTCTTTTGTACCCAGAAATAACCTTTCGTTGCTCACGCTTGAATTCCGCAGCCCCCATAGTTATCGAAACAAGAAACGCTGACAAAACCAACCCAAGTCCACCCGGTATGTAAGCGACTATCCCCAATTGCTCTGCATCTAAATTAAATAAAAAACTTGGGTTGATAAGTTGCATTGTCGTACAGAAAAGACAAAAAAGCGTCAATGGCACTAAGGCTGCGCGAATGATCCAAGGGAGTTTTTTACGAAGGAGTTTGGAAACCACCTCGAAGGCTCTACTTAGACGGCCAGATACCCCCCCAATTATTGGGAGAAAGATTAATGCCACAATAAGTGAAGCGGACAAAACGAATATTAAAGTAACGGGAAGCATACCCATAAATTGACCAGGTACTCCCGGCCAGAAAAGCATTGGCAAAAATGCACAAAGAGTGGTCGCCGTCGAACTTGCAACTGGCCAAAACATCCGCTTGGCCGCTTCCACATATGCGGACATTGGACCTGTCCCCTCGGTTATACGCTTGTCAGCATACTCCACTACCACGATTGCACCGTCCACTAACATTCCAACTGCCAGGATTAAGCCAAACATAACCATGTTAGAGATTGTCACACCCATTACGCCAAGCAAAACGAAGCACAGCAAAAAAGAGGTTGGTATCGCAAAGCCAACGAGGATTGCCCCCCGAGAGCCCAATGACACTAAAACCACTATCATGACCAGAGCTATAGCAGTAAGAACCGAACCTTCTAATTGTCCAACCATGCTTGCAACCTGATTTGACTGATCATTAGAAGTTCCCACTTTTACGGCAACTTGTAAGTCTTTTGGCCAGCTCCGTGCCTCGTCCCTCACTAGAGACTTAACTTCCTCTGCCATATCTATGAGATTAAAACCACGACGTTTGACAACTTGAATTGCGACGGTATTCTCACCGTTAAATCGCGCTGTACCCGCTCTATCCTCAAAAGTTAATTTTATTTCTGCTAAATCTCCTAAGGTAATAATGCGATCACCGTTTGTTTTTACTGGCAAATCGTACACATCGGCTGGTTCATTAAAACTAGAAGGAATTTTGACTGAAAAAGCACCTTGCTCCGAGCTAATTTCTCCCGCTGCAATTAATTGATTATTATTTCTTACAACGCTAATTAATTCATTTGCAGTGACATTGTATGCTTCAAGCCGAAGAGGGTCGATTAAGACTTCGACCATTTCCTCGCGATCACCTGAGATAGGTGCCTCAAGTACCGCGTCCATGCTTTCCAATTTTTCCTGAAGTGCCTTTGCAACTTTTGTCATTGTACGCTCAGGAACTTTTCCGGTTAAATTCACAATAATTACTGGGAATTCAGAAAAGTTAAACTCGTTGATTGAATATTTATCCGCTCCGCTAGGAAACTTAGTTTCGGCTTTACTCATTGCGTCCCGAACGTCTGCGATTATTTTTGTCTTATCCCAACCGAACTCAAATTCCAAAGCAATACCAGCATAATTTTCTGCTGCCGTAGCATTCATTATTTTGAGGCCATCTAAATCTGCTAATTCTGTTTCCATTGTGCGAACCAGCAGCGCCTCACTATCTTCTGCTGAAATTCCAGGAAATGGTACAGATATAAACAAGGCTGGAATTTCAATATCTGGTTCACCTTCTTTTGGCAGGCCAGTGTAAGCATAAACACCAGCTGCCAGTGACAAGGCAACAATAGCGATGATCATCCGCGCTCGCGCAGAAGCCCAGTCTATTAAACCTGTCATAGGGATATATCCTTGAACGTTGCTGAGACTTTTACACCTTCTTTGACAAACTCTTGCCCAGTAATTATGACGTCCACGGTATCATCAAGACCGGACACCCAAACACCTTCTTTGCTGTCTTGTTCTAGTTTTACAGCAGCAAATCGGGTGATATTTTTGTCGTCCACAAATCTTATTCCTAAAAGCCCTTCATCGTTCAAAGTGAGTGCGGATTGTGGGAGTAAGTGAGCTTTTTTGCCATCTGATCCAATTGCTATCTCGACAGTTTGGCCATCTCGTATTTCAAGCCCATCATTTGGGACATTTACTTCTACTCGGAACGTACGTGTTTTACTATCCGCTGATCTAGAGAGAAATGTCACATTTCCCTCTATTTGTTGGCCACTCGTAAGCTGAGCTCTAACGCTAGCACCTAACTTCACACGAAATAACTCTGTCTCTGGCAGGAAACCAACCAATTTTATGGGATTGAGCTGGATTATGGTTCCACATAAGTCTCCTGGTTGGAGTAAAGATCCGATCTCAGCTGTGTCTGATTCCAAAGCTCCCTCAAAAGGAGCGATAATAGTAAGTCTATCTATTTCTTTTTTGGCAGCTGCAACTCCAGCTTCGGCAGATTGAATGCGTGCTCTAGTACTATCAAAGCCTGCTGCGGCGGTTGCTACTCCTGCCTCAGCGGACCTCATTGCTGCTTGCACAGATGCCACTCTCGTATCTGATGCATAACCACCTTCAGATAGTTTTGAAGCAGCATTAAAATTGATTTTGGCTTCTTCAAGTCGGGAGTTAGCTTCTCCTAACTTCGCTTCGGTTTGTGGAATTAATGCTTTTGCTTCTCCCAATCGAGCTAAAGAGTCTGCTAATGCTGCCTCTCTAGTACCCTCATCCAACCTACATAGAATATCATCTTTTTGAACAAATGATCCCTTTCTTAAAGGGTCTGATATAACCTGACCAAAAGTTTCTGCACGGACCTGAACGAACCGAGCTGCTTCAGTTTCTCCTCTCAATATAACTGCACTTCCAAGGTTTTGTGAATTTGAGCTGTAAACGACGACACTAACTAGTTCAGCATTCTTGTCGGTTTGTTGAGCATTATCTTTTTCTAAATCAATTTCTGTAGCTAAGCTTGTCTTTTCCAGGCGCTCTTCGACGACACGTTTAATACCGACTCCATCTGCAACTTTATTAAAAGCCTCGCGTTCGAAAACTAGAGTGTACAAAACAAAAATCACAACTATTGCGGTGATTATTGAAACAATTTTCATTAAGATCGTTCCTTAGAAATAAATATACACATTACTACGCTAAACTCACCAGTTTAGATTAATGTTTTAGAGTTCTTTTTGCAAGTGCAGCAAAAGTATAGGGGCTTCCCCTTAGCTAGCATTAGGGTTATGACAGCATTGCAAATATCATTAAGGGGTTTTTTGTGAGCGATACAGATAGTTTTATTGAAGAAGTGAGTGAAGAAGTACGGCGTGATCGGTTGTACAATTTTTTTCGAAAGTATGCTTGGGTTGGCGTTCTGGTGGTTTTAACTATAGTTGGCGGTACAGCATTTTTAGAATATCAGAAGGCCACGGTAAAGTCCAAGGCAGAGAAAGTTGGTTCAGCTGTAATGAAAGCGCTTGAGCGCTCTGATGAGAAAGAAAGAGCTGAGCTTCTTGCCAATATTGAAAGTTCAAACCCAGAAGTAAAATCTATTGTAGCGATGTTAAAAGCGGCAGAAGAGATCGCCCTGCAGAATTATGCGGCTGCTAGCAAAAGTTTAAAAACTATATCGGAGGATTCATCCATCGGGCAGATCTACCGCGACATAGCCGAATTCAAATTTTTATTGCTAAGTCATGACCGTGTCGAAGATGCATTACTTCTAACAGGTTTTGAAAAATTGGCTTCTCCGGGAAACCCTTTTCGTTTATTGGCTGAAGAACAGATTGCAATTATAGAATTAAAAAATCGAGAGAATGATGCTGCAGTAGCAAAATTAAGATCCATTCTGGAGGATGCAGAACTTACTGATACGATCAGGCAAAGAGTAACCCAACTTCTAATTTCAATAGGTATTGATCCATCAAGTATTTGAAACCTGGTTGAATTAGAAATTTACAGGAGTTTAATGATTGATCCTCAAAATTGGTTTAATGAGTATAATGTTTTTGGTTTGCTTAATCGGATGCGCCCAAGAACAAGTAGTGGTGCCAGGGAAACGGGAACCCATAAGCGCTGTGGTTGCCACAGCAAAAACTGAAGATAATTTTGCCACTATCAAAAGTGGTTCAATGGCGTTTATCCCCCCCCAATCCATAGAGAACAACTCGTGGCCTCAAAGCCATGGAACGCCAAATACGCGAGTGCTGCATCCATCATTAGATGGAGCGCTCACTTTACAGTGGTCTACCTCAATCGGAAAAGGGGATCAGAGCCGTAACCGCATTACCGCGGAACCTATTGTTTATAATAATCAAATTTTTACTGTAGATAGTTTAATGGTTCTGAGCGCGACATCGAAAAAAGGTGAAATTTTATGGCAAAAGGATTTAACGCCAGACGGCGAAAATAAGGGCGATGTTAGTGGAGCGGGTTTGGCAGCGGGTGCTGGAACAATTTTTGTGGCAACTGCTTATGGGCTCATCCATGCGATAGACCCAGCTTCAGGTCAAACCAAATGGACGCAAATTTTACTAGGTTCAGGTAGTACACGTCCAACTTATTACGATGGATTAGTTTATCTCGTTTCAAATGATGAAAGCGCATGGGCGATTGATGCTCGAACAGGTCGGGTAAATTGGACTTTAGACAATTTTTCCGATGTTAATAATTTGATTAGTAATACAGCGCCTTCATTGTCTGAAAAATTTGCCGTTTTCGGTTATGGTTCTGGCGTGGTGCAAGCTGTTTTTAGACAGAGTGGGCTAACCGTGTGGACCACTTCTATTTCTGGAGGGCGAAGTGGACGAGCGCTGAGTATCGTAGATGATATTGTTTCTTCGCCTGTTATAGATGGTTCTACTGTTTATGTGGCGAACGGATCGGGGCGGATTACTGGATTAAACCTGAATAGTGGCGAACGTTTATGGGGAAAACCCTTTGGAACAGTAGGGAATATTTGGCCAGCAGGTGATAGCTTATTTTTAGTAAACGATTTATCTCAACTTGTAAGAATGAACAAGGATAATGGCGATGTCATTTGGTCAGTGCAATTACCAAATTTTGTTAAAGTTAATCCTAAAAAGAGTAAGGAAGTAGTAGCCCATTTTGGTCCAATTATTGCTGGAAGTAAAATTGTTCTGATCTCAAGTGATGAAAAACTGAGAGTTTATGATCCTCAGGATGGATCTATTATTAGTAAGATAGAAATACCTGGTGGAGCAACGAGCAACCCAGTGATAGCAAATAACGTACTATATTTTGTGTCGCGAAAGGGCGACCTACACGCTTTCCGTTAATATATGTTTTATGACATAGGTCATGTTGTAACGATTGGAGAACCGAAATGACATTTTCTCTTGCGATAGTCGGACGTCCAAATGTTGGAAAGTCGACCTTGTTTAACAGGCTCATTGGAAAGCGTGTTGCTTTGGTTGACGATCAGCCTGGCGTTACTCGGGATTTACGCGAGGGAGAGGCTAGGTTAGGCCACTTGCGCTTCGTAGCAATTGACACTGCAGGTTTAGAGGAGGCAACCGATGAAAGCTTGCAAGGTCGTATGCGCAAATTGACAGAAAGCGCAATTGAAGTGGCTGATGCTTGCTTATTTGTGATTGACTCAAGGGTTGGCGTAACGCCGTTAGATCAATTCTTTGCTGAAATTCTTCGTAAAAAAGCGAAATATGTAATATTGGCTGCTAATAAGTCGGAGGGAAGAGCTTCAGACGCAGGTTTCTTTGAGAGCTATAGTCTTGGCCTAGGCGAACCAGTGCGTATATCAGCTGAGCATGGTGAGGGAATGACAGACTTGCTGTCTCAGCTAGTTCCAATTCAGGATAAACTACTTCAAGAGGTGTCCTACGTTGCGCCAACAGTAGATATTGATGTTCCAAATGATAACGAAGATGCCACTCTGCTGCCATATCAAATACCAACTAAGGAAAAGCCACTACAAGTCGCCGTAATAGGTCGACCGAACTCTGGTAAGTCAACATTAATTAACAAAATCATTGGTGAGGAACGGCTTTTAACTGGTCCTGAAGCCGGTATAACACGCGACGCTATTTCCCTTCAATTGGATTGGCAAGGGGTGCCAGTACGCATTTTTGATACAGCAGGTATGCGAAAAAAAGCAAAAATTAATGATAAAATTGAAAAACTATCGGTTGGAGATGGTCTGAGAGCCGTAAAATTTGCTGAAGTAGTGGTTGTTTTACTTGATGCCGCTATTCCATTTGAACAACAAGATCTTAGAATTGCTGGTCTGGCAGAGAGAGAAGGTCGCGCTGTTGTGGTGGCAGTAAATAAATGGGACATAGAAAAAAATAAGCAAGAAAAACTGCGCAACATGCGGGAAGCTTTTCAGCGCCTTTTACCAGAGTTAAGAGGTGCGCCTTTAGTTACCGTCTCAGCAAAAAATGGCCGTGGACTGGAACGATTAAATAGTGAAATAATGAAAGCTCATAAAATTTGGAACAAGAGAATAGTCACATCTCCACTTAATATCTGGCTAAGTGAAATGATAGCCGCCCATCCACCCCCGGCCCCGAATGGTAAACGAATAAAGTTAAGATATATTACTCAGGCAAAGTCACGTCCACCAGGGTTTGTTGTTATGTGTTCCAACCCCAGTAAATTACCCACAAGCTATAGTCGATATTTGGTAAATGGGTTGCGAGAAGCATTTGATTTGCCTGGAACTCCAATTAGGTTAACCATGCGCTCACAGGCAGATAAAAATCCGTTTAAAAACCGAAAAAAATCACAACCTTCAAAACTCAAAAAGCATTTATAGAGGCATTTAACTATTATATGTCAATTGCTTGAGACCAAAGCTTGGTCATTCCAAATGTCCAGTAGAGCTTATTCGAGTGCAGTTACTAAGATATGGACTTAAAGCTGTAGGCAATGATATTGAACCATCTTCATTTTGGCCGTTCTCTAAAATTGCAATTAAGCAACGTCCCACTGCCACTCCGGAACCATTGAGGGTGTGCACAAACTTTAGTTTACCACCATCGGCTGGTTTGAATCTCGCAAGCATTCTCCTTGCTTGAAAATCTCCACAAATGGATACTGAGGATATTTCGCGGTATTTGTTTTGTCCGGGTAGCCACACCTCTAAATCGTGAGTTTTTCGAGCCCCAAAACCCATATCCCCAGTGCACAACAGAACTATTCTATAAGGTAAATCTAATTTTTCTAAAATTGCCTGTGCACACTTGGTCATCCTTGAGTGCTCTTCAAGCGATTCATCTGGATGGGTTATTGAAACCATCTCAACTTTTTCAAACTGATGTTGCCGAAGCATCCCAGATGTATCCTTACCCGCAGATCCTGCTTCGGAGCGAAAGCACAAAGTATGTGCTGTAAGCCTCATAGGTAAATCAGATTCTGATAGATTTTGTCCAGAAACAGTATTTGTTAGGGTCACTTCCGATGTTGGTATTAACCACCAACCATTGGTTGTTTTATAACTATCCTCGGCAAATTTAGGTAACTGATTTGTTCCATACATTGCTTCGTCTCGAACTAAAACTGGCGTCATAGTTTCTGTAAGACCATGTTCATTGATATGAGTATCCAGCATGAACTGCGATAAAGCACGGTGCACGCGAGCGATGGACCCTCGCAGTAAAACAAATCTAGATCCTGAAAGTTTTGACGCTGTCTCAAAATCCATTCCAGGTTTTGCACCGGTTATCTCAAAGTGCTCTTTAGCGTTTTTTATTTCTGGCAGAGTTCCCCATTTAAATATTTCAATATTTCCCAACTCGTCCTCACCAACCGGAACATCACTGAATGGAAGGTTAGGAATAGTCATTAATAAATTGCCCAACTCCTGGTCTAATTCTTTTGCCCTTGCGCTTTTTGAAGCGACCTCTTTCTTTTTGCTTGAAACCAAATCGCGAAGCGTTTTGAAAGCTTTTTCATCATTCGATGATTTTGCTTTACCGATCTCTTTTGCAGCTTTATTTTGTTCCGCTGTCGCTGTTTCAGCGGCTAAAATTGCAGACCTGCGGTCTTCATCAAGGGAAAGAATTTTTGCCGACATTCCATAAATGCCGCGAAGGCCTAAAGCTTGATCAAAATCTTGCGGATTTTCTCGGATGCTTTTAATGTCGTGCATTAGGTTAAGTCCTATTCGATTATTTTTGGCTCTTATGCAACATTACAATGATAAAGTGTATACATATATGACCTATACTAACAAAATTTTTGGATACTGGCTTTAAGCTTGTTACGTTATCCACTATCAACCCAAATAATAATCAAAGGTATCTTGCAAACTAGGTAACAACGGCATAGGTTCCGCTCGATACGACAGTTTACAAATCAAGGGATTTCTCATGGATGCATTTGCACAATTTATTCCACTAATTCTAATTTTTGCGATCATGTATTTTTTACTTATTCGACCTCAGCAACGTAAGTTAAAAGATCACAAAAAAATGGTGGAAAGTCTTAGGCGGGGAGACATGGTAGTGACCCAAGGTGGCTTAATTGGTAAAGTTACAAAAGTGAAAGAAGACAACGAGCTTGAAGTCGAGTTATCAAAAGGAGTACAAGTTCGCGTGGTTCAGTCCACCGTTGCACAGGTTCTGTCAAAGACGGAACCGGCTTCTTAACGTTTTGTTGAATTCTTATGCTTCAAATACAAATATGGAAACGTGTGCTCATTTATGGGCTAGTAATAGCAGGCCTTTTATTTGCTTTGCCTAACGCCTTCTACTCAAGAGTAGAGAGCTTTAATGATGCAAGTTTGGCCATTGAGAACGGTCAAGATCCTACATTATTTAAAGATGAGAAAAAACTTTGGCTTGAGTTCTTACCAACTTCCCTAGTTAATTTAGGTCTAGACCTAAGAGGAGGCGCTCATTTACTTGCCGAAGTTCGTACGACTGATGTTCATGCTCAAAAGATAAAAAGCTTGTGGGTAGATGTCCGAGACGTTCTGAGGCAAAAGAGATCGGATATTGGCACTATTAGATTACAAGATAGCAACCCAGGCACATTACGTGTAAAAATTTCAAAACCAGATGCAATGCAAACAGCAATTGAGGCTGTGAGTTCACTTTCAAAGCCTGTGGTAAGTTTAATACAAGCCGGTGCTGACGATTTAAAAATCTGGTCTGACGGTGATGAGTTGTTAGTCTCTTTATCTGACGCTGAAGTGCTTGCTACTGATGAAAGAACGATGCGGCAATCCTTAGAAATAATTCGAAGGCGAGTTGATGAGGTGGGCACGCGTGAGCCAACTATACAACGTCAGGGTATAGATCGTATTTTGATACAAGTGCCTGGGATAGGTTCGGCGACTGAGCTAAAGGAATTAATTGGTACGACGGCTCAACTAACCTTTCAGGCTGTGATTGGGAAAAATTCTTCTTCTACTCCTAAGTCGGCGTTCGGCAGTGAAGTTTTGCCTTCGTTGGATGAGGAGGGAGTATACTATACCCTGGAGAGTGCTGCAGTTGTAACAGGTGAACAGCTTGTAGATGCACAACCTAGTTTTGATCAAAATGGCAGACCTGCGGTGAATTTCAGGTTCAATCCGACAGGAGCGAGAAAGTTTGGAGACTATACAGCCGAAAACATTGGAAGCCCCTTCGCAATTGTTTTAGATCAGGAGGTGATAAGTGCGCCTGTCATTCAGTCTCATATACCGGGTGGTTCTGGGATCATAACAGGTAACTTTACCATTGAGGAAAGTACAAATCTGGCGATTTTGCTTAGAGCTGGTGCGCTTCCTGCTGGGCTAGAGTTTTTGGAAGAAAGGACTATCGGCCCTGAATTGGGAGCGGACAGTATAAAAGCAGGTAAACTGGCTTGTGCAGTCGCATTTGCTGCCGTGTTGGCTTTCATGTTTATGAGTTATGGCTTGTTTGGTTTGTTCGCAAATGTTGCGTTAATTATAAATGTATTTTTAATTTTCGGTTTGTTAAGCGCCATTGGTGCTACTTTAACACTTCCTGGTATTGCAGGAATTGTATTAACTATAGGTATGGCAGTAGATGCTAATGTTTTGATTTTTGAACGTATAAGGGAGGAAATCAAAACAAAAAAAGGTCCAGCTAGATCTATTGAACTGGGTTATGAAAAGGCACTTTCAGCTATTATAGATGCAAATATTACTACATTTATCACAGCAGTAATTTTGTTTGCTATGGGATCGGGTCCTGTAAGGGGTTTTGCAGTTACCCTCGGTCTGGGAATTATTACTTCAGTATTCACAGCGATATTTGTAACCAGACTCTTAATAATTGTCTGGTTTGAACGTAGTCGGCCAAGAGAAATAAAGGTTTGAATATGCGATTGAAACTTATCCCAAATGAAACTGCGATCAATTTTTTTGGAAAATCAAACGTCTTCTTTGGTGTCTCTATTTGTGCAGTTTTTCTTTCTGCTATAACTTATCTTTTTCTAGGCTTGAACTTTGGGATTGATTTCAAGGGTGGGACCTCTATCCGCTCGGAAAGTAGAGTAGAGCTTGATATAGCAAAATATAGACAGGCTCTGTCTGGTTTAAACCTAGGCGATGTGACAATATCAGAAGTTTTCGATCCAACATTTGACGATGATCAAAAAGTTGCTTTAATTCGGATTGAAGCTCAAGATGGTCAAGAAGCAGTAACATCTAAAATCGTAGAAACGATGCTGGCCACTTTAAAGGCAGATGTGTCGAAGGACATTAAGTTCCAAGCTGTAGAAAGTGTTGGCCCAAAGGTATCAGGGGAATTAATTAAAAAAGCAGTAATGGCAATCTTATTGGCGATTGGTGCAGTTTTGTTTTACATATGGCTACGTTTTGAATGGCAATTTGCGCTAGGCGCCGTGTCCGCCTTAATACATGATATAATTCTTACGATAGGCATATTCTCTATTTTGCAAATCAAATTTGATTTAGCAATAATTGCAGCTTTATTGACTATTGTGGGGTACTCACTGAACGATACTGTTGTTATCTTTGACAGGGTGCGTGAAAATTTACGGAAATTTAAGAAAAAACCGCTGATTGAACTCATGAATTTATCCATCAATGATACTCTTAGTCGTACAATTATGACGTCTTTAACTACACTTCTCGCGTTAATCGCCCTATTTACACTTGGTGGCGATGTAATCAGGGGTTTTGTATTTGCGATGATTTGGGGAGTGGTTGTGGGCACCTACAGTTCAGTTTTTGTAGCCTCTAACATTTTACTGCTTCTTGGTGTGAAACGCGACTGGTCAAAACCAAATGCAGAGGCTGGGACTTCTGTACCACAGCCATGAGCCTTAACCTTATAGTTGAGGTCTTAGAAACTAATGGGTTATTATATGTTGCTTTAACAGCACTAACAGCTGGGATCGTAAGGGGCTTTTCGGGCTTTGGAACAGCGATGATATTCTTGCCGGTTGCTGGTAAATATTTTGAGCCGGTAACTGCTATAATAGTTCTGACAATAATGGATTTGTGCGGTCCAGCGCTTATAGTGCCAAAAGCTTTGCGGGACGCTTACAAACCTGATTTGGTGCGACTGATTGGTGGCATGGTTATCACGCTTCCGATTGCGCTCTACTTCCTAATGAATATGGAAACTGAAATATTCCGTTATATTGTAAGTATTCTCGCTTTAATATTGATCTTGGTGCTTTCCACTGGATGGCGATTTCATCGTCAACTTAATAGTGGAGCGTTAATCGGGCTTGGCGGTATTGCGGGTGTTTCTGGCGGTATAGCCGGAGTGCCTGGGCCGCCGGTAATATTATTTTACATGGCGTCTATACATCCGGTAAAAGTAATAAGAGCGAACAATCTCCTTTTTCTTTTTGGATTTGATATTTTTGCGCTGTTTTTTCTCAGTATTGCTAGTGCACTTAATGTATCAGCAGTTATTTTAGGGTTAATATTGGCAATTCCGATGGGTTTAGGAAATATTGTTGGCGCAGTTCTTTTTAATCCGGACAAGGAGAAACTATATCGAAAAATTGCTTTTTTGATAATCACACTTTCTGCCATAACTGGGCTTCCGTTCCTCAGTGATAATTTTGATAGCTTCGTGGGTTAAAACAACCTAAATATAAGCTTTTCATAATGATAATAGTAATTATATTTTAAATACTTACATTTTATATTTAAGGCAAAATATACGTATTTAGTCCCTCAAATTTGATACTTTTTCTGCTAGAAAAATTAGTCTATGTTTTGGATATGTTGTTGTCCGTAGAAAATTTAGCTGTTTCCCGAGGTGGGATATGTCTCTTCGAGGGACTGAATTTTACGGTCTCACCTGGCCAATTTATTTCATTGACTGGTGGTAATGGTGTGGGAAAAACTACTCTCTTAAGATCTATAGCTGGCTTACAGCCTATAGATGATGGTAAGATCGTTGCAAATTTGGATGACTTTGTTTTTGCTGGTGACTCTAATGGAGTTAAAAGTGCACTGACCGTTCTGGAGAATCTGCGCTTTTGGAATACTATTTTTGGTGGAAAAAATTTACACGAAGCGCTGTCAAAGTTCCATCTGAAAAAGTTTGAAAATAGATTTGCAGGCAAGTTGTCGGCAGGTCAAAAAAGACGCTTATCATTAGCCCGTTTGCTTTTGACTGATAAGCCGATTTGGTTGCTCGATGAGCCTACTGTTTCATTAGATAAAAAATCTATGGAGGAGTTCTCTAAAATTTTGAAAAATCATTTAGAGGTGGGTGGTGCTGCGGTGATAGCAACCCATATCGATATCGGCTTGACATCGCTATCGTTAAATCTAGAGGACTATAAATCAAAGCCTGGGGATATAAATGCGAGCGCAGAGGCATTCTTATGATGGCTTTGCTGCAACGCGATTTAATTCTAGCAATTAGGGCTGGTGGAGGATTTGGTCTCGGTATGGCCTTTTTTCTGATAGTAGTAGTTCTGGTCCCACTAGGTATAGGGCCAGACATGGTTATACTTGCAAAAGTTTCAGTTGGTATTTTGTGGGTAGGAGCACTGTTAGCGTGTGTGCTCTCACTTGATCGAATTTTTTCACTTGATTATGATGATGGTACTCTTGAACTATTGTTAACTTCCCCCATCCCATGCGAAGCTGTCGTGGCGGTAAAGGCATTCTCCCACTGGACAACAACAGGACTACCACTGGTTATAATTTCACCCATTTTAGGTTTATTCCTTGGATTGCAGGCTGGAGATCTAAAATGGTTGTTTGTTTCTCTATTCCTTGGCACACCAGCTCTCTCGGCAATAGGGGCTTTTGGCGCGGCTTTAACTGTTGGTATTAGAAGAGGTGGGCTATTGTTGTCTTTAATTGTTTTACCTTTGTACATTCCGACATTAGTTTTCGGTTCTATCGTTGCCAGTACAGGCGTAGCAGACTTGTCTAACAACTCTGCTCTATTAATTTTGTCTGCAATTACGCTGGTAGCATTTTCAATATTGCCTTTTGCTTCAGCCGTTGTTCTAAGAATTAATTTGAGATGAAAAGGAGAGATAATGTCAATCTGGGAATACGCTAATCCAGTAAAGTTTTTAAAACTTTCAGACAAGGTATTACCGTTTTTTGCGGGTTTCTCGATTATTGGGTTAGCGATTGGATTGTTTTGGGGGTTCTTTTTTACGCCTGATGATTATCGGCAGGGTTCAACAGTAAAGATTATTTATTTACATGTCCCAGCGGCTTTGATGGCAATAAATGCTTGGTTTATGATGTTAGTTGCCTCTGTAATTTGGCTTATTCGCCGCCACCATGTATCAGCTTTGGCTGCCAAGGCAGCGGCACCGATTGGCATTACAATGACAATGGTTGCTCTCATAACAGGTGCTTTATGGGGCCAGCCAATGTGGGGTACTTGGTGGGCTTGGGATCCTCGGCTGACTTCTTTTCTAATTTTGTTTCTGTTTTATTTAGGATATGTTGCTCTCTGGTCAGCAATAGATAACCCAGATACTGCTGCAGACCTAACATCTATGTTGTGTATAGTGGGTTCCGTATTTGCAATCTTAAGTCGATATGCAGTAAATTTCTGGAACCAAGGTTTGCATCAAGGTGCATCACTTTCCCTGGACAAAGAAAAAAATGTTGCTGATGTTTTTTACCAGCCTTTATTATTTTCAATATTTGGGTTTGTATTTTTATTCTTAACTTTGGTATTAATAGGTACGCGAACTGAAATAAGGCTTAGGCGTACTGAGGCTTTGCGCTTAAGAAAAGATAGAGAGTAAAACGTGCCAGATCTTGGAAAATATGCTTTTAGCGTTTTAATGTCCTACGGGCTTTCGTTTACCTTGATTATTTGCCTCGTAGCATACATTCTTTATCGGAATTCACGAGCCCGCAATGATTTGGAAAAAGAAGAGCGTTTATGAAACGGATATCAAATATCCCGATCTTGATGTTTTTGCCAGTTATCTTTTTTGCAGCACTTGCCAGTGCTTTTTATATTGGGCTTCAGCGCTCGGATGATACTTCCTTACCATCAGTTTTAATTGGACAATTGGCTCCAAATATTAGCAAAGAAGAATTATATCCTGGGTCTGAGGTAACTCCTGAAATATTGCAATCCCCAAATATTAAGCTTGTAAATTTTTGGGCGAGTTGGTGTCCGCCTTGTAGGGCCGAACACTCTAAATTACTTGAAATAGCCGACAGCGGTACAGTTATTGTGGGAGTGAATATAAAAGACGATAAAAAAAATGCCGTGTCGTATTTGCAAAATTATAATAATCCATTTCGAGCAATCTCTTATGACCCTAATGGAAGGACGGCAATTGATTGGGGTGTAACTGCTCCGCCAGAAACATTTATTATTGATAAAGATGGTAAAGTACTCTTTCGATTTGCAGGTCCATTAGTTGGCCAAGACTACTTAAACCGTTTTTTACCGGCTTATGAATCCGCTCTAACTAAAAAGTAATTTTTTATTGAAATAATCTAAGAAGCTTTTGCAAGGTTGCGTAACACATAATGTAAAACGCCACCGTGTTCTACATATTCAATTTCTATCGCTGTATCGATTCTACATTTTAACTGAATGGTTGTGCTTTCGCCGTCTGAATATAAAATTTCACAGGCAACCTCCCCAAGTGGCTTTATCGTTTCGAGATCTTGAATTGAAATTCTTTCATCTCCAGACAAAGAAAGAGATTTCCGATTATCATCTCCAGTAAATTCAAAAGGAATTACTCCCATGCCCACAAGGTTTGAACGATGAATTCTTTCGAAACTTTCGGCTATTACTGCTTTGACCCCGAGTAATGCGGTTCCTTTAGCTGCCCAATCCCGAGAGGATCCTGCTCCGTATTGTTCTCCACCAATAACAACCAATGGTATTTCCTTTTCCTTGTAAGCCATCGCCGCATCAAAAACTGAAGTTGTCTCACCTTTTAAGTTTTTAGTGTAGCCACCTTCAACATTTTCAAGCATTTCATTTTTTATCCTAATATTGGCAAATGTTCCGCGCATCATTACTTCATGATTTCCACGCCTTGACCCATATGAATTAAATTCTCTAGTAGGAACTTGACGTTCAGTGAGGTATTTCCCAGCTGGTGTGGTATCAAGAAACGATCCGGCTGGCGAGATATGATCAGTCGTAATCATATCTCCTAAAACAGCCAATATTTTTGCGTTTTTAATACTTGATATTGAACCTGGATCATTTGCTATTTCTGTAAAATATGGAGGGTTCTGTACATATGTTGAGGCAGATGGCCAATCGTATGTTTCTCCCTCTGTAACATTAACTCCTTGCCATTTTTCATCACCATCAAAAACTTTAGCGTATTTTGATTGAAAAGCTGTCCTTGTAACTGTTTTTTCTACAAGTTCCGCCACTTCATGTGATGAAGGCCATATGTCCTTAAGATAGATTTTTTTTCCATCAGGTGTGGTGGATATTGGGTCCGATGTAAGGTTTATATTTATGGTTCCTGCCAAAGCATATGCTACAACTAAGGGTGGAGACGCTAAATAATTTGCTCTGACATCAGGAGATATTCTACCTTCAAAATTTCGGTTTCCAGACAAAACTGAGGTTGCAACAAGATCCCCTTCGGCTATAGCTGTGGAAATTTCGGGCTGAATTGGTCCAGAATTACCTATGCAGGTTGTACATCCATATCCAACGAGGTTGAATCCTAAGTGATCTAAATCCTCCTGAAGATTAGCCGCTTCAAGATAAGCTGATACTACTTGTGATCCGGGTGCCAGTGATGTTTTAACCCATGGTTTGCACTGTAGCCCTAACGCGGCAGCTTTACGTGCTACTAGGCCAGCAGCAATCATTACGTATGGGTTCGATGTATTTGTGCAAGATGTTATGGAAGCAATTACCACTTTGCCGGAAGACATTGTAAAATCTTCACCTTCAACGTTGACTTTTTTATCCATGGGTCGGTTAAAGGTTTCATTCATTTCCTTTAAGAATGCCTGTTTCGCATTATCTAGTCTCACATAATCTTGCGGTCTTTTGGGTCCAGAAATAGCAGGAACTATTGAGCTCATGTCCAGTTTAAGTGTGTCTGTATACATTGGATAATAATCATCGTCACGCCATAAATTATTTGCTTTCGCGTAAGCCTCTACCAGTAATACTCGCTCTTCGTTTCGGCCTGTATTGCGAAGATATCTCAAAGTTTCAGTATCAATAGGGAAAAAGCCGCATGTGGCTCCATATTCAGGAGCCATGTTTGCGATAGTAGCCCTATCTGCAAGGGGAAGATTGTCTAAGCCATCTCCATAAAATTCGACAAACTTCCCTACTACTCCTTTTTCTCTCAGCAATTCTACTATTTTAAGAACGAGATCTGTTCCAGTTGTTCCTTCGATTAGAGCACCTGTTAATTTAAAACCAATAACTTCTGGTATAAGCATAGATATGGGTTGACCGAGCATTGCGGCTTCAGCCTCAATGCCGCCAACTCCCCAACCTAGCACAGCCATGCCATTAACCATTGTGGTATGGCTATCTGTCCCCACTAATGTGTCCGGGTAAGCAACTTCAAATCCATTTTGATCCGTATCAGTCCAAACAGTTTGGGCAAGATACTCTAAGTTTACCTGATGACATATCCCGGTACCAGGTGGAACAACGCGAAAGTTATTAAATGCAGACTGTCCCCATTTTAAGAACGAGTAACGTTCCATATTTCGCTCATATTCTCTGTCCACATTTGTTTTGAATGCACGTTGGTTTCCAAATTCATCAATCATAACTGAGTGATCAATCACAAGATCGACTGGGTTTAGTGGGTTAATCTTTTGGGGATCACCACCAAGTTTCATTATCCCATCTCTCATAGCTGCTAAATCGACTACCGCTGGAACTCCTGTAAAATCTTGCATAAGTACACGTGCAGGACGATAAGCGATTTCTCGGGAAGTTCTTCCCCCATTTTTTGCCCAATCGGAAAAAGCCTTAATATCATCTAAGGTAACAGTTTTCCCATCCTCAAATCGTAATAAATTTTCTAAAACAACATTTAATGCTGCAGGCAACTTGGAGAAGTCTCCAAGCCCTGCTTGACTTGCGGCATCAATCGAATAGTAGGCAAATTTTTTGCCATTTACTAAAATTTCTTTTCGTACTTTTTTAGAATCAATACCAACGTTTATGGACACTCTAATCTCCTAATGACTAATGTTTAGCCTATGTAATGATGCTTTTGACGTAAGTTTTCCGAATATTCAAGAGTGATAATACTATAATGTACACAATTGTATACAAATAGTGTTTACCAGAATTTATCTGGAAATTTTATAAATTTTATATTTACTAATTAAATTTCAACAAACTTTTTTTTTCGGTTCTTTATTCCCCAAAAACTCTCTTAAAGATCGTATTTACATGCTTCGTGTGATAACCGAGGTCAAATTTATCCTTTATATCTTCTTCAGTTAAAAACGACCTTACATCTTTGTCAGATATTAATTCTGAATAAAAATCTTTATTTTCATTCCAAACTCTCATTGCATTCCGTTGAACTAATTTATAGGCATCGTCACGACTGGCTCCAGCTTGGGTCAATGCTAGTAAAACTCTTTGAGACATCACTAATCCACGAAACTTGTTCATGTTTTTTAACATGTTGTCGGGATAGATCACTAATTTATCGATGACACTAGTTAAGCGGTGTAGTGCAAAATCTAAATTTACTGTAGTATCTGGAGCAATGTTTCTTTCAACCGAGCTATGAGAAATATCACGTTCATGCCAAAGTGTTACATTTTCTAAAGCCGGAACAACAGACATTCTAATTAATCGGGCTAACCCAGTTAGGTTCTCTGTCAGAACGGGATTTCGCTTGTGAGGCATCGCCGAAGAACCTTTTTGTCCTAGAGAAAAAAATTCCTCTGCTTCAAGCACTTCTGTTCTTTGCATATGTCGAATTTCAGTTGCAATATTTTCTATGGAGCTGGCAATGATGCCGAGAGTAGAGAAAAATGCTGCATGTCGATCTCTTGGAATAATTTGAGTACTAATTCGTTCAGGAGTAAGCCCTAATTTTTCGCATACATATTTTTCGACAGCTGGATCCAAATTGGCAAACGTTCCCACCGCTCCAGATAAAGCTCCTGTAGATATTTCCTCTTTTGCAGCTTGCATTCTTCGGAGGTTTCGATCCATTTCTGCGTAAAAACGTGCGAAGGTTAGCCCCATGGTAGTAGGTTCTGCATGAATACCGTGACTTCTCCCAATGCGCAGAGTCATCCTATGCTCCAGGGCTCTCCGCTTTAGAGCAGTTAATAACTCCTCTATATCTGCGATAAGAAGCTCTGAAGCTCTAACTAGTTGAATGTTTAAACATGTATCTAATACATCAGAACTAGTCATTCCCTGGTGCACAAACCTTGCTTCCTCGGAACCAATATGTTCAGCTAAATGGGTAAGAAAAGCGATAACATCATGCTTGGTTACTGCCTCAATTTCATTTATTCGGTCAACGTCAAAGTTGGCGTTTTTTGCTTTCCAAACTGCGGTAGCATTTTCTTTGGGAATTAATCCCAAGTCTGCCATTGCATCGCAGGCATGAGCTTCTATTTCGTACCAAATCTTAAATTTCGTCTCTGGTGACCATATTTTAACCATTTCTGGTCGAGAATAGCGCGTGATCATATAATTGCCTTGAACAAAAAGTTGCGGGTTTGTGTTTAACGTGTGTTATATTGTTGAGCAAGAGGCCTGAGAGTGTAATTTTTACAATACATGAATCAATTAATTGCAGTTAAGATTTAAACAACGATTTAATCTGCTAATTACCCATAAGTGCGTGATCAAAAGGATATTTCGTTAAGTTTTCATATCCATTTTTAGTAACTAAAACTTGATCCTCTAATTTTATGGAAAAGTCACCATTTTCTGGGCTTACCAAGGCTTCGACGCAAAGTACCATTCCTGCCTCAATATGATAATCGTAAGCTCCCTCTACGAACTTGTCAGGATATGATATTAACGGCCATTCGTCGCAGAGGCCAACTCCATGCATGAGACATCCATATTTTCCTAGTTGGTATTTTCCGTCTAATTTGTGAGCTTTTTCTGTCAGCTCACTCATATGAACTCCAGGTTTGAGCATTTCCATATTTTTCATAATATGCTCATGTGCGTGTTGCATTGCGTAAATCATATCGGGGCGCGGGGATTGGTCACCCACCCACCAAGTTCTACTAATATCAACACATATTCCATAACAGCCTACTAAATCTGTATCAAAGGCAACAATTTCATTATTTTGCACTATTCTTGGACCACATTCCTGAAACCAAGGATTGGTGCGGGGCCCCGAAGTTAGGAGGCGAGTTTCAATCCATTCACCACCTCTTTTTATATTTTCTGCATGTAATACCGACCATATGTCATTTTCACTAAGACTCGACTTACATACTTCTGATCTAGTGACCCGTTCCATCTCAAATATCGCTTTTTCACAAGCGAAGGACGCACATCGCATGGCCTTTATCTCGTCAGTGCCTTTTATTGATCTTGATTTTTCGGTTACTTCCTCTCCATCCATTATTTTAAAGTTCTGTGCCTCCAATGATCGTAACCCATGTAGCATAATCTTATCTACTGCTAACCTATTATTGGCATTGCCATGTTCATCTACGAGTAAACGCACTTCGTTGGCAAATATATTTGCTGCATCGCCAATTTTATCCCCTCTATCAAAATAAAAGAGATCTGCACCGGAACGTTGTTCTTTAACCAATGGATTAAATTTCGACAAAAAGGGAGAGTTTTTATAATCCCACATCACCATATATCCATCTGGGCACAAAAGAACCGCTCGAAACGGGTTATGTGTATTCCAGAGCTGCATATTCGTACTATCGGTTGCATACCGAATATTGAGTGGGTCAAACATTAACAACCCGCCATAGTCTCTATCGACTACATGCTTAGTGAGTCTCTCCCATCTAAATTTTCGCATGGCTTGAAGATCTGGAGGAATTAGGCCAGCGCCTTGCCACTCTCTCCTTGCAAGAAGCGTTGGGCCAATTTCTATCCGATTTTTATCGTTTGAAGTATTATCTTCTAGAAGAAGACTTTTTAATGGATCAATCTTTCTATGATTGCTGTGATGCTCATTCATGGCTCGATTTCTCATAGTGATTTAAAAAATGTAACATTTTAAAAAAATTCATAATGTCTAAAACCGAAAAATCTTGTCGCTTTTTATTTCTTTCTATCCAATATATGTACATGAATAATTTAAAGACCCGAGAACTTGAAAAATAAATTTCCATTTTTTTGATTATAATGCAACGAGAAATCCTACAAAAAGCTATTCCATATAACTGGAATGATGCGGCAAAATTGCCCGGTGTCATGCCATTAGATCTGCAGGAGTGGATAATATTTGATGAAGCTTATAAAGGGCAGATGGCGGAACGTGAGATTTTGCTTCAAAACACTGATGAGGTGATCGCTGTTAACAGAAATAGCGAAGCCGCAGCGTGTGAACTTTTAGATACTCTACTGAATTTTTTATCGAAAAAAGTTGGTTTTGAGGTATTTCAAACGCACGTAGTCACTCCTGACATGCGCACTGTTAAAATTAATTATGATGCCCCTTTGTTAACATGCGGACTATTGGTGCAAAATGATTTTTGCATAATGCAAAAACTGGATAACCAACACGTGTTAACTGCAGCTGTCTTATGTTTTCCTGCTAATTGGCGACTAGATGAAAAATTCATGAAACCGCTATTTTCGATTCATGAAAATGTTCCCGAATACACGCATGGGATTGCAAAACGTGTGGACAGAATATTTGACGGCATTAAAGTTAACCATCCGGTCTGGAGGTTTAATGTTTTAGAATACTCAAACGCTGCCCTTCACCAACCATACAGGTTGCATTCAGACCGCTTACCGTCTTTCACGCGGAGCGAACGCCAAACCTTTTTCAAATTACCAGGTACTGGTGCAGTTATATTTGGGATCCATACGTTTGTGATAAAAAAGGTGCCCTCGGCACCTTTTTAAGTCAGCAACTGTAATACATGCCATATTCCACCGGATGTGGAGTATGTTCGTACTTTTCAATCTCTTCCATTTTTAGATCAATATATCCGTCAATTTGATCTTTTGTGAATACATCTCCCGCAAGAAGATATTCATGATCCTTTTGCAGCTCTTCAACGGCCTCTCTTAAAGATCCACAAACAGTAGGGATGTCTGCTAATTCTTCTGCTGGAAGATCGTATAGGTTTTTATCCATAGCTTCGCCAGGATTAATCTTATTTTTTATGCCATCTAGTCCGGCCATTAATAGTGCCGAGAAACATAAATATGGGTTTGATGAAGGATCCGGAAAACGAGCTTCCACTCGTTTTGCTTTTGGAGACTCAGTCCATGGAATCCTCACGCAGCCTGACCGGTTTCTAGCAGAGTAGGCACGTAGAACAGGAGCTTCAAATCCTGGGATCAAGCGCTTGTATGAATTTGTGCCAGGGTTAGTAAATGCATTGAGTGATTTTGCATGTTTTAAGATACCGCCAATGTAATATATGGCCTCTTGCGACAGGTCAGCGTATTTATCGCCTGCAAAAAGTGGTTTTCCACCTTTCCAAATAGACATATTTACATGCATTCCAGTCCCGTTATCGCCAGCTATCGGCTTCGGCATGAAGGTCGCAGATTTACCATAGGCCTGGGCTACGTTATGAATCACATATTTAAACTTTTGTAGTTCATCACCTTGTTTTGTGAGGCTGCTAAAAATTAAACCTAATTCATGTTGGCATGATGCTACTTCGTGATGATGCTTATCAACTTTCATTCCCAAACGCTTCATAGTGGAAAGCATTTCCGAACGGATATCCTGTCCGTCATCAACTGGATTAACAGGGAAGTAACCGCCTTTGACGCCTGGACGATGACCAGTGTTGCCCATCTCAAAGTCTGTGTCTGTATTCCATGATGCATCAAGAGCGTCGACTTCAAAAGATACCTTATTCATTTCGTTAGAATATCTGACGTTATCAAAAAGAAAAAATTCCGCTTCTGGACCCATATAAGCAACATCACCGATACCAGATGATTTAAGATAGGCTTCAGCTTTCTCTGCGGTCCCGCGAGGATCTCTCTCGTAAGCCTCTCCGGTATCAGGCTCAACGACCGAGCAGTGAACACACAAAGTTTTTTCAGCATAAAAAGGATCAATGTAAGTGCTGTCGGTATCAATCATAAGTTTCATGTCTGATGCCTCAATTGACTTCCACCCAGCGATAGAAGAGCCATCAAACATAAAACCTTCTTCAATAAAGTCAGTGTCAACTTGGTCCGCCATCACCGTCACGTGCTGAAGCTTACCTCTCGGATCAGTAAATCTTATATCAACATATTCAATGTTTTCCTCTGAAATCGTTTTGAGCATTGTGTCTGCACTCATGCTTTTTCCTCTCTTAAAATTGTATTATAGCGCTTCAGATCCGCTTTCACGGGTTCTTATTCTAATAGCTTGTTCCACTGAACTAACAAATATCTTTCCATCGCCTATTTTGTCAGTTTTGGCTGCGTCAATTATTGCCTCTATTGCCTCATCCACTTGATCGTCGTCTAAAACCACTTCTATTTTCACTTTAGGTAAAAAATCCACTATGTACTCTGCGCCCCGGTATAATTCTGTATGACCTTTTTGTCTGCCAAACCCTTTGACCTCTATCACAGATAATCCCTGGATTCCCGCTTCTTGCAGAGCCTCTTTCACTTCGTCCAACTTGAATGGCTTGATTATCGCTTCAATTTTTTTCATCATTATTTCCTAAAACGGTTAAATTCTGATACATTTGTTTTTGTTTAATTGCCCAGACTCGTTGCACAAACATAGAAACTTTTAAGTAATCCACAATGCAAAAGATTAATAAATGTGCGAAGTGATTAAAATTTAACCAGTGAAATAAACCTAGACTTTATTCTCCAAATAACATTCAGGTTCAAAAAATATAAAAAGATCATTTTGGGTCTCGCAACTTTGGTCTTCTTTTGTTAAGAGATCCTAGACTGTAGTGTATTAAAAAGCGGGTGTGGCGAAATTGGTAGACGCACCAGATTTAGGTTCTGGCGCCGCGAGGCGTGGGGGTTCAAGTCCCTCCACCCGCACCACTACTTTTCATTTTAAAATCCGTATGATGCTGTGCTTGAAGAACATATAATATAATAGCATTAGTAAATTTATCAAATCACTTTGAAGAAAGGTTTTGCGCCTATGTATTTTTATAGTGTTTCTTTTTGTGTGTTGAGAAATTTCCATCCAGTAATAGGTTCATCGCTGCAAATATTCTGAATGCCAAGCGTTAAAAATTTAAAGTGTCAGCGTTAAAAGTTTTCCAAATTTTGGTTCTGAAATGATAACTGGCAATCCGTAAGGTTTTGCAAAGCGTCAAATTATTTTTAAGAACTATTTAAATTATTATTCGGGGTTGATCAAAGAAGGCAGCGCATTTACTAAGGCAAGAAAATTTATTTATAAAATGTTGACTAACTGCACCAGCAGTGGCGTCGGGAGAGAATAAGATGAAAATCACTGAAACTTTGAACGAGGGTCTAAAACGCGGCTACTCCATTGTAATAACCGCAAAAGAGTTAGACAAAAAAGTTGATGAGAAACTTAACGAAGCCCAACCAAATGTGGAAATGAAGGGATTTCGCAAAGGAAAAGTTCCGATGGTGATGCTGAAAAAACAGTTTGGCCCAAAGGTTCTAGGCGAAGCTATGCAAGAAACAGTTGATGGAGCAATGAATAAGCATTTTGAGAAATCTGGAGACCGTCCTGCGATGCGTCCGGATGTTAAAATGGCAAATGAAGATTGGAAAGAGGGAGATGACGTTTTAGTAGAGCTTGTGTATGAGGCTTTGCCAGAAATACCCGAACTAGAATTTTCCAAGATAAAATTAAAAAAAATGATTGTAAAAGCTTCTGACAAAGAAGTGGATGAGGCATTAAATAATTTAGCTTCGACTGCCAAAGATTATAAGGCAAGGCGCAAAGGAGCTAAATCCAAGGATGCTGATCAAGTTATTATTGATTTCAAAGGGATGGTCGATAACGAAGAATTTGAGGGGGGATCATCGGAGGATTACCCTCTTACACTGGGATCAAATAGTTTTATTCCAGGTTTTGAGGAGCAATTGGTTGGTGTAAAAGTTGGTGACACACCCGAAGTAAAAGTTACCTTTCCACAAGAGTACAATGCGGAGCATTTGGCAGGAAAGGATGCAATCTTTAGTTGCAATATTAAAGAAATAAAAGAACCTGTCGATGCCCAAGTAAATGATGAACTTGCTAAAAAATTTGGCTCGGATGACTTGGCAGGTCTCAAGGTACAGATCGCAGAGCGTTTGGAGGCTGAGTATGCAGGTGCCTCGAAGACTATCATGAAGCGTGAGCTGCTTGATAAACTGGATAAATTAGTTTCATTTGCTCTACCTCCTTCTTTGGTAGATGCAGAGGCGGGACAAATTGCACATCAATTGTGGCATGATGAGAATCCAGATGTGGAAGGTCATGATCATGATAAAATAGAACCCAGTAAGGAAGATAATAAACTCGCTGAGCGAAGAGTAAGACTTGGTTTGTTATTGGCAGAGTTAGGTCAAAAAGCGGAGGTAGAGGTTTCTGAAGCAGACATGACACAGGCCATAATGGAGCAGGCGAGGCAATATCCAGGACAAGAGCGACAGTTTTTTGAATTTATTCAAAAAAATGAACAAATGCAGCAGCAGATACGAGCGCCGTTATTTGAAGATAAGGTTGTAGATTATATCTTTGAAAACGCCAGTGTGACCGAAAAAGAGGTAACAAAAAGTGTTTTGCAAAAAGCAGTTGAGGCTCTCGAAGAAAAATAAGTTAATCAAAATAATATAGAGTAATATCTATTAGTATTGTTTATCATCATCTTTTTGGGAGAAAAGCATTAAGTTTTCAATAGAGGCAACTGATGGTAAAGCTCGTTTAGGTAAGATATCTACTGGAAGGGGTGATATAAAAACGCCAGCTTTCATGCCTGTTGGGACAGCTGGTACAGTTAAAGCTATGATGCCAAGTTCCGTGCGGTCCACGGGGGCGGATATTATACTTGGAAACACCTATCATTTAATGTTGAGGCCAACCGCAGAGCGCATATCTTTACTTGGTGGCTTACACAAGTTTATGGACTGGGAATACCCGATACTTACTGATAGTGGTGGGTTTCAAGTGATGTCTTTGTCTGGCTTGACAAAAATTGGTGAAAAGGGCGTTACTTTTAAATCCCATATTGATGGATCAAGTCATGTCATTACTCCAGAAAGATCAATTGAGCTACAACACCTTTTAGGTAGTGATATATCAATGTGCTTCGATGAATGTACTCCCTATCCCGTTGATGAACAGACTGCGATGAATTCAATGCAATTATCTATGCGTTGGGCAAAGCGCTCACGCGAGGCGTTTAATAATGAAAACGGGAGAGCTATTTTTGGGATCCAGCAGGGAAGTATATTTCAGGCGCTACGAGAGGAGAGCTCAGACGCCTTAAGGTCAATTGAATTTGATGGTTATGCAGTTGGTGGTTTGGCTGTGGGTGAGGGGCAAGAAAAGATGTTTGAGGTTTTGAAATATGCCCCTGACTTGCTACCAATTGAGAAACCCAGATATTTGATGGGAGTTGGTAAACCAGACGATATACTGGGTGCGGTGAAAAATGGTATTGATATGATGGATTGCGTTTTACCCTCAAGGTCAGGAAGAACTGGTCAATTATTTACTCACAGGGGTGTATTAAATATTAAAAACTCGCGTCACCAAGATGATCCAAGACCAATTGATGAAAATTGCTCATGCCCAGCTTGTAAAAACTACAGTCGAGCTTATCTCCATCATATTTTTAAAAGTCAGGAGATATTAAGTTCCATGCTTTTGACATGGCATAATCTGCAATATTATCAGGATCTAATGGCTGGTATTAGAGGTGCTATCCTATCAAATTGCTTCGCTAAGTTTGAAAATAACTTTAACGCTACTCGCGCTCAAGGTGATATTGAACCAATATAAAGCTTAGTTGTCTTTTGTCACTTGAAGCAGTTTAATCGGTATAAACGTAAATAAAATAAAAAATAAAAAAAAAGCGCCAGGGAAAATAAATTCAGCTATAAATAAAATCAAGAAAATTAGGGATATCGCTTGATATAAGGTGGTGATTGTCATTTCAGTCTCTTTTTTACAATAACACTAATCTACTATTCCAAAATTCCACTTTAAGTATTCAAATTCTTTTTCTAATTCATCTAACTTATTAATTAATACTCTGCCATCAGAATTTCGTTCGTTAATACTATCGATAAAAGCTGTAATTTCGTTAGAAATATCCTTCATACCGTTTGCAAGAATTTCACTTTTTTCGTTGGAATTTGATAGACGAGCCTCAAGTTTTCTAACAAGAGCGGAGAGAAATATATCCTGTTTTAACTTTGCAATTAAATGATCTGCTTTTATAAGACGAGCGGTTAAGCCATCTTCACCCGCTACTGCAGTAACTGTACGATTTTTACCAAGAATAAAAGATGCTTCGCCAAATAACTCGTTATATCCGATCAAACTCAAGCGAAGACCACTAGGGCTTAAGATTTGAGCATGACCTTCTATAACTAAATACGAATAGCCCGGAAGATCACTAGCGCTATACACGAGCTCGTTGGGATCCCAAATGCCTATATCATTCTCTAGTTTCATTATTTTACCTTCTTTTAGCTAATATAACACAAGCTATGTTTGGAAAATATTTGTTTACATAACTTACTATGAACGATCTCATTATACTAAAAAACCAGCAACTTTTGAGTTTTTTAAAAAGTTCTTGTTCAGATCTGTTCGTCTAAAAAAGTCCGAAAGTTCCTAAAATAACGCGCCAAATTTATAAGTATATTATGGTGGGTGATGAGAGACTCGAACTCCCGACATCTTCGGTGTAAACGAAGCGCTCTACCAACTGAGCTAATCACCCCTAAATCGCTCTTATCTAATGCTCCAAATATGTGCAATAGATTTTTATATTTTATTTTACACCCTACTAAAAGAACAAATCCAAATAGTTAAAATAGACCTAATTAATGCGTCACTGCACCAGAAGTATCATCCCCGCCTGACAAAGATGAAGTTTGTTGTTCCTCTTCATGTTTCGGATCCCACTCTATCGGTTCTGGTTCGTCGACGAGTGCATACTTTAATACTTCGTCAACATGTGAAACAGGTATAATATTAAGTCCCTCTTTTACGTTATCCGGTATTTCAATCAGATCTTTCTCATTATCTTGCGGAATAAGAACGGTTTTTATTCCTCCTCTTAATGCTGCGAGAAGTTTTTCTTTTAAACCGCCTATGGGTAACGCATTACCCCTTAACGTGACCTCTCCAGTCATTGCTAGGTCTTTCTTTATTGGGATACCGCTTAAAACAGATACGATCGATGTTACCATTGCAAGCCCTGCGCTAGGCCCATCTTTAGGTGTGGCACCTTCTGGAACATGAACGTGAATATCTAGTTTGTCGAAACGAGTCGGTTTAACTCCTATCTTTGGGCTAATAGATCGCACGTAAGAACTGGCTGCATCAATTGATTCTTTCATAACGTCGCCAAGTTTACCAGTTGTTTTCATTCTACCTTTCCCAGGTAGCTTCAAGGCTTCTATTTGTAGAAGGTCTCCACCTGCTGATGTGTATGCAAGCCCAGTAACCACTCCTATTTGATCTTGTAGTTCTGCCAATCCATATTTGAATTTTTGAACCCCCAAAAACTCAGATAGATTTTCTGGGGTGATTGTTATGGTCTGACTTTCTCCTTTTACAATTTTTGTAACGACTTTACGCGCAAGCCTCACTATTTCACGCTCCAAATTACGCACCCCAGCCTCACGAGTGTAAAATTGAATAATTGCCGTAAGAGCTTCGTTAGAAAGAGCGAACTCACCTTGTTTCAGGCCATTATTTTTCAGCGATTTTTCCAAAAGATGTCTGAGAGCTATCTCTCTTTTCTCATCCTCAGTATAGCCAGCTAAGGGAACAATTTCCATTCTATCCAACAATGGTCCAGGCATATTATAGCTGTTAGCTGTTGTAAGAAACATTACATTAGATAAATCATACTCAACTTCCAAATAGTGATCAGAAAAAGTACTATTCTGTTCTGGATCAAGTACTTCAAGCATAGCTGAAGCTGGATCCCCTCGAAAGTCTTGCCCCATTTTATCAATTTCATCAAGTAATATCAATGGGTTGGTTGTTTTAGCTTTCTTAAGAGCTTGTATTATTTTACCAGGCATTGAGCCAATATAAGTCCTTCGATGACCACGTATTTCGCTTTCATCTCTAACGCCACCTAAGGAGATCCGAATAAATTCTCTTCCAGTGGCTTTTGCGACGGACTTTCCAAGCGATGTCTTTCCAACACCTGGGGGCCCTACCAGGCACATGATTGGTCCCTTAACTTTCTTACTTCTTTGCTGCACTGCAAGATATTCTATGATCCTCTCTTTCACCTTGTCTAAGCTGTAGTGATCATCATCTAATATTGTTTGAGCCTTGTTTAGGTCTTTCTTTACCCGTGATTTTGTTCCCCACGGAAGGCACAGTAGCCAATCTAAATAATTTCGCACCACGGTTGCTTCAGCTGACATTGGAGACATAGATTTCAGTTTTTTAATTTCTGCTTCGGCTTTTTCTTTGGCTTCCTTACTGAGTTTGGTATCACTTACTCTTGTTTCCAATTCAGCAATCTCATTTTGTCCATCTTCGCCATCCCCCAATTCTTTTTGGATAGCCTTCATCTGCTCGTTAAGGTAATATTCTCTTTGTGTACGTTCCATTTGAGACTTAACACGGGTTTTTATCTTTTTTTCTACTTGTAAAACACTTACTTCACTTTGCATGTGAGAGTAGACTTGCTCTAGTCTCTCGCTTATAACCAAATTTTCTAAAAGCTTTTGCTTTTCATCAACTTCGATCCCTAAGTGCCCTGAAATCAAATCTACTAGTTGACGAGGATCCTCTGCTGTAGTCACGGCTGCAAGAGCCTCTTCAGGAATATTTTTCTTGATTTTAGCATATTTTTCAAATTCTACTGCAACTGACTTTTGCAGTGCTTTTATCGTTTCTATGTCTCCATCTTCTTCAGTCAATATTTCTGCAACAGCTTCAAAATAGTCTTCATTTTCATTGAAATTGGAGATTTTTACGCGCCTTGTGCCTTCCACCAAAACTTTAACGGTACCGTCGGGTAACTTTAACAACTGTAAAACATTTGCTAACACGCCAACGTTATAAATCCCTTCGCTGGTTGGTTCGTCCTCTGTTGCGTCTATCTGACTGGATAAAAGAATTTCCTTATCTTCAGCCATCACTACTTCAAGTGCTTTCACAGATTTTTCCCTACCCACAAATAATGGAACTACCATAGTTGGAAATACCACGATGTCTCTTAATGGAAGCACGGGATGTAGGATTGTTTCGTTCGACATATAATTCACCAGTTCTGCTGCTAGATAATAAGGAATGCACAGGTTTATTGCTCTGCTCGCTTTATACACAATATGTGGGGTTCATTTCGGTATATTCAACCAGTATTTCAGATCAAATTTCGTTTTTCTTTCAAAAATGAAATTGTGTTCAGTAATCTTAATTAAAGTGATGTCTATCGCCTTATACAATTTTCAGCCCAGATTCCAAAATCTATCAATTGCTTTGGACCCTAAGCAATTAAAATTAATAAAAAACTAGAATTGCTTAATTGAACGCTTGACGGAAGTTAGTCATATCAATAAACAACAACTAACGCGGTTGTAGCTCAGTTGGTTAGAGTACCGGCCTGTCACGCCGGGGGTCGCGGGTTCGAGTCCCGTCAACCGCGCCACTATTTTCCTATATAAATCAATATCTTAACCCTTTTAGGGGTGCTCCACGCCACTGTCCACGCCACTTTTTGTTAGAGGGGGGTCTCGGGAAACGCTTGTAATTTGACTGATTAAATCAGGCCTCAAAAGAAACATCACACCAAATGCAATCGTGATCTGAAAGTGGTAAGCCGGTTTCACCAAGGGAAGCCTCGATACCTGATTCTGAAATACTTAAATTGCGAGCCAAAAACCAGTCTAATTTCATTTTTCGCGTAGGGTTTGGCGTAATTAGTGATGGTCTAGTGGTATATCCGTTTGCATTAAAACTCCAATCATAACCTCTTTCGGTCGAGAGACCAAAGAGTGACTCATTCTGCCAACTATACGTCGGTGGCAGATTATTACCTGTATTTAAATCACCGCCAATTAGAGTTGGCAGCGAAGGGAAATTTTGATCAATTGCATTAAATAATATTTTCATTTGCTCAAAGCGGTGCTTCGAGTCCGCTGCGCTTTCTAAGTGCGTTGATACAAAGCAAGCGCCATTAATTTCCACGGCTAGTGCCAATCGCCCGCCAACTCTTGGCTGATTAGGATCAACATTTTGGTTCAGGCAAAACCAATGCCCATGATCATCCAAACGTATAAGCCTATGTTTAGTCATTGGTAATCGAGACAAAATTGCATTCCCATGCCAGCCCAAATTGTTAACTCGATCTTTGCAATATTCTTTAATCTCCAGTTCGGTGCCGAGACCAATTTCAAAAAATTCAACTGCGTAAGCATACTCCATGCCTAATAAATGTGAGAGCTCTCGAGCAGTATGCTTCTGAGCTGTGCGCGACATTCCATAATCTAGCTCCGATAACAGTATGATATCTGGGTTTATTTTTCTTAGATAATTGGCCGTGTCGTCTACGAAATAACATCGCTCGAGATTCCAAGCCGCTACCCTCAACTTTGATTTTTTTGGCTCACTTGTACAAATTTCACCAATCTCGATTTGATCCATCGACTCTATTTGTGATAAAAGGGTTTTGTGATAGCGTTCAGTTTTTGGCGCTATTCTAACATTTTTCTTCTGAGTACTAGTAACTGGTGTCAGCTTATTAACTATCGATGTCATAGTTATCCTCCGCCGCTTTTATCCATTCTCATTATGCTAACGCTTTTTTTATGTAACGAAGCTTATCTAATTAAACGTAATACTTTTATGAAGGTCTTAGGGAGATGGATGCACTGGATTAGAAATAATCACATATTAATGAATTATGGCTTCGAATTCATTAAGCTTTTCATAAATAGTTTACAAAATTATCATGGAGTTTTCACTTTTTTGTCATTTTTCTGAAAGGTTACTAGCAGATAAAAACCTTTTTAACTTAGGAGAATTCGATGAAGAAGTTTATAGCATCAGTAGCTGCGGCAGTGTCTATACTAAATGCTGCTCCAGCTATCAGTGAGCCTGTTGAGCTACATTACTGGCATGGTCATACTGGAAAACTTGAAACCATAATCAATACCATAGCAGAAAGATGGAACGCAAGTCAGAACGAATCTGTATTGATACCCACTTCTAAGGGTAGCTATGAAGATATTCTGGCAGCTTTCATAGCTGCTTATAGAGCTGGCGAACACCCTCATATGGTTCAGGTTTACGACGCAGGCGCAGCTATTATGGTTGCTCAGGTTAAAAATGGTGTCGTTTATCCATTTGAGGATATGGCAGCTGAACATGGAGTAGCTTTTAACAAAGAAGATTACATTCCGGGTATTCGGAATTTTTACGCTGATGAAAACGGTAAAATGATTGGTATTCCTTTCAACAGCTCTACCTGTCTGATGTATGCCAACATGGACATACTTGAGAAGGTAGGGGTTGATGTGCCTCGTACATATGAGGAATTCGAAGCCGTTGCTCAGAAGATAAAAGACGCAGGATATACGCCGCTTGTACAAAGTCACAGCCCGTGGATTTGGACAGAAAACTTTTTTTCTCGACACAACTTATTAATGACGGACGGAAATAATGGCTATAGCGCTGTTCCTACGAAAACTTTATTTGCAGAAACTCCTGAATTTTTAACGCATTGGACTAAAGTTAAAGAATGGAAAGATAAAGGCTGGTATGATCATAAAGGAAGGTCTTGGGGTGATAACCAGGCTCCTTTCATAGCTGGTGAAGCGGCTTTTTGGCTGGGATCAGCGGCCTCGTTTAGCGGAATGAAAGGCATTGTCCCGAATTTTACCGTAAATCATATACCTTACTGGTCTGACATAACAGGCGGAAAAGAGTATCCTACATTCATTGGTGGCGCTGCTAACTGGATTTTATCCGGCAAAACTGATGAGGAATACGAAGCTTTGATGAAGCTGGCTGAATTTATGACTACTCCGGAAATTCAATTATTTTACCATAATATGTCTGGGTACGCCGCTGTAACTTATTCGGCAACTGACCTCGCCAATGAGATCGGCTTTTATGAAGCTTCTCCGTACCATAAAGCAGTAGGTGAACAATTAAGTTTGACTGGCTCTACCATACCAGGGGGTTACAGAGCAGGCAATTGGCCACAAATTAGAGAAGTTATTTACGACAATGTGCACAAGATGCTTAATGATGAAATTTCTGTCGAGCAGGCTTGGGAAAATACCGATAAAGGTGCAGCAAAGCTCCTTAATCAATTCGCAAAAACGCTAAACTAATTTAAGTAATTGGAGAGGGGTATCAATTGCCCCTTTCTATTCTATCTAGTTAAAAATAATGAAAAAAGTACAATTTAATAATAGTTTCTCGCCTGTGTTGTTCATTTTGCCGCAGTTAATCGTGATTGTAATTTTCTTGTACTTACCAATACTCCAAACGTTCAGAGATGCTTTCACAATTCAAGATCCCTTTGGATTTAGTAGGCAGTTTGCTTGGTTTGATAATTTTATATTTGCAGTTAATGATCCCAGTTACTGGGCTGCTTTAAAATTTACGTTGATTTATATTTTTTCAATTACATTCATTACAG
>ERZ802830.540-NODE-540-length-37817-cov-29.9203_pt1 | contig 37817 bp, 31 predicted proteins | sample MGYA00345654_ERZ802830 | MGnify/ENA primary metagenome ERZ802830 (study PRJEB30503, sample SAMEA104212375) | marine metagenome | biome: Westerlies Biome; feature: [SRF] surface water layer (ENVO:00010504) within the epipelagic zone...; material: water... | reverse complement strand
CTACCACAGCCCAGTCCTCAAGCCTTCACGGCATTGGCGACGATGCGGCGGTACTCAAACACGAAGGCGAAATGGTGGTCAGTACCGACATGCTTGTCGAAGGCGTACACTTTGATTTGGGCTATATGCCACTCAAACACCTTGGTTATAAAGCAGTGGTGGTAAACCTTTCGGACATTTACGCCATGGGTGCCCAAGCCACACAAGTATTGGTGTCGATTGCTGTTTCCAATCGCTTCACGCTAGAGGCCATGGAGGAGCTTTATGCCGGTATTCACTTGGCCTGTAAGACTTACGGTGTTGATTTGGTTGGTGGCGATACCACCTCTTCCAAGCAAGGCATACAGATTTCAGTTACCGCTATGGGTATTGCTCCCAAGACGGGTGCCATCATGCGCAGTGGTGCTAACGAAAAAGACCTTTTGGTAGTTTCGGGAGATTTGGGAGCCGCCTATATGGGCTTGCAAGTGTTAGCACGTGAAAACGAAGTGTTTAAAGCCAACCCCAACCACAAACCCGACCTTGATCCTTACACCTATTTGGTGGAACGTCAACTAAAACCCGAGGCACGAAAAGATATCGTAACGCTTCTTGAAGCACTAGAAGTAACACCTACATCCATGATAGACATCAGCGACGGACTATCTTCGGAAGTCTTGCATTTGTGTAAGCAAAGTGAGTTAGGCTGCCGTCTATATGAAGAAAAAATCCCCCTTGACCCGCAGTTTATTGCTGTCTGTGAAGAATTTAATGTGGACAGCACCACACTAGCTCTTAGTGGCGGCGAGGACTACGAACTCTTGTTTACCATTAAACAAGAAGATTTTGAAAAGATAAAAGCCAATCCCAACTTAACGGTTATCGGATACATGACCGACAAATCTGACGGTGCAAATTTGGTTACGCGCGGCGAAGAGGTGATTCCGCTTAAAGCCCAAGGCTGGAAGGCGTTTTAGGGATTCATCAACGCCTCAATTTCATCTGGGTCTATCGGGATATTGGCCATTAAATTCACTGGCGCGCCAGTGGCCTGCACCACCACATCGTCTTCCAAACGGATGCCAAAACCTTCATCAGGAATATAAATCCCCGGCTCAACCGTAAAGACCATATTGGCCTCCATGGGTTCGTCCAACAATCCGTAGTCATGCGTATCCAAGCCCAAATGGTGGGAGGTACCGTGCATAAAGTACTTTTTATAGGCCTCGGCGTTGTCCGACATCTCCTTTTTGGTTAGTAGGCCTATATCGACAAGTGCACTGCTCATCAGTTTGCCTACCTCTATATGATAAGCTTTCCAAAGCACACCAGGCATCATTAGCTGGGTGGCTTCATCTTTTACTTTGAGCACGGCTTCATACACCGTACGTTGGCGGGGCGTAAATCGGCCAGAAACAGGGATGGTACGTGTCATATCGGACGAATAGTTTCCGTATTCGGCACCAACGTCCATCAATATCAATTCGCCTGCTTGACACTGCTGGCTGTTTTCAATATAGTGCAGTACATTGCTGTTAGCACCAGAAGCAATGATGGGGGTATAGGCAAAGCCCTTGGATCGGTTGCGCAAAAATTCGTGGGCAAATACTGCCTCAATTTCAAACTCCCAAACGCCGGGCTTTACAAAACCCAAAACGCGTTTAAACCCTTTTTCGGTAATGTCGCAAGCCTGTTGTATGTGTGCAATTTCTTCTGGGTCTTTTACCCCTCGTAATTCTTGTAAAATAAAGTTACTTTTTTCGTAATTCTTTTTTGGAAATTGTTCCTTGCACCATGCTATAAAACGATCTTCCCGCGTTTGGGTTTCTACTTTAGCACGGTAGTGCTCGTTGGTGTTGATGTAAATATTTTCGACCTGCTTGGCCAATGCCAAAAAGGATGCTTCAAAGTCTGAAGTCCACTGTACATTGTCAATGCCTGTTACGGCCTTAGCCTCACTTTTAGTGAGTTTGTGTCCTTCCCAAACGGCAATATGTGCATTGGTTTCGCGCACAAAAACCATTTCCCGTTGTTTTGGATCTTTCGCGTCGGGGCATAGGACGAGGATGGTTTCTTCTTGATCGACCCCCGTTAGGTAAAATAAATCACGGTGTTGTTCAAAAGGCAAAGTGCTGTCGGCACTGATGGGATAAATGTCATTAGCATTAAATACGGCAATGCTATTGGGCTTGAGTTTTGCCATAAAACGTTGGCGGTGTTTGGTAAAAACAGCAGAAGGGAGGCGTGTATATTTCATATCGTAAAGTAAAAAAATTATATTCACATAAAATTACTACCCATGAAACATCTACTATTTTGCCTTGTTTTTTCGCTGGCATTCGCCCAACCTTCAGCGACTTCTCCCGTACAGATTCAGCAAACATCCAATCAGCTGGAGGCACTTGTAGCCACATCATGGGTGGCGGAATTGCCGTTAAAAAACATTGGGCCTAGTGTTATGAGTGGTCGGGTAACCGATTTGGACGTAAACCCCAACGCCACACACGAATTTTATGTAGCATATGCTTCTGGGGGCTTGTGGTACACAAATAATAACGGTACCAGCTTTACGCCGGTTATGGACAACAGCCCCACCCAAAACATAGGGGACATAGCGGTGCACTGGCCCACGCACACCATTTATGTAGGGACGGGCGAAAACAATGCATCAAGGTCTTCGTATTCCGGAATGGGTATTCTAAAATCCACAGACAAAGGCAGCAGTTGGGCGCCACTGGGATTGGCAGCTGCGCACCATATTGGAAAAATCGAAATTAACCCCAACAACCCCGACGAGGTGGTTGTGGGCGTGGCGGGCCCGCTCTATTCCAAGAGCAATGCAAGAGGTATTTATAAAACAACAAACGGCGGACAAACATGGGAACAAACCCTTGTTTTGCCTGATCCGACAGGCATTATTGAACTCAGCGTTGTGCCAGGGAATTACAACATACAATATGCCGCAGCTTGGGAAAAAGATCGTAAAGCATGGGATTTCACTGGGAGTGGTGCCAATTCGGGTATTTATAAAAGTACCGACGCAGGCAACAGTTGGACCTTAATAAGCACGCCAGAAAGTGACTTTTTACAAGGCGAAGGCGTAGGCCGCATAGGCCTAGCGGCATTCGATGCCAATACGCTATATGCCATTGTAGACAATCAAAAGAGAAGACCGCGCTTTGACACCCCCCAATCCAAACTCAAAAAGCAAGATTTTGAGGGGATATCACTCGAGGCTTTTATGGCCATAGACAAAAAACTACTCGGTTCTTTTTTAAAAGACAATGGTTTTCCAAAAGCATACACAGACGATCGTGTTCGTTCAGAGGTGCGCAACGGTAAGCTAAAACCGTCTGATTTAGCACTCTTTTTGTACAATGCCAACGATGATTTATTTGACACGCCTGTTGTGGGGCCAGAAGTGTTTCGCAGCGACGACGGGGGGCAGACGTGGAGCAAAACCCATTCCGGGTTTTTGGATGATATCTATTACAGCTACGGCTATTATTTTGGTATGGTACACGTATCACCTACCGATAAAAATCACATTTACATATATGGGGTACCGATTTTGGCATCTACAGATGGTGGCAAATCGTTTAAAACACTAGATGCCGCCAATGTGCATGCCGACCACCACGCCTTGTGGATCAACCCCAAAAATCCACAGCACCTTGTGAATGGGAACGACGGCGGGATCAACATAAGTTATGATGGCGGTCAAAATTGGATAAAAGCAAATCAACCCACCGTAGGGCAATTTTATACGGTCTATGCCGATACTCAAAAGCCTTATCACGTCTATGGCGGCTTGCAAGACAACGGCGTTTGGGAGGCCGTTCATACCGCAACAGAAAGTGTGCGTTGGCACCAAAGCGGACATAACCCTTGGACGGGGATAATGGGAGGCGATGGCATGCAAATTCAAGTCGATAACCGCAATCCTAATATTGTCTACACAGGCTATCAGTTCGGGAATTATTTCCGCATAGATCATGATACCGATAACCGCAAATACATACAACCCAAACACAAGCTAGGCGAGGCGCCTTTTCGATTCAATTGGCAAACGCCTATATTATTATCTGCTCACAACAACGATATTATTTACCTAGGCAGCAACAAACTCCACCGTTCGTTGAACCAAGGCGACGATTGGGAGGCTATTTCTGAAGACCTTACAAAAGGTGCTAAAAAAGGAAATGTGCCTTATGGAACCCTGACGGCTATTGATGAATCTCGAGATGCTTTTGGAACGCTAGTGGTGGGTTCAGATGATGGGCTTATTCACCTTACCCAAAACAGTGGAACAACTTGGCGTTGTATCAGCGATAATTTGCCACAAGATTTGTGGGTGAGTAGGCTACAATTTTCCCAACACGACCCTAGCCGCATCTACGCTACGCTAAACGGTTACCGTTGGGACGACTTCACGCCCTATGTCTATGTTTCAAATGATTTGGGCGCAAGCTGGACTGACATCAGTAGTAATTTGCCCCAGTCTGCAGTGAATGTAATCCGTGAGGATGCAACTAACAAAGACCTGCTGTATGTGGGAACAGACAACGGGCTGTTTGTGAGTATAGACCAAGGAAAAAACTGGCATATTTTCGATAAAAACATCCCTCGTGTAGCCGTCCATGATTTATTTATCCAAGAAACTGCAAATCATTTGTTGGTGGGTACGCATGGAAGATCTATTTATTTGCTTGCACTGGATGCCGTGCAGCAATTAGCTGAAGTTTCCGACAAGCCATTTGCTGTGTTGACTCCAGAAGCACAAAAGCACAACAATCGTTGGGGCAGTAAGAGAAGCGTGTGGTATGACGCCTTTTCGCCCAATTTTTATTGGACATTCTTTAGTCAAGAACCCAGTAGTGGCGTGTGGTCTTTGGTTTCTGACAAAGGCGTTGTGGTGTTTGAGCAAGCCGAAAGTCTGGCCAAAGGGCTTCAGCAATTGCCTTACAAATTGGTCATGGATGCTGCGGTAATCAAACAATTTAATCGCAAGCATAAAAGCGATTTAAAGCCCGCCGATGATGGAAATGTGTATCTTCCCAAAGGAACATACAGTTTGTTATGGAACGACAAGCAGTACACAGAACTGGTTTTGGAGTAGTTTAGTTTCATCTTTTCGGACAATTTTAGCATAATATTTGAACAAAAAAGGGTGGCTATGTTAGAATTGCCCTAAATAGTTAAAAACCTTTGGTTATCAGTTGTTCAGCACCTAATTTTGTACCACAATAAATGCCAAATCACATGAGTTCACTCTTGTCATCCACCATATTTAGAAAAGTTGCCATGGCCTTGTCTGGTCTCTTTTTGATGGTTTTTTTGCTGCAACACTTTGTAATCAACATTACATCGGTGTTTAGTGCAACTATTTTTAACCAGTTTTCCCATTTTATGGGCACCAATGCGCTTGTACAGTTTCTGCTGCAGCCCATCCTTATTGGGGGCGTTATTTTTCATTTTGTCATGGGCTTTGTACTAGAGCTTCAAAACAGCAGTGCGCGCGGAACCAAATATGCCGTATTCAAGGGCAGTGCAAATGCCAGCTGGGTTTCTCGAAATATGATTATATCAGGAGCAACGGTACTTGCATTCTTGGGACTGCATTTCTATGATTTTTGGGTTCCTGAAATCAATTATAAATACATCGAATTTTTACCTGAAGACCCCAACAGATACCAAGAGGAGTTGGTACATAAATTTGAAGATTTGGGACGTGTTATCATCTACGTGATTTCATTCTTCTTTTTATCCCTCCACCTATTGCACGGTTTTGCCTCGGCATTCCAAACTATGGGGGTCAACAACAAATACACCCCAGCCTTAAAATCCTTTGGTAAACTATACGCCATCGGCATTCCATTAGGCTTTGCATTCATCGCTATTTTTCACTTTTTAAATCACTAATATGGCAAGGTTAGACGCGAAAATCCCCGAAGGTCCAATAGCCGAGAAGTGGACAAATCACAAAAATAACATTAACCTAGTTAGCCCTGCCAACAAACGTCAGATAGATATTATTGTGGTAGGAACGGGCTTGGCTGGCGGCTCTGCTGCAGCTACACTCGCTGAACTTGGCTATAACGTAAAAGCATTTTGTTTTCAAGACTCCCCCAGACGCGCGCATTCCATTGCTGCACAGGGCGGAATCAATGCTGCTAAAAACTATCAAGGCGATGGCGATTCTACCTATCGCTTGTTCTACGATACCGTCAAGGGTGGTGATTATCGCTCAAGAGAAGCAAACGTTTACCGATTGGCGGAGGTTTCTACCAATATTATTGACCAATGTGTTGCCCAGGGCGTTCCCTTTGCTCGTGACTACGGCGGACTTTTAGACAACCGCTCTTTTGGTGGGGTATTGGTATCCAGAACGTTCTATGCCAAAGGACAAACGGGCCAGCAATTGTTGCTAGGTGCCTATTCGGCCATGAACCGACAAATTGGCCGTGGTAAAATAAAAATGTACAACCGCCATGAAATGCTAGACCTTGTAAAAGTAGATGGCAAGGCGAGAGGTATCATCACCAGAAATTTGATTACGGGTGAAATTGAACGCCATGGTGCTCACGCGGTGGTGATTGCATCTGGAGGTTATGGTAATTTGTTTTACCTCTCTACCAATGCGATGGGAAGTAACGTAACCGCGGCTTGGAAAATTCACAAGCAAGGTGCCTATTTCGCCAACCCGTGCTTTACACAAATTCATCCTACATGTATTCCCGTTTCTGGCGATCACCAGTCTAAATTGACGTTGATGTCAGAGTCGTTGCGAAACGATGGACGGATTTGGGTACCCAAAAAGAAAGAAGATGCCGCTGCCATTCGCGAAGGCAAACTCAAACCAACCGAGTTGGCAGAGGAAGACCGTGATTACTATCTCGAAAGACGCTATCCTGCCTTTGGAAACTTAGTGCCACGAGATGTGGCTTCACGCGCATCAAAAGAGCGTTGCGACGAAGGCCATGGCGTTAATAAAACCGGCGAAGCCGTTTATTTAGACTTTGCAGATTCCATAGTGCGTTACGGAAAAGAAAAAGCTCACGTCAAAGGCTTGGACGAAAACGACATGAACCTTGTCCAAAAGCTGGGTAAAGAAATCATCAAGGCAAAATATGGAAACCTCTTTCAGATGTACGAAAAAATCGTAGATCAAAACCCTTATGAAACCCCAATGATGATTTATCCTGCGGTGCACTATACCATGGGAGGCGTTTGGGTAGATTATAACCTAATGACAACCGTTCCAGGTTGCTTTGCCATAGGTGAGGCGAATTTTTCCGACCACGGAGCCAACCGCTTGGGCGCTTCTGCACTTATGCAAGGCTTAGCAGACGGCTATTTTGTATTGCCCTACACCATAGGTGATTATTTGGCTGATGACATACGCACAGGACCCATAGCTACAGACGCACCAGAGTTTGAAGCGGCTGAAGCAAGTGTTCGTTCACAAATAGATGCTTTTATGAACAATAAAGGCACCAAAACAGTGGATTATTTTCACCGTAAATTGGGGAAAATCATTTGGAACAAATGTGGCATGTCTCGCAACGAAAAGCAATTAAAAGAGGCCATGAAAGAAGTAAAAGCACTTCGTGAAGAATTTTATAAAGAGGTTTATGTTCCTGGCACTGCGGATTCGTTTAACGAACCATTGGCCAAAGCCCTTCGTGTAGCCGATTTCTTGGAGCTAGGTGAATTGTTTGCCAAAGATGCACTTGAGCGTTCTGAATCTTGTGGTGGCCATTTCCGTGAGGAGTCGCAAAGCCCAGAAGGCGAGGCCCTTAGAGACGATGCTAACTTCACCTTTGTCTCTGCATGGGAATATAAAGGGGAACCAAGTGAGGCAAAACTCCATAAAGAGGAGCTGAACTACGAAAATATTGAATTGAAAACACGATCGTATAAGTAGTGAGTAGGCAATAGGCAGTAGGCAATAGATAGTAGTGAATAGTTATAAGTTAATAGGTAATGGTTTTGTTAATGAGTGACATAAAAACATTTGAGGATTTGGAATGTTGGAAAAAAGCTAGACGATTAAGAATTAAAATTTCTGAGTTGGCAAAGACATTTCCTAATGACGAAAAGTTTGGACTTACCTCGCAAATTGTTCGCGCGATTAGGTCTGTATCGCATAATATTGCCGAAGGATATGGCAGATTTCACTTTCGTGAAAACGCACAGTTTTGTAGAACCTCAAGAGGTTCGCTGTACGAAGTTTTAGACCAAGTAATCGTAGCCAATGAGGAGGGTTATATTACTGAAAACGTATTAAAAGAAATAAGAAAAGATATTTTAGAGAACATCAAAATTCTTAATGGGTATATAAACTATTTGGTTAAATGTGCCGAAAATAAAAATGGCTAATCAACAACTATTAACTCATAACCAATAACTATTAACTTAATAGGATAAAACATGAAACTGAAACTAAAAATTTGGCGACAAGAAAACGCAACCGCAAAAGGGAGTATGCAAACCTATTCACTAGACGATGTTTCTCCAGACATGTCGTTTTTGGAAATGATGGATGTGCTCAACGAACAATTGATGGAGCAGGGCATTGATCCCGTGGCTTTTGATCACGATTGTCGCGAGGGTATTTGTGGTTCTTGTTCTATGTTCATTAATGGTGAGGCCCATGGTCCAGACCGCCTGATTACAACCTGTCAATTACACATGCGTAAGTTTAAAGACGGAGACACCATTCATATTGAACCTTTCCGTGCCAAGCCTTTCCCTGTTATTAAAGATTTGGTAGTTGACCGCACAGCTTTTGATCGCATTCAACACGCAGGAGGCTTTGTGTCTGTAAATACTTCCGGAAATACACAAGATGCCAATTCACTGCCTATTGAAAAACAAGCAGCAGACAAGGCATTTGATGCCGCAGCGTGTATTGGTTGTGGAGCATGTGTGGCCAGTTGTAAGAACGCTTCTGCCATGTTATTTGTTTCTGCCAAAGTATCTCAATATGCCCTACTGCCTCAAGGACAAGTAGAAGCTACCGATCGTGTGCTAAACATGGTTAAGCAAATGGATGAAGAAGGCTTTGGAAACTGTACCAACACTGGTGCTTGCGAAGTGGAATGTCCTAAAGGGATTTCCCTTGAGAATATTGCCCGCATGAATAGAGAATACTTAGCTGCAAACCTAAAAGGTTAGAAGGAAGTTACTTTTGCTGCTTGTTGTGACGTTTTGTTAGTACAATTATTAAAATAATAATAACTGCAACTGTTGAAAGACATAAAGGTATATTCATAATTTTTAGTAGGTTTAAGATTTAAAAAGCAACTTGCTTTTTTTGGTTAGGGATGGTAAAGCTACAAAAAATAGTAACTTCATAAAATGAATTCCCTACAAATTGCCATACTGCAACACAATATTGTTTGGCACAATCCTATCGCCAACCAACAACTGTTCGAAAAGCAGCTAAATGAATTACCCAAAGCAACAACCCTGGTTGTGCTGCCCGAAATGTGGGCAACGGGCTTTACCATGAAACCAGAAGAAGTGGCCGAAACCATGGATGGCCCCACGATTCAATGGATGAAAGAAATGGCAAAAACACATCATACCGCAATTTGCGGCAGCCTTGCCATTCAAGAAGGGGAAGACTTTTATAATCGCTTTGTTTCTGTGCACCCAAACGGGAAGTTAGATATTTACGACAAAGTACATCCTTATACCCCTTCAGGAGAATCAAAGGTGTATCGTGCCGGAAAGACATCAACAATAATTGAATATGCAGGTTTTCGTATTCGTCCGTTGGTGTGTTATGATTTGCGCTTTCCCGTGTTTGCTCGCAACACAGACAACTATGACCTATTGCTTTGCGTTGCCAACTGGCCAGCAGCCCGTATTCAAGCATGGAATGCCCTTTTGCGTGCACGCGCTATTGAAAATATGGCCTATTGCATTGGGGTAAATAGAACGGGAAAAGATGCTTATCGCCTGTCCTATCCTGGAGCCTCTGCAGCCTATAATGCTTTGGGTGATGAATTGATTTTTATGCAAGAAAAAGACACAACTGCTAGCCTCACCATTGATCTTGATACGCTTCGCAGCACACGCAAAAAACTTCCTTTTTTAGAAGATCGAGACGATTTTACTTTAATATAAACTGCTCTTGCAACTCCCAATTGGCACGAACGTCTAGCTGCGATTCGAAATGATAAACGGCTTCTGGCTTTTGCTTTTTTAGATAATGACCCGTATCCCATTTGCCATTGGCGTTTTCATCAATACGGACTCTTATGTAATATTTAGTTGGACGTAAATAAGCAAAGCGGAATACACCCCTAGGTTCTGTTGCATAAACAGAGCGCTTTATCTCCTCTTTTTCATCCAACAAATCAATAAAAATGGGAAATGAGGGAACATTACCCAAACGCAGCGACAAATTGCCATAGTCTACGCGGCTTTTGGTGTTGAGCTTAACCGCAAGGGTGTCATGCGTAACGTCAAAAAAATCAGTAATAGCGCCTGGTAAAAGCTGTAATTGATAATTTTCATTTGGAAAAACATCAAATAGCATTTGAAGCTCGTGTTTGTTGTTTTGCGCCAATTTAAATGGGACACTAACAGAATCTTTATCGAGCAGTGAAATAGCATCGACATCAAAGTCTTTTAAGGGCGTATTGGTTCTGATTTTTACGGTGTCGACAAGTTGTAAAGTACCATTTTGAACTACTGTGACCTTAAGCGAATCAGGCTCCGCTTTTCTGATGCGGTAGTCATAGGACTTTGTCAAGGTGTTGTGCTTTAGGGTAAACTTTAATGAGTCTACCTCAATGCCTTTATACCAATAATACACGGTATCCGTTTCACGATCTCGAGAAACAACAGAAGCAAAAGAGTCAGGCAACTCTCCTTCTAAAACGATATCAAAATCAGGGCTTCCCGTATAGCCAAAGCCCACGCGTTGCTTCCCAGCTTGGTAAGCACGCCCAAAAGCAAAATCGGGATCTTCTTTAAACAAGGACAGGGAAAATAGGCTGTCGTTAGGCAATGTAATGGGCTCAGAAATCACATCGATTTTATCAATTGATGGATCAAACACATAATTTTTTGATACGTCTTTTACAGCAGCCAATAGATAACGCCCCTCTTTTAGATTGGGAATGGTAAATTCTACAAGACTATCAAGGGTATTGGTGTAATACAGCGGCTTATTCTTAAAAATAACAGAATCTGTGAAAGTGCTATCCACGGGGTATAACATCACAGAAACAAAGCTTTCAGGCTTACGAGACAAGGCATCCGAAATACGTCCACGCAACGTTAAAGAGTCAATGGTTGCACCCGTTGAAAAAACATAAGAGAAAAAGGATAAGGGATTGCCCTCATTGTTGTCCACCACACTTTCTCCAAAATTGAAGGTATAGGTTGTGTTGGGCGCAAGGGTGTCCATAAACGCAACATTAATGTATTTGGCCGCCATGCCTTGCGGTGAAATAACATAAGCACTTTGGTCAAGTGGTGGAGAAATCACCAGTTGATCTCTTAATTTTTCGAGCTTGATATACTCGTCAAAGTAAATACGAATCTCATCGTCTTTGAAGTTGACGGTTTTTTGTGGTGGCTCAGCACGTAGCAGCATTGGCGGCGTTTCGTCTTTGGGACCACCAGTTGGCGAACCACGACGCGCACATTGTACAAACAATGCGCAAATGAACAGTGCAACAAAAACACGTTTAAGCATGGCACAAAATAACGACTATTTTCTTGCTTACGGAAGAATGTTTTGCGCATATGCCATTCCGAGCACTGAAATTTTTTGGGTGGCTTGTTTAAGCAGCGCATTTCCACAGGCGGTTAGTGTGGCACCCGTAGTAATCACATCATCGACCAATAACAAGTGTTTGTAATTGGTGTTCGTTTCTATATCAAATGCGTTTTTAACTTCTTTCCAGCGCTCTTTTCTGCTCATGCGTACCAGCGTCTTGGTCTCATTTTTCCGCAACAGCATATTACTGAGAAACGGCACCCCAAGTTGCTTAGCCCAATAGTGCCCAAAACGCGCACTTTGATTGTAACCTCGCTGTTTTTCTCGCTTTGGGTGTAGCGGAACAGGAACCACAGCATCACATTGCTTTAGCAAATGGTGTTGTGGCAACAGCGCATAACACTGTTTGGCCATCCAATCTCCTATTTTGGGTTTGCCTTGATATTTGAGCGCGTGCAATAGCTTTTGAATGGGATTGTTTTGAGCAAAATAAAAAGGGGCGTAAGCACTTTCTACAGGGAGATGTTGACGCATCATCAGCTTGAGGGGGTTGTTTTTGTCGCCTTCAAAATAGGTTTTGGGCAGTTGGGCTTGGCAATATACACATAACCATTGCTCTTTTTTTGGTAAGGAAAGTCCACATCCCCAGCAACAATGCGGAAACCATACGGCAAGCAAATCCTGAAGCATAGTAAAAGGTTAAACGATTCGGGAGGTTTAAATTACGAAACTTATCCTATTTTTGCCCCATGGCAAATCAAGAGTTGTTCAAAAAAGTATTGTCCCATGCCAAGGAGTATGGGTTTGTTTTTCCGTCAAGTGAAATTTACGACGGTCTTAGCGCTGTATATGACTACGGTCAACAAGGCGTAGCACTTAAAAAAAATCTTCGCGACTATTGGTGGAAAGCCATGGTACAACTCAATGACAATATTGTAGGCTTGGATGCAGCCATTTTGATGCACCCAACCACTTGGAAAGCTTCTGGTCACGTGGATGCCTTTAACGATCCACTTATTGACAACAAGGATTCTAAAAAACGCTATCGCGCAGATGTGTTGGTAGAGGATTATGTTGGCAAGCTAGACACCAAAATTGAAAAGGAAGTAACAAAAGCTGCCAAACGTTTTGGTGATGCTTTTGACAAATCCCAATTTTTGAGTACCAATCCAAGAGTGGTTGGCTACAAAGAAAAAGGAGCTGCCATACTAAAGCGTTTGGGCAAGTCTTTGGAAAAAGAAGACCTAGAAGATGTCAAGTTACTTATTGAAGAACTGGAGATTGTATGCCCTGTTTCGGGTTCTAAAAACTGGACGGAGGTCAAGCAATTTAACCTTATGTTTGGCACCAAGCTTGGCGCATCCGCCGAAAGTGCAACAGAACTCTATTTACGCCCCGAAACCGCACAAGGAATTTTTGTAAACTTCTTAAACGTACAAAAAACAGGCCGCATGAAATTGCCCTTTGGGATTGCCCAAACAGGGAAGGCTTTTCGCAACGAAATTGTTGCGCGGCAGTTTATTTTCCGCATGCGTGAATTTGAACAAATGGAAATGCAATTTTTTATTCCACCAGGCACCCAAAAGGAGTGGTATGCCCGTTGGAAAGAAGCCCGTCTGAAATGGCACCATTCGTTAGGTTTAGGAGAGGACAATTACCGCTTTCACGACCACGAAAAATTGGCGCACTATGCCGACGCAGCTTGTGATATTGAGTTTAAATTTCCCTTTGGATTTAAGGAGTTGGAAGGGATTCATTCCAGAACAGACTTTGATTTGAGCAGTCATGAGGAATATTCAGGCAAAAAACTACAGTACTTTGACCCAGAGCGTCAGGAAAACTACGTGCCTTATGTATTGGAGACATCAATTGGTTTAGACCGATTGTTCTTGGCGGTATTTTCAAATTCCTTACAAGAAGAAACCCTTGAAGACGGTTCTAGCAGAACAGTTTTACGCTTACCAGCCGTAGTGGCACCTACCAAAGTAGCGGTATTGCCATTGGTCAAAAAAGACGGTTTGCCCGATATTGCCAAATCTTTTGTGGATGAACTTAAATGGGAGATGACGGTTGCTTATGATGAGAAAGATGCTGTTGGCCGTCGCTACAGACGACAAGATGCTTTGGGCACGCCCTTTTGCATTACGGTCGATCACCAAACCTTAGAAGACCAAACGGTAACCATTCGTCACCGTGATACCATGGCACAAGAACGCCTGAGTATTGCGGAAGCAAAAGCAAAAATCAATGCAGCGGTATCGTTTCAAAACTGGTTGGGGAAGCTTTAGAAACGCTTTCCTATGGTTAAACCAAAACGGCCGTGGGCATCTGGGATACCTTCTTGATTAGAGAAATAACGACCCACTCCAGCAAAGGCCTCAAATGAAAACCCATTGCGGTTTACCCATTTTTTTCCAAGCGCAAGTCCCATGGAAAATTGAAATTCCCCCTCGTCTTTTAAGCTCGAGTCATATTTGTGGAAGTTAACAGAGGCGAAGGAACTAAAGACCTCAACAAACATACCACTTGCCCCAAAGTCTTCACGGTTTAAAAAGTAAAAACGGTAATAAGGCGTAAGCGCAAACTCTTGATAGGTTGTCTCATCGTCTCCAAAATTGGCAAATAGTGAAATTCCGTAACCATTAGATTCATCAACAACACGCTCATAATAAACATGCAAAGCAGGATGGACTACCAAGTCCAAAGCATTTAACCCGATTTCGTGTTTGCCAAAGGCATCGGCATACTCCTTAGAGGAGTCTTTGACAATTTCGACTTTGGTGATTGGTTCGTTTTCTTCTTGGGCATATAGACCCAAAAAAGCCATAAGTGCGAGGGAACAAAAAAGAATTTTATTCATGAGATTAGAAATTTGGTTACACAAATATATGCAATTTTCACACCATTAGTTCGTATTTTAGCACAGATGAACATCATTTCCTATAACGTAAACGGCATTCGCGCAGCCATCAAAAAAGGATTTTTGGATTGGTTGCGGCACGCCAACCCAGACGTATTATGCCTCCAAGAGACCAAAGCACAGCCAGAGCAATTAGACCTCAGCGTATTTGAAGCTGCGGGCTATCCCTACCATTACTGGTTTTCAGCACAAAAAAAAGGCTACAGTTCGGTGGCGGTATTGTGCAAAGAAGAACCCAAACATGTAGCTTATGGTACAGGCATACATTATATGGATGTTGAAGGGCGTAATTTGCGTGTGGATTTTGAAGATGTTTCTGTGATGAGCCTATACCTCCCTTCGGGCACCAACCCCGATCGTTTGGCATATAAGTTTACCTATATGGACGATTTCCAAACCTACATCAACAAACTAAAAAAAGACCTGCCGAACTTGGTCATCTGTGGCGATTATAATATTTGTCATGAGGCTATTGATATTCACGACCCGGTACGCAATGCCAAGGTTTCGGGCTTTTTGCCTGAAGAGCGTGCTTGGCTCGACGGCTTCATCCAAAGTGGTTTTGTGGACGCGTTCCGACATCTAAACACAGCACCGCACAATTACAGTTGGTGGAGTTATCGCGCCAATTCAAGGGCCAATAACAAAGGCTGGCGGATTGACTACGCCATGGTAAGCGAACCCCTTGCCGCAAAAATAACAAGAGCATACATACTCCCCCAAGCGTTCCATTCTGACCACTGTCCTGTTGGCGTAACCTTAGATTTACAAGCAACGCAAAGATGAAATACACCACCATTCCTCATACCAATCTTCGGGTTAGTAAAATTTGCCTTGGCACCATGACGTGGGGCAACCAAAACACCCCAGCAGAGGGTTTTGAACAAATGGACTATGCCCTAGATGCAGGGGTTAACTTTTTTGACACCGCAGAACTTTATCCTGTTCCAGCCACTGCAGATACTTATGCCGATACCGAGCGTATTATGGGCGACTGGTTTGCGGCGCGCAACAACCGAGACCAAGTGGTATTGGCCACTAAAATAGCCGGTCCAGGGGCATATACGGCACACATACGTACCACGGGATTTACGCCCAGCAGCATTCGTGAGGCACTGGTAGGCAGCCTCACCCGCCTAAAGACGGACTACATTGACCTCTACCAATTGCACTGGCCAGAGCGCAATGCCAATTTCTTTGGCAAACGAGACTATTTCCCAGATGCAGACGAGCAATGGGAAGAAAATTTCCAAGCGATTTTGGAGACACTTGAGGCATTTGTTCAAGAAGGAAAAATCAGACATATTGGGTTGTCGAACGAAACGCCTTGGGGAGCAATGAAGTATTTGACCCTTTCTGAACACAAAAACCTTCCCCGAGCGAAAACCATTCAAAACCCATACTCCTTACTCAATCGTACGTTTGAAGTGGGCAATGCGGAGGTAGCCCACCGAGAACAATTGGGACTTTTGGCGTATTCGCCCTTGGCCTTTGGTGTGCTTTCGGGCAAATACAGAAACGGCCAACTACCCGATAACAGCCGATTAAAATTATTCCCACGCATGGCACGCTACAACAGCGACCAATCACGTGAAGCCACAGAAGCCTATGCGGCGATTGCTGAAAAGCATAAGCTAACGCTGACCCAGCTTTCGTTAGCATTTGTTACCGATCGTCCTTTTGTGACGTCCAATATCATTGGCGCCACCACCATGGCACAGCTAAAGGAAAACATAGATACGGCAGCCATTACACTATCAGCAGAAATATTAGCAGAAATAGATGCGGTGCATAATCGCATACCCAACCCTGCGCCTTGATGTGGCTTTACAGCAGTTAGACTAAATACACTCAATAAACCAACAGCCCGTAGAGAAATAAAATCATGATTGTTGCAGGCATGATAAGCGAGAAATATAAAAACGTTACGATTCCTGTTTTTAAAATAGCGCCACTCCAACTCGCCAGGTAAAATCGTTTTATGGCTAGGATTAAATAAATGGCCATGGCTAAAACAACAATCAGATCAACCCAAAGGGGGAAATTAACAACTTGGTTGATTAAAAGCAGCAAAGTGAAAATAAAGAAAAGAAAAGAAGTAAAAACTAAACACCAAGTGATTTACATAAACCCCTTGCCTTAAAAAGAAAATTTTTAGCAGTAAAGCAAAAACAGGAAGTAGGATAAATAATGCAAAAGGCAAGGTTTCATAAATTGTTTGCAATAGGGAGCCTCCACTTCTTTGTTTGTATAATTTAAGCCCTTGCGTGTAAAATTTTCGAGTTAAAGGATTGGCATTTTCTTTCATGCCTATGGCTCTTAAAAGTTGCTCTTCAGGCACATTTTCTTGTATTAAAGAATCTAATTCTCTTGAGCTAAACAACTGTTTGTTTCCCATAACTTTAATTTCTAATGTATCTTTTTCTTTCGGCTCAAAAAGCGTAGGGGTTTTGAATGCCTCATCAACACGTTTTATGTTGTCGCTCACCACGAGGGTGGTCATCAGAAAGAAAAACAATATGGATGTAAACAAATACAGTTGAGCAGGGTGTAAGAAAGTTGCGCGTTGCCCATTGACAAACAGTTTGGCTAAATAGCCAGGCTTACATAAAAGCGGATAAATACTTTTAAAAAAACGGGCGTCGAATGAAAAGTAATTAGTTACGGTATTGTAAAACAAAAGCCCAACGGTAAGTTTATCTTTAGCTTGCTGTCCGCAATGCGGACAAAAACGATAGTCTTTACGGAACTTTAAATTACAATTTTTGCAGAAGTTAGTAGGATACTTCATAGCTCAATATTTAAAACAAATGTCCCACCAAATCTTGAATGGTTGCTAGGCGGATAACTTCCAAGCCTTTGGGGACGGTTTTTACAGCTTGTGCCACCACCATACGCTCAAAGCCTAGCTTGGCAGCTTCTTGCATACGTTGTTCCATTTTAGGGACGTTGCGCAACTCACCCGAAAGCCCCACTTCGGCAGCAAACGTATAGCCTTTTGGAATGGCCACGTCCAAGCTGCTTGACAAAATCGCTACCATCACGGCAAGGTCTAAGCCCGGGTCGTCTAGGCGGATACCGCCCGCAAGGTTTAGAAATACATCCTTGGCGCCCAGTTGAAAACCGGCACGTTTTTCAAGCACTGCAAGCATCATGTTTAGGCGTTTGTTGTCAAAGCCCGTACTGCTGCGCTGAGGTGTGCCATAAACCGCAGAACTGACCAAGGCTTGCACCTCAATGAGCATGGGGCGTATGCCCTCAACCGTTGCGCCAATGGCATGACCGCTAAGCCCTGCACTTTCGTTTGATATCAGTAAGGCACTGGGGTTGGAAACCGCCATTAGCCCTTCTTGTGCCATGGTATAAATGCCGAGTTCGGCAGTGGTGCCAAAACGGTTTTTGTGTGCGCGTAAGATGCGATATACATGGTTGCGATCGCCTTCAAAATGCAATACGGTATCAACCATATGCTCCAATACTTTTGGTCCAGCTATGGCACCGTCTTTTGTGATGTGCCCAACCAGAAAAACAGGGGTTTGGGTGTTTTTGGCAAATTGGATCAATTCGGCGGTACAGGCACGTATTTGTGGTACGCTCCCTGCGGTGCTGTCCAACATACTGGAATCTAGTGTTTGTATGGAGTCGATAACCACCAAGGCGGGTTTCAGCGCTCCCAAGTGGTGTAAAAGCGATTGGGTGTTGGTTTCTGTTAGCAAAAAACACTCACTAGATTCTTCGGTTACGCGGGCACTGCGCAGCTTAATTTGATGTTCGCTTTCCTCACCCGAGACATAAACTACCTTTCCTTTTACTGCAAGGGCCACTTGTAGCAATAGCGTAGATTTCCCAATGCCAGGCTCTCCACCAACAAGCATCATAGAACCCGGAACAATACCACCGCCAAGTACACGGTCTAGCTCCACATCTCCAGATGACATACGCGCAACGGCATCAACGGCAACGTCTTGAATACGTATCGGTTTTGCTTTTTGTGTGCTGCTGCTATCTTGCCACGTAGCCGTGGTTTTGGGTTTTTCTAGCACCTCTTCTTGTAGGGTGTTCCATGCCTTGCAGGAGCTGCATTGTCCTTGCCATTGGGCATGTTGATGACCACAGTTGGTACAGAAAAAAGCTTTTTTGACTTTTGCCATAAGGCGAAGCTAACTATTATTTTTTGGACAAAACAGGCAGTAACAAAAAAGATAGACTACCAAAGACCACGACCATTACGGTTTGCCCGGTCCACATCACCCAACCAAAAGCAAGTGCTTGCGGATACGGAATATCAAAAGCCTGTAGCACCGCTGCCACAGCTATGGGGTATAAACCAATACCGCCATTGGTGGCAGACATGGCAAAACCACCGGCTACAAATGCGGGGATTAAGGCCGAAAACGTCAAACCGCTTGTTTCAGGCAAGGCTAAGGTAACCACCCAAAACATCATCAAATACATCGCCCAGATAAAAAGTGTATGGCCGACAAAAGCCCATTTGTGCTTGATTTCTCTAACGGAAAGCATGCCTTGCCACAAGCCTGTAAAAAAGGGTATAATTTTCACAGCCAAAGCGTGCTGCGCGCGTTTAAGTTGACGGATGCCCAAGAAAAACACTGTAGCGGCAAGTACCATCCAGATAAGCAGCATGCCATCTAAAGATGGATTGCCAATAACTTCTAACAACAATTCCCCTTGCAAAACAAAGCCCAGTCCAATGAGTGAAAAGAGCATAATAAGGTCAATGATGCGCTCGGTAACGATGGTGCCAAAGCTTTTTTCAAAAGGCACATCGGTATAGGTGGCTAGGGCCGTTGCACGCAACACTTCTCCAGAGCGTGGAATACCTAGATTCGAAAAATACGATATCATCACGGTGAGTACACGCATCATAAACGTGGGTCGATAGCCCAATGGGCGTAGTAAATAGTTCCAGCGGTAAGCACGCGAAAGGTGGCTAAATGCACCAAACACCAACGACAAAAACACAAACCGCAAATCAGCTTGTTTGATGGCTGCAATAATTTGCGCCCGATCGGCTTCAGAAGTATTGGAAAACGAGAAGTAAACAAGGTATAACCCCAATCCCAAGGGGACGATATTTTTAAGAAGCTTTAAAAATTTGGACATGACAGCTAAACGAGGGTATTGGTCGCTGTATCAGGGAAAATAAGCGTAGGGCGAAAGGCTTTAGCTGCATCAACATTCATGCTGGCATAGCTGATGATGATGATGATATCGCCTTTTTGAACCTTGCGTGCAGCGGGGCCATTGAGTGTGATTTCACCTGTGTTTTTCGCACCTTCAATGACATAGGTTTCTAAGCGCTCGCCATTGTTTACATTGACCACTTGTACTTTCTCACCTGCCACAATATTGGCGGCATCCATTAATGTACGGTCAATGGTAATGCTGCCGATATAATCAAGTTCGGCACCCGTAACGGTTACTCGGTGAATTTTTGATTTTAAAACCTCAATTGTCATGGGGCAAATGTACTTATTTTAATGCGATATTGTCAATAAGTCTCACCCCTGCTATGGATGCGGCTACAAACAGCCTTGGCTTGTTGGCAGTAGCCAATTCGTTAACTTCTTTTAGGCTGTCTTCATCGGCACAAAGGACATAGCGTAAATCAAAATTTGGATGTGCCTCAAATGCATGCTTAATGGCGCTGTAAACACCAGCTTTATCCAAACAGTTGTTTTTGCAATGCAGCATGGCTTTGTAAATAAATCCAGCTTCTAGTCTTTTTTTTGGCGATAGTTGCGCATTTCTTGAACTCATGGCTAGCCCGTTGGTTTCGCGCACAATGGGGCAGGGCACGATGTTGGTTGGGATGTGCTGTTCCTTGGCCCATTTTTTTATGACTTGCAGTTGCTGAAAGTCCTTTTCTCCAAAATAAGCTTGATGTGGCTGTAGGGCTTCAAAAAGTTTGGCAACTATGGTAATAACGCCGTCAAAGTGTCCAGGCCGATCGGCTCCTTCCATTAGCTTGTCAAGCCCGTCTAAAGTTTGCGCTCTGGCCGCCAAACCTTCTGGATACATATCGGATGCGGTGGGCGCAAAAATATGGATATCTGGACTTATTTCATGAATAGCTGCTACGTCAGCCACAAGACTTTCGGGATATTTGTCAAGGTCGTCTTTTTTATCAAACTGTGTGGGATTGACAAAAATGGTTACCCATACCACTTCGTTCTCGCGCGTTGCTTTTGAGATTAGCGACAGATGGCCTTGGTGTAAAGCACCCATGGTGGGTACTACGCCTAGCGCATTTCCTTTATAACTACTTCTCGCAGAATTCAGTGCTTTTAACGTATGGTAAAGCGGCATATACTTAGGTATCCTATTGAATTGGCACAAAAGTCGGTTAAATTTTAGTAATTTTGTGACTTAACACGAAAAACGCTTCTTGCCCACATGAAAGACAAAAAGATATTATACATATCATCTGAAGTCGTTCCTTACTTACCGCATAGCGAATTATCGAATTTAGGTTTTGAAATTCCAAAAATGGTAAACGATCGTGGCGGTCATACGCGTATTTTTATTCCTAAGTACGGACTCATTAACGAGCGACGTCACCAGCTACACGAAGTAATTCGCCTTTCTGGAATGAATTTGGTTATCAATGATATTGACATGCCCTTGATTATTAAAGTTGCCTCCATTCCAAAAGAGCGTATGCAGGTTTATTTTATCGATAACGACGACTACTTTAAAGGTCGTGGCTTGCACTCAGAAGACGACGGCAGCTTGTATGCTGACAACGATGAACGTGCTATTTTCTTTGCCAAAGGGGTAATAGAAACCGTAAAAAAATTAAACTGGTCTCCAGACATTATCCATGTACAAGGATGGATAGCTGCTCTTGTGCCGCTGTACTGTAAATTGTATTACAAAGACGAGCCTTTGTTGGCCAATACCAAAATTGTGACCTCTTTTTACGAAGCACCATTCTCAAATGACCTCAGTGGCGACATGTTTTCAAAAATTGCTTTTGATGGCATTGATGCCGAACACATGGAAGCATTAAAAAAAGGAACACTTGACAACATGTTCGCAAATGCTGCCCAGCACTCTGATGGTATCATTTTTGCAAGTGAATCTGTAAGTGATGCGGTCAAGAAAGCGGTGCACAACAGCACCAAGCCTGTTTTGGACTTAAGTAAAGAATCCGATCCTTTAACTGCCCACGAAACCTTTTACCAGACTGATTTTTAATCATACCATGATAAAAAAATGTACCCTACTCTTCACGCTTGTGCTGCTTATAGCCTCCTGTGACAAAAAATTTAATGACATAGGCGCAGAAGTCCTACCCACAAATCCGTTTGTTGGAAAAAGAGCCTATTATCCTGTTGGTGTAAAACACGCTATGGTAGATGTTGTTCAAACCAACAACACCAGCCCCATGCAATTAGGGGAACGTGAAGACAAATTATTTGGAAATACGGCTGCCGCCATTGTTTCACAATTAAATTTAAGTCAATACGCACCAAGTTTTGGCGCGTTTTCAGCTCAAAGAGAAATTGATAGTAGTTTTAATGAGCTTGAAACCGTGAACGATGTCTGGCTTGAAATCCCTTTTTTCACCAATCAGACTGATGCAGATGGCGATGGCTTGATTGCTATTTATGACATTGATGACACAGATCCAAACAGTGATTCTGACGGTGATGGTGTAAGTGATATTGATGAGCAAACTAACGGGACAGACCCCACCAATCCCGATACAGATGGCGATGGTACTCCAGACGGGGAAGACACCGAAACGGTTAACCCTAACCCAGACAAAAGACTTTATGATATAGACTCCTTATTTGGAGACAGAGAAGCAACTTTTGATATCGAAATAAACAAACTCAATTATTTTCTACGCCAACTGGATCCAAACCAAAACTTTGAGCAAGGGCAAATCTATTACTCTGATTTTTCTTCAAGTCTACATAAAGATCAGCTCTTGGCAAATGAGAATATTACCCTTGACTTTAATGAAATTGTAAAGGACAGTGTCGATAATTTATCTCCACGTATTCGTGTACCACTCAACAAGCAAATTTTCCAACAGCTTATTTTAGACAAAGAAGGCGATTCAGCGCTTGCTACTTCAGAAGACTGGCGTGATTTTTTCCGTTCCATTTCAATTGAAACAAGCAACTTTAGCAGCCCACTACTCATGCTATTGGACACCAACAGCATGGTCATACGCATTGACTACACCTACAAATCAGAAGTTGCCGATTCCGACCCAGTTGTAATAGAAGACAAGACAGATGAGTTTTTGATAAACACACTCGGCAGCATACGCTTAAATACACTCACAAAAACAACTACCGCAGATGCTGAGTTAAATGATATTGTTAGTGCTACGGTGCCTGACCAAATTGCCTTAAGCGGAGGATTGGGAATGGTTGCCGACATACAATTGTTTGAAGATAACGATGTGCTAGAAGATCTTAAAGGCAGACCGTGGTTGTTAAACGAAGCGAATCTTACGTTTCATGTGGACAAACAAGCCCTTGGTGTTTATGGACATACGCTTCCAAACCGCTTGTACCTTTACAATGCCAATACCCTTGCACCTATCATTGACTTTGCTCAAGACGGAGTGGCAACCCCCTCGTTGGCTAAAATTGTTTATGGCGGCTTTTTGACTAATGAAGAAGAAGGTGACAAACAGTATTACAAAGTTAGAATAACCAACTTCCTTAAAAACATCATTTCCAACGACTCTATCAATGCTCCGCTAAGAGTTGCGCTAACCAATGTGTTGCCCAATCAAACCCAAGTAGCCATGGCCAAGGTCAATGCCGCAGACGTAGGCAAAATCCCAGCGGGATCAGTAGCTACTCCAAAGTCGGGTGTTTTTGTTGGTCCTAATCCTTCAAACCCAGATCTTTCTGATTTCAAATTGCAGTTGGAGATTTTCTATACCGAGATTAATTAGTATTTCTGAGGGCTAAATTTTTTTTGCGTAGCTTTAGATAACGCAAATCAATTCCAATGGCACAGGGTCTTCTTATTTTAGCTTTAGTAGTTACGCTTGTATTGGTATTTAACTTTTTTACTATTAAGGCCTTTAAACTTCCCGATGCCAAACGTAAAAAATACCGCCAAATCGCCTTGGTTGTTTACGGATTTTTAATGTTGTCTATAGGTGTGATATTTTTAAAATCAGGTGAAAATCCATTTTCAGGCTGGTTTTATGTGCTTTTTGGCATTGGTTTTCCTGCGGTTAGTTGGATGGAATACCGCAACAAAAAAAACTCATAACTCCTTTCGAAGTCGGGCCACAGGGGCGCCGATCATTTCACGGTATTTGGCAACGGTGCGCCTAGCAATCGGATAGCCTTTATCATTCATGATTTTCATCAATTGCTCGTCTGTTAGGGGACTTGATTTTTCTTCTGCATCGATAACATCTCCCAATACTTTTTTCACTTCAATAGTGGAAATATCTTCTCCAGCCGAATTGGTAATACCTTCGGAGAAAAACCACTTTACCAGTTTTGTACCATAAGGGGTATCGACATATTTGCTGTTGGCAACTCGTGATACCGTAGAAATATCCATGCCAATGCGGTCTGCAATATCCTTCAGTATCATGGGTTTGAGTTTTTGCTCATCACCTGTTAGGAAGTATTCTTCTTGGAAATCCATGATGGTTTTCATGGTTTGGTGCAGGGTATTTTGGCGCTGCTTGATGGCATCAATAAACCAGCGTGCTGCATCTAGCTTTTGCTTGATAAACTGTACGGCTTTTTGCTGTTCTTTATTTTTCTTTGTGGCTTCTTTATAGCCAGACAACATATTGCGGTATTCGGAAGAAACGTGGAGCTCAGGGGCATTTCGGCCATTTAGCATCAGGTTTAATTGCCCGTCTATAAGCTGAATGGTAAAGTCAGGGACTATATGCGCATTTATTTTGGTGTTGCTGCCATAGGTTGCGCCAGGTTTTGGGTTTAGCTTTTCTATTTCCGACATGGCTGCCTTTAGGGCTTCATCATCGATGTTTAGGCGTTGCTTTATTTTGCTAAAGTGCTTTTTACTAAAGGCATCAAAAAGGTCTTTGATAAGCAAGATAGCATGGTCAACTGCCGTGCTTTGTGCTTTTCGGTTGAGCTGAATCAACAAGCAATCTTGTAAATTAAGTGCGCCCACGCCAGGTGGATCTAGCTGTTGTACATCATCCAGTATTTTTCGCACCTCTTCTTCGTTGGTGTAGATGTTTTCGGTAAACGCCAAGTCATCAACAATATCAATCAGTTCACGTCTGATGTAGCCACTGCTGTCAATGCTGCCAACCAAAAAAGCTGCAATGCGGTATTCTTCCTCATTAAAAGTAAAGGTGTCTAGCTGCGCCATGAGCTGTTGGTGAAAACTGATACCTGCGGCATAGGGCACATGTTTGTCTTCGTCATCTGCACTATAGTTTTGACTACGTAGGCGGTATTCTGGTATTTCATCGTCACTCAAATAGGCATCAATATCAATGTCATCGGCTTCGATCACATCGCCACGATCTTCTTCGGAATTGCTAAACTCGTCTTGGTTGTCTTCTTTTTCTTTTCCAGATGCCAATGCAGGGTTTTCCTCAATTTCGCGGAGTATCTGCTGCTCAAAAGACTGTATGGGCAACTGTATCAACTTCATGAGTTGAATTTGCTGTGGCGATAGCTTTTGCGAAAGCTTAAATTGAAGATGTTGTTTTAGCATGAATTATGTTTGGGTATTTAAATGTACGAAAAACCCACGCATTGCTCCCTAAAACTCGGCACTTAAGGGCGTTCTTGGATAGGGAATTACGTCTCTGATGTTTGACATACCCGTTGTGTAAAGTACCAAACGCTCAAACCCAAGACCAAAACCGGCGTGTTCGGCAGTTCCAAAACGGCGTAAGTCTGTATACCACCAAAGTTCTTTTTCGTCTATGTCCATGGCTTTCATGCGTTCAACAAGTTTATCTAAACGCTCTTCACGCTGCGAGCCACCTACCATTTCACCAACACCTGGGAACAGTACGTCCATGGCACGAACCGTTTTGCCGTCATCGTTCATGCGCATATAAAAGGCCTTTATTTCCGCTGGATAGTCAAAGAGTATCACAGGACTGGTGAAGTGTTTTTCTACCAGATAGCGTTCGTGTTCACTTTGCAAGTCGATGCCCCAACCGTCTACGGGATAATTGAATTTCTTCTTTTTGTTGGGCTTGGAGTTTCTAAGGATGTCAATAGCTTCGGTATAAGACACTCTTTTGAATTCGTTTTGCGTAACAAACTGAAGTCTTTCCAAAAGCCCCATGGGACTGCGCTCTATTTGCGGCTTTTTGGCTTCTTCTTGTGCAAACCTTTGGTCTAAAAAGCTTAGGTCTTCTTTGCAGTGTTCAAGGACATACGCCAAAACCGACTTGATAAAGTCTTCGGCTAAATCCATATTGTCATCCAAATCGTTAAAAGCAACTTCAGGCTCAATCATCCAAAATTCAGCCAAATGGCGTGAGGTATTGGAGTTTTCTGCGCGGAACGTAGGACCAAAAGTATATACTTTTCCTAGCCCCATGGCATAGGTTTCTGCTTCGAGCTGACCCGAAACGGTGAGGTTGGTTTCCTTGCCAAAAAAGTCAGGCTTGTCATCTGCTTGCTCTGGATCTTTGGTGGTTACCCGAAATATTTCCCCTGCACCTTCGGCATCGCTTCCTGTAATGATGGGCGTATGCACTTGATAGAAACCATTCTGGGTAAAATATTGATGCACGGCAAACGATAAGGCCGCACGCACACGCATGACCGCAGCAAAAGTGTTGGTACGAACTCTTAAATGCGCTTTTTCTCTTAAGAATTCTAGCGAGTGCTTTTTGGGTTGTATGGGATATTCATCCGGATTGGAAGCACCTAGAATGCATATTTTACTCGCTTGAATCTCAAATTTTTGACCTTTCCCCTGGCTTTCGACCAAGGTGCCTGTAATTTCAACTGCCGCACCTGTATTTATTTCCGCCAGTACGTCTTCTGACATGTGTTCAAAATCCACAACACATTGCATATTGGCCAGACAAGAGCCATCGTTGAGGGCAATAAATCGGTTGGCGCGAAAAGTGCGCACCCAACCACGAACGCATACCTCTTGATTGAGTTGATCTCCTAAAAAAAGCTGGCGAATATCCATATAGTGTTTTAAAACAGCAACAAATATAGCGCAATTATTCTGCTTCTTTCTCGGGCAAAATTTGAAATTTGGGTTCTTTTAATGTGTTCTCGTTTGCAATCTGCTTTTCTAGCGAAAGCAACAATGACGGCAATAGGACAAGATTGGCCAACATGGCAAACAACAGTGTAGCCGAAACCAATCCGCCCAGCGCTACCGTGCCGCCGTAACTGGAAATCATAAACACAGAAAATCCAAAGAACAATACAATAGAGGTGTAGAACATACTTACGCCTGTTTCGCGTAAGGCGCTGTAAACTGATTTTTTAATATTCCAGCGGGTCGCTTTGAGCTCTTGGCGGTACTTCACCAAAAAGTGGATGGTGTCATCAACCGATATACCAAAGGCAACACTAAACACCAAAATGGTAGAGGGTTTTATGGCAATGCCCAAAAAGCCCATAATGCCCGCCGTTAGGATGAGCGGGATAACGTTGGGCAGCAACGAAATAAGAATCATGCGGAACGAACGGAACATATACGCCATAAACAACGCAATCAACAAAATGGCAAGCCCCAAAGAAACAACCAAGTTACGAACTAAAAAGCGCGTTCCTTTGAGATAGCCCAGGGCTTTTCCAGTGATGGAAACATTAAATCGGTCAGCGGCAAAATGCTTGTCTATGCTCTTTTTCACTTCCATTTCAATGGCTTCCATACGTTCTGTAGTAACGTCTTGCAGCATAACGGTCATACGCGCAAATTGCCCCGTTGGATCTACCAAGCTTTTAAGAAAATTCACTTCCCCTTTTAGGTTTTTTGCGTGTGCTCTGATGAAATTGTCTTGCTGCCTTGTTGGCAGTTGAAAGTACTTGGGATTCCCGTTGTAATAAGACTGCTTTAAATACTTTGCCACTGAAACAGCTGAAACGGGGTTTGAAAGCTCGGGGATTTCTAGCAAATCGCTTTCTAGACGGTTCATGCGGTTTAGTGTGCTTAGGCGTGTTGCGCCATTTGCCCGCTTGGTGTCTATCATGATTTCAATGGGCATAACTCCTTTAAAATGGGTTTCAAAGAATCGAATATCTTGATAGAAATCCGCTTTTTTGGGCATGTCGTCAATGATGGTTCCTGACAACCGAATTTCATAAATACCAACAATGCTAAGCATAAGGGCAAGAACCGAAATAAAATAAACGGATACCCTGCGATGTTTCACCATACGCTCCATCCATTTGACAAAACCAGACATCCATTTCCTGTTGAGGTGTTCCAAATGTTTTTTATTTGGAATGGGCATAAAGCTGTAAATGATGGGAATCATCAACAATGACAGCAAGAATATCATCATGATATTTATGGAAGCTACGATACCAAACTCGCGCAATAAACTGCTGTTGGTAAGCGTAAAAGTTGCAAAGCCACATGCCGTAGTCATGTTGGTCATCAGCGTAGCGTTACCAACTTTGGAGATAACACGCTGAAGCGAGCGCGCCTGATTTCCGTGCTTCTTAATTCCGTTTTGATATTTGTTGATTAGGAAAATGCAATTGGGTACGCCAATGACAATGATGATGGGTGGAATAAGCGCTGTGAGTACGGTAATCTCAAAGCCCAATAATCCGATAATCCCAAAAGCCCACATGACCCCAATCACCACGACGGACATGGAGATAAACGTGGCCCTGTATGACCTAAAGAAAAAGAAAAAAATAAGGGTGGTCACTAGGGTGGCCATAAGTACAAACAACCCTATTTCATCCAATATCATTTTGGCATTTAGGGTACGTATGTATGGCATACCCGACACGCGGATATCAAGCCCCGTTTGTTTTTCAAATGCGGCAACGTTATCTGCTAACAAGTTGTCTACAAATTGCTGACGTGCCCCGCTGTTAACCACTTCTGTTTTTAGGTAAACTGCTGTTTGAATAACCCCCGTTTCTTGATTAAAAAGAAGGCCGTCATAAAGCGGTTGTTGTTTATAGAGCCATTCTTTTAGGGCGTTTGCCTCTGCTTGGGTCTTGGGTCGCTGGTATGGCAAGGGTGCAATCTCAAAGACTTTTTTTCTATCGTTGCGTTTGAGTTGGGTAAGCCTGCTGACATCAACCACATTTTCAATGTTTGGGGATCCCGCTAAACTATCGCCTAACGCAGCCCACGCGGCTAATTTTTCAGGCTCAAAAAACGCCTCGTCTTGCACGGCAAGTACGATCAGATTTCCTTCTTCACCAAAGCGATCTAAGAATTCCTGATAAAAGGTGTTAAACGGATGATTATCGGGGAGTAGGTTGGCTTCAGTAAAGCTAAAACGAATGTTGCTCCACTGTGTGGAGAGCAAAAATGTTGTGCCCAAAATGGCCAACAAAAAAACAATACGATTGCGGAGGATAAGTCGCGCCACGCTTTCCCAAAAGCGTGTGTTAATCCATTTTATCATAGCAACGATGTGTTCATGAACTGCTTACACAGTCATGATTTCTTTTTCTTTTATCTGATACCTATCGTCTATTAGGGCGATAAATTTATCAGTAGCTTCCTGAACATCAACTTCAGCATTTTTGAGTTCATCTTCAGAGAGTTCTATTTTTTTGAGTTCTGCATTAGCCTCTTTTCGCGCACTGCGAACCCCGACTTTGGCATGTTCTGCCTCTGCTTTGGCGAGTTTTACCAATTCAAGGCGGCGTTCTTCGGTTAATGGTGGAATACTGATGATAATCGACTCTCCGTTGTTCATGGGGTTAAAACCCAGATTGGCCACCAAAATGGCTTTTTCAATATCAGGGATAAGGGTTTTTTCCCAAGGTTGAACTGAAAGCGTTTGCCCGTCGGGCGTATTGATGTTGGCGACTTGACTCAGCAGCGTTTGAGAACCGTAATAATCTACTTTTACGGTTGATAACATCACAGGGTTTGCCTTACCCGCACGAATGTTGATAAACGACTTGTCTAAGTGTTCAAGTGCATTATTCATGGCTTCTTCAGCCATTTCCATAATAAGATTTAATTCTTCCATGATTTAAAGATTTACCAATGTTCCAATGGATTCGCCCATAACTACCTTTTTGAGGTTCCCCGGTTTGTTCATGTCAAAAACAACAATGGGCAGTTTGTTTTCTTGACTTAGTGTAAAGGCAGTCATATCCATTACTTTGAGCCCCTTGTTGAGTACGTCTTTAAATGTGATATTCTCAAACTTTTCAGCGGACTTATCTTTTTCTGGATCGGCCGTATAGATTCCATCCACACGGGTTCCTTTTAGGATCACGTCTGCATTTACTTCAATTGCACGTAAGACTGCTGCCGAGTCTGTCGTAAAAAATGGATTTCCCGTACCTGCTCCAAAAATGACCACGCGCCCTTTCTCCAGGTGACGTACAGCACGTCGCTTGATATAGGGTTCTGCAATCGCTTCAATTTTGATGGCGGTTTGTAGTCGGGTGGGTACTTCTGCATCTTCGAGAGCACTTTGCAGTGCCATACCGTTGATACAGGTTGCGAGCATGCCCATATAATCGCCTTGTACGCGATCCATACCATTACTGGCAGCTGCAACGCCCCTAAATATGTTTCCTCCTCCGATGACAACAGCAACTTCTACACCTAGCGCAACAATCTCTTTGATGTCTTGGGCATATTCGCTTAAGCGTTTTGGGTCAATACCGTGGGTGCGGTCTCCCATGAGTGCTTCGCCGCTTAGCTTTAAAAGTATTCGTTTGTATGGCATGGAGTGTGTTTATGCAAATATAAGAAGTTCGGGGGGATACACCGAGCTGTCTGCACCCGAACCCAATAAAATCCTTATTCTATGGGCAATCCCGGCATAAGCTCACGAACGGCTTCCAGCGAATAGTAATCGGTTGGGAGTACTGTGTGGATTAATTTCAACGCATCGAATTCTTTCTTGGAAATAGGGGTAAACGAATTGAAAAAGATGTTTGCTTTTTGAACTTCTTTCATACTCATGTTAACGTCCATAGCCAACACATTTTGCCTATTACGCCCTTTGACCACCTTGTTTTTTTCAATGATTTTGATGGGCCTTTTTAGTCCAAAGGTTGATTTTTCTTCTTCTTTTATCTGATACAGTGTGTATTTCCCCAATTGATTTTTGACAAATACATAGGTTCTGTTATCAAGTCGCTCTTCAAAAAACAATCCAAACAACTTAATTCTAAATGCGTGTTTGTTGTTGTGGTAGGATATTTTATGTACCCCAAAATCAACCACATCCACCAGCAGGTAGCCACTGTAATCTTTTCTCTTTTTTGAGGTGAAACGCAACTTATAGGTGGGCACGCGTTGGTCATAGACGATGCCTTCGTTGGTAAGCGTGTATTTATTTGGTTTCTCAAGAAAGGGTAGTGCCCAGTTTTTTTCCTTAAAAAGTAAGGTGTTGACCCTTCGTTTTAGTCTGCCGAGTTGCCTTTTGGCAAAATCCTCGGGTGTTGTTTTTAGGCTGTCCTGAGCTATTGAATCTACTTCTTTAGCATTGTCGTTATCGACCTTTATAGAAATAAGGGGTCCTGATTTTACCTTAAAATAGGAGTCTTTTTTGACGCGTTTTTTCAGGATGCCTTCGACGGTTTCGTCCAGGGAGGCATAGGTTGCTTCGACCAGAGAATCCTTGAGGCTTGCCGCCTGTATGACTTCTAATTTGTGCAGCTCTAGTCCTCCACTATCTCTAAGCCACTTGCTTTGCGTGTAGTTAGTGCTCTCTTCGTTCTTAGGCATTTCTTGAAGGATTTCATCAACAAATGTTTGATCCAATTCCGGGATGGTAGATTTTTTAATCTCGATATCCATTTTTTGGGTTTCGTAGGAATTTTTGTACTCCACAAACACCTCGCTAGACGAAAGCCCAAAGTCCATGTTGTTGGGGGTGTTTTCAAGTACGCGCACCATGATTTCTTTTGCCGTCAAGGTTCTGTTGGATACCACGATGGGTGCAAGCGCCAAGGCTTTGGGCATTAAAAAAAGGGAATCTTTGAGTTGATCAACTCCAATTGTTTTAGTGGCATAGCCCATGCAAGACAAGGAAATGGAATCTGTGGTATTGCTTTGCCAGTAAAACGCACCAGTTGCACTGGCGATGACGCCTTTGTTGCCATCGTAAACATGCACAAAGGGAATGGGTTCTTGGGAGCTGCTGTCCAGCACGGTGATGTGTTGGCCATAGACAGCTGTTAAAAAGCTGAAAAGCAACAGTAAGACACATGTTTTCATTGCATATGCGGATTTGGATACTGCCAATTTAAAAAAAAGACCCCCATAATGGAGGTCTTTGTTTGTTTTTAACAAAGGTTTAGGGATTAGCCTAGTGCCAATCGCTTAAATCCAGTTACGCTAAGGTCAGCGTGCACCGACTTTACGTAAGCGGAAACGCTTTGTTTGTTGTCTTTGATATAGGCTTGATTAACCAGCGTATTGTCTTTAAAGAAACGCTTGATTTTTCCTTTTGCGATATTATCGAGCATGGCTTCGGGTTTGCCTTCTTGACGCAATTGGTCTTTGGCAATTTCGATTTCCTTTTCGATAACCGTAGCATCAACGCCGTCTTCGTCAAGTGCGATGGGATTCATGGCAGCAGCTTGCATGGCCACGTTTTTGGCTGCTTCAGCAGCACCTTCCACCGCAGTAGAAAGACTAACGAGCGTGGCAATCTTATTCCCCGCATGGATGTACGAACCTACGAAAGGTGCGTCCAAGCGTTCAAAACCACCAATTTCAATTTTCTCACCAATGACACCCGTTTGCTCAGTTAGCTTGTCGGCAACGCTAAGGTCTCCCTCAAAGGTTGTTGCTAAAAAGGCATCTCTGTTGTCTTGGGTTAACGCAATATCAGCAAGTTTGTTGGCAAGAGCCAGGTAGCTATCGTTTTTGGCTACAAAGTCTGTTTCGCAGTTAATCGACACCACAACACCTACGGTTGCATCGTCGTTGACACGTGCGATTACAGCACCTTCAGAGGAGTCACGGTCTGCACGGTTTGCAGCAACCTTTTGTCCTTTTTTACGTAGCAACTCAATGGCAGCTTCAAAGTCGCCACCAGCCTCTACAAGTGCTTTTTTACAGTCCATCATACCTGCACCAGTGCTTTTGCGCAGTTTGTTTACTTCAGCAGCAGTAATTTTTGACATAGTCTTTTTTTATTTTTCTTCTTTAACTTCGGCAGGCTCAGATGCCACTTCGGCAGGCTCGTCTGCTTTTTCAGCAGGCTCAGTCGCCACTTCAGCAGGTTTACCTGCCTCGGTAGGTTTATCTGCTTTTTTGGCCGCCTTTTTCTTTTTGGCAGGCTTGTCTGCTTTTTCAGCAGGTTTATCTGCCTTTGCAGGCTTGTCTGCTTCAGCGGAAGCGGCTTCCTCAGCAACTACTTCTTCCACTACTTCCTCAGCAACTTCTTCCACTTTCGCTTCTTCAACTACTTCCTCAGCAGTTACCTCAGCAGTTACCTCAGCAGGTTTATCTGCTTCAGCAGGCTTGTCTGCTTTAGTAGATGCAGTTGGTGCAACAACTTCACCTTCTGTAGCAGCGGCATCAGCATCTGCTTTGTCTTTTTGACGTTCTTTTAGTCCTTCGGCAACAGCCTCAGTAACCAAAGTCATGATTTTTTCAATAGATTTTGACGCATCGTCATTCGCTGGAATCACATAGTCCACGTCACGTGGGTCTGCGTTGGTATCCACCATAGCGAAAATCGGGATGTTCAATTTTTGTGCTTCCTTAACGGCAATGTGCTCGCGACGGATGTCTACGATAAACAAGGCGCCAGGCAAACGCGTCATGTCCGAGATAGAACCTAAGTTCTTTTCTAGTTTGGCACGCAAACGATCTACTTGTAGTTTTTCCTTTTTGGATAAAGTATTAAAGGTACCGTCGGCTTTCATTTTATCAATGGCTGCCATTTTCTTTACCGCCTTACGGATGGTAACAAAGTTGGTCAGCATACCGCCAGGCCAGCGTTCAGTGATGTACGGCATGTTTACGTTAGCTACTTTTTCAGAAACGATATCCTTTGCTTGTTTTTTGGTAGCGACGAATAAGATTTTACGACCAGACGCAGCGATTTTTGACAAGGCTTCGTTGGCTTCTTCGATTTTAGCAACCGATTTATACAGGTTGATGATGTGAATCCCGTTGCGCTCCATATAGATATATGGGGCCATGTTGGGGTTCCACTTGCGGGTAAGGTGACCAAAATGCACTCCGGCATCCAATAGGTCTTTGACTTCTATTTTAGACATTGTTGTAATAGTTTACGTTCCCTGATTAGCAATATCCAAGTGGCGATGTTTTCGGCCTTGGGCATTTAGATGCTAAACTAATGGCAACAAATTAATGATATTTAAATGAACTTGATGTTGCGCAAGCGCAACGTTAAGGTTAACGTTTCGAGAATTGGAATTTTTTTCTTGCCTTCTTTTGACCGAACTTTTTGCGCTCCACCATTCTTGGGTCACGTGTAAGCAGTCCTTCTGGCTTTAATGCCAAACGGTACTCTTCATCAATAGCACAAAGCGCTCTTGAAATAGCAAGACGTACTGCCTCAGCCTGTCCGTTAGGCCCACCACCTACAACAGTTGCAGTCAGATTATACTGTCCTGCTGTTTCTGTTAGTGCGAATGGTTGGTTTACTTTATATTGTAATGTGGCAGGTGCAAAATACACAGCCAATGGCCTTTTGTTTACCGTAATTTCACCTTTACCCTCAGATAGGTAAACACGTGCGATGGCTGTTTTACGACGACCAATTTTGTGAATGGTTTCCATATTAACTTAACTCGTTGATGTTTAATTCTTTTGGCTGTTGACCACCGTGATCGTGCTCAGCACCTTCAACAACGTAAAGGTTTCGGAACAATTCAGCGCCTAATTTGTTTTTTGGAAGCATACCCTTAACGGCTTTTTCAACAACACGTGTTGGGTCTTTTTCAAATAATTCTGTAGCAGTAAGCGAACGCTGACCGCCAGGATAACCTGTGTAACGGATGTAAGACTTATCTGTCCATTTGTTACCGGTTAATTTAATTTTTTCTGCATTGATTACAATGACATTGTCTCCACAGTCAACATGCGGCGTGAAGCTTGGCTTGTATTTGCCACGCAATAGCTTGGCTACTTTTGAAGAAAAGCGACCTAGAATTTGGTCGGCAGCATCAACCACAACCCACTGTTTATCAGCGTTTTGCTTGTTGATGGATACGGTTTTATAACTTAATGAGTCCACTATATACGTTTTTGCTCGTTATCGCCATATAGGATTTACCTCTGTTTGGCGGGCTGCAAATGTACAAACTATCCCCAATATTGCAAACGCTATTTTTAGATTTGTTTAAATGGCCTAATGCGCCTCCAGCCAGTTGTGTCCAATACCCATGTCAACCGTTAGCGGAACTTGTAGTGAATAGGCCGCTTCCATTTCGGTTTTTACGAGTTGCTTCAATGCATCTAATTCCGACTTCGGACACTCAAAAACCAATTCGTCATGCACCTGCAGCAGCATTTGTGCTTTGAAGTCTTGTTGTTGCATCTTGTCATATATAGTAAGCATGGCCAGTTTGATGATATCCGCAGCGCTTCCTTGGATGGGTGCATTGATCGCATTGCGCTCGGCGGCACCTCGCACAATGGCGTTTCGAGAATTGATATCCTTCAAATAACGACGTCTGCCCAATACCGTAACCACATAGCCGTGCTCACGTGCAAAGTCCACTTGTTGACCCATATAGGCTTTTAACTTTGGATAGCTTTCATAATAAGCATCAATGAGCGCCTTGGACTCCTTGCGACTAAGCGTTGTTTGATTGCTAAGCCCAAAAGCCGATACGCCATATATAATTCCAAAATTGACCGTTTTGGCTTGACTTCGCTGTTCGCGACTTACTTCTGCGAGTGGCACACCAAACACCTTGGCGGCCGTTGCAGCGTGAATGTCTTCGTTGTTGTTAAAGGCCGCAAGCATACTGGGGTCTTCACTCAGCGAGGCAATGATGCGCAGTTCAATTTGTGAATAATCCGCAGCCATCAGCACATGCTCATCGTCTTTGGCCACAAAGGCCTTACGCACCTGCCGACCTCGAGGCGTTCGAATGGGAATGTTTTGCAAATTGGGATGGTTGCTACTCAAGCGTCCTGTGGCAGCAACCGCCTGGTTGTAGACCGTATGGATGCGCTTGGTTTCTTCGTTTACGTCATCTGGCAAAGCAGCCACATAAGTATTGTTGAGTTTTTGCACGCTGCGCCATTCCAAAATATCGGATACTATAGGATGATCTTTGGCAAGCGTAGACAGCACTTCTTCAGCCGTAGAATATTGTCCTGTTTTGGTTTTTTTAGGCTTGTCAACCAATTTGAGCTTATCGAATAAAATAGGCCCCAATTGCTTGGGCGAAGCCAAATTAAAGGTCTCGCCGGCTTGCTCAAAAATACGTTGCTCCAAGGCAGTAGCTTCTTGCTGCAAGACGTTGGACAGATCATTCAAATAAGGCACATCAATGCTTATGCCTGCCAACTCCATGGCGGCCAATACCCGAACCAAAGGCAGCTCTACCTTGTCAAGCAAAGCGCGTTGCTCGTTTTTGCCCAGCTCCTTTTCGAAGTGTTCTTTTAGCTGCCAAGTAATGTCGGCGTCCTCGGCAGCGTATTCGGTTTGTTGGTCTATGGGCACATCGCGCATAGAACCTTGACTCTTCCCTTTTTTACCAATCAAATCTGTGATGGGTTTGGGGCGATACCCGAGATAGGTCTCTGCCAATACATCCATATTGTGACGCATATCTGGATTGATAATGTAGTGCGCGAGCATGGTATCAAATAATTTTCCTTTGACCGAAATGCCGTGATGTTGCATCACCTTGAGGTCATATTTGAGATTTTGCCCTACTTTCTCAATGGTTTCATCCTCAAAAAAAGGCACTAGGCTATCGAGAATTGCCTTGCGCGCATCGGTATCATCTGGTATGGGTACATAGTATCCCGTGTGGGCTTGCCAGCTAAATGCGATACCAACGAGCGATGCACGCACAGCGTCCAGCCCTGTGGTTTCCGTATCGAAGCAAACACTTTTTTGACGTTGCATGGTCTGCAACAACAGCTTGCGCTCCAGTTCGGTTTGCACACATTGGTAGTGGTGTGGCACATTCTCAAGCGATTTGAATGTGGACAAGTTTTCAATTTGTCCACTGCCAGGTTGATTAAACAAATCAAAGGCGGCAGGAGCTGCTTTGGTCTCGATTTTTGTTGCTTCAGGAGTGGCTTCGGTGGGCTTAAAGATTTTCATAAAAGTTTCGCTCAAGCGTCTAAACTCCAATTCTTGAAACAGTTCACTAACCGCAGGCACATCTGGGTCTGATAGTTTATAGTCGTTTGCATCAAACAGCACAGGCACGTCCAGCATAATACGGGCCAGTTTTTTAGACAACAGCCCAAGTTCTTTATTGGCTTCGATCTTTTCTTTCAATTTGCCTTTGAGATCGGCTGTATTGGCCAGCAGCGCTTCCATGCTGCCGTATTGTGCAAGAAATTTTTTGGCGGTCTTGTCACCAACACCAGGCAGCCCAGGAATATTGTCAACAGCATCGCCCATCATACCCAAATAATCAATGACTTGTTCGGGATGTGTTATTTCAAACTTTTTTTGCACTTCGGGGATGCCCCAAATTTCAATACCATTGCCCATGCGCGCAGGGCGATACATGAATATGTTTTCGGAAACCAACTGGGCAAAGTCCTTGTCTGGCGTGACCATAAACACCTCAAAAGCTTCTTTTTCTGCTTGCTTGGCTAGCGTGCCTATGATGTCATCGGCTTCATAACCTTCCAGCTCAATGATGGGAATGTGCAGGGCTTTGAGTAGTTGTTGGATATAGGGAACGGCAATCTTAATAGCCTCTGGGGTTTCTGATCGATTGGCTTTGTAATCAGAAAAAATATCGTTTCTAAATTTTGAGCCTCCCTTATCAAATGCAACGGCCAGGTGATCGGGGCGTTCTTTTTTGATTACATCAAAAAGGGAATTGGTAAAGCCCAATA